>OIWP01000009.1_pt1 | contig 310188 bp, 265 predicted proteins | sample 1587661 | NCBI WGS metagenome assembly OIWP01 (sample SAMEA3888899, study PRJEB22519) | human gut metagenome | biome: human gut; feature: human-associated habitat; material: faeces | place: Denmark | collected 2010 | reverse complement strand
ATTTTGTATTTACACAAAACTTGAAGAATACTCCAAAAAAGACTTTCTATATCTACCGTTTTCATTATATCGGTATTCATATAGAAAGTCTTGTACTTTTTGTCCAATTTTAATTTATTTCCAACATTCCGTTGTAATACACATCAACCGTTGAGGACGCTCCGGTCAAAAACATATAATATTTACCTTTATGATTATAATGCGGCATTCCGTCCGTACTCAACAAATTATCATACTTCGTCTTTGCCATATCGTATGCCTGCTCGCTTGTGAAAGCCTGTATTGACAAGATGTCATTAATCGATTTACACTCTCCGCTTGTATCTGCCTTAACGTTCACAGTTCTTTTTGCCTTATCATATTCAACTTCCGCACCGAATTGCTCGGCAAATATTTTCAAAGGAATATATATTGTGTCGTTTATCTCGGCAGGCTGACAAGAAGATATTGTTATTTGCTCATACTCGTACGGATACGATGTTTTTATATTTTCATCATGCGTCACATATAAATTCCAATCCATATCATCAAATGACGAAAAGAATATTATTGTCTTGTCATTCATTATTGTAATTCGCTTTTCGCTGTCACCTGCCCAAGTTCCGCTGTCATAATAAGCGTCAAGTTTTATCTCATGCGGGAATGTATCATACGGAACATATATTTCATCGTCAATCATAAGCACAGGATTATTTTCAAGTATCACTCTGTTTCCGTTTACATTCATCTGAATGTCCTTTTCCAAAATCTCATCCGCATTTATCGAACTTGATGATTTCGTGTCGGACGTTGTTTTGACAGTTATTTCATTACCGTTTAATTTTAGCGTTCCGTCAGTGTTGTCTGTATGAAAATCAACCGTATTATTATTTATCTCAGCCGTAACATTGTTTATACTGTATATACCGCCGTTATTCTGCTGTTGCTTTAAATTAAACGTCATTATGTTATTATCCACACTCAAAACCTCAAGCGAAATATTGCTGTCATTATGCCACGTTCCGATATAATCGTCATATCTGTTTTCGATATGTGTCTTTAAATTCATCACAAACATACAGCACACAACCGCTATGCACAAAATTAAAATGGTTAAACCGATTGTCACACCGTTAATAAATTGCATTGACATAGCTCGTTTAAGCTGTTTGATACTTTGGTATCTTTGCATTGGATCAAGACGTTTGCATTTTTGAGCAATCCCTAAAAGTCTGCCTTTCGCGCCCGAATATTTCATAAGCTGTTCTATTGTTGCACCGAATGCGTATATATCGGTTTTATAATCGGTAGGCATCATACCAAATTGCTCAACAGGTGCATATCCGACCGTTCCCAAAACGGTTGTATCTTTTCTGACTTCGTTGTTTACAATTCTTGCAATGTCATAATCTATCAGCCAAATATGTCCTTCAGAGTTCATAATTATGTTGTCGGGCTTTATATCTCTGTGTATAATACTGCACTTATGCAAAGCCTCCATTGCAGATACAAGCTGTTTGGCTATCGAATTTATTTGACCTTTTGCAAATTCAAAGTGATTTTCCATAAATTCATTTAATGTTATACCTTGAACAAACTCCTCAATCACAACGGTTTTATCCGTCAATTCCACATCATATATCTTCGGAATATGATTGTTATTGATTTTTTGAAGCATTTTATAGATATATCTAATATCATCATTTACAGAACGCTTTATAAATCGTTGATTTGTTTTCGGATTGTAAATCACTTCGATTTTCTGCCTGTCATCATTCTTTAATACTTTTTCTAAAACAAAATCTTCCAAATTCGTCTGCTCCCCTCTTGCAAATAATGTCGATTTATACTATACTGTAAGTATAATACAATGTTGGGAGGATTGTCAATGAAAACCATAACTCAAGAATTACTCGACGGCTTGAAAAATGCCGATGATATAAAGGCTTTTCTTGATTTGCATGAACAAGATTTTTTATCACAATCGATTATTGACTATTTAAACGAATTGATGAGCGAAAAAAATATAACCGTTGCACAAGTCGCTAAAAATTCAGGTATCGGTGAATATGTTTATAAAATTTTCAACGGTGAAAGAAATGCAAAACGTGATACACTCGTTGCGATTTCATTCGGTATGCACTTGACTTTTGAAGAAACACAGTTGCTTTTGCGTATTGCAAAATTTGCTATTCTTGATTCACGCGACCGCCGCGACGGAATTATAATTTATGCTTTGATGCACGGTTTAAGTATATTTGAATGTGACGATTTACTTAACAATGATAATCTCATAACCTTGGTATAAAAAATCTCCGATATTTATTCATCGGAGATTTTTACTGTATAAATTTTAATATAATCAAATTGTGCTTTTGAATAAGCTTTTCCGGCTTTAAAGTTCAGTCCTACAGGCGTTATATCTGTTGTGGCGATTGAATATTTTTATAAGGCACAGTCATTTGAATGACGGTATGTTTCCTGTGCCAATGTTGCCATAACCGTGTCATAAAAACGTTTATCCTCAAACAATTTTGAAAACGCCTTCACCTGTTCTATATAACAATCCTGTGCAACCTGCTTAAACACCTCAGGGAATATCGACTTTGTATAAACTTCCTCATCATTTTTCTGTGCCTGACGGTTTAGTTTCTTGTTTTCCTTTGCCCTGTTGTAAAGTGTTTCAACGATAACTCTATCGCCTTCCGAAAAAATACCGTCAAACCGTTCATTTATTTTGCTGATTATTTCTTCAAGCAAAGCATCTTCTTCGGGCATAAATCCTGCCGTTTTTAATGACTTCGGATTTTTGAGCGTTTTTACTGTTTCCGCCGGTGCTAAACTAATATCTCCGTGAAAATCCTCTTGGTCTTTCACCTCATCTTCCGCAAGTCCTTCAAGCTCGGCATATTCCCGTACAGTATCTTTGATTTTTTCTAAATGTTCTCGGTGGTTTGTTGTATACGCTTTTAAACACTCACGTACGCTGTATTGATAAAGAAAAGCCTGTACATTCCGTAATTTCTTCTATCGGCATATAGTATTTATGAGCATACTGTGTACTTTTGTAAGTCTTAAATCGCCACGTTCCAACGTGTAACAGGTGTTGTCATAAAACAAGTACCTTTTGCCCGATAACTGCAAATATATTTCGTAAGTATCATGATAATGTTGAACAGACATATTGTGCTTGTTTTCACTTTTCAAATATTGAACATATAACTCGTTATGTGAAGAAAATACTGTTCTTTTCATATCCTTTTACCTCTTTGTGTAATGATACATTAATTTTATCACATTTTCTTGTCGTTGGCAATTATGAGTTCACAATCGCCGTTCTGCTATCGGCATCCCAATCTACGTCATATCCCATATTTTCCGAAAGGAAACGTAGCGGTACCATTGTTTTGCCGTTTACGAGTCTTGCGGGCACATCCATTTTAGCGGATTTATTATTTATTCTCGCGTTGACGTTATCTATTGAAAATGTTACTGCCTTATTATCAAGCGTTGCTGTTGCTGTTTGAGTTTCGCTATTCCATTCAACATCTGCTCCCATTTGCTCGAACAAAAATCTCATAGGTACAAGCGTGCTACCGTTTTCGATAATCGGCGGTTCATCAAAGCCGAGAATATCATCGTTAAACTTCACATAAACAGGATTATTAGGCAATTTTTCGCGCAATTGCAAAAATACTTCTTCCTTATTGCAAGTATAATAGTAGCGATAGTCTTCTATTACTATCTCATCTCCTACTACAAATATATCCTGGACGCCTTCCATTTTTTTATCTATAACCTGATATATAAAATACACCCCATCATTTGAAAATGCTAATACTGTATTATCTTCTGTCTTCTTTTCATTCTTTTTATCTTCTTCACAAAGAAATTCTCCAACCTTATACGTTGGTCTTGAATAATGGGTTTCATATATTACCTTATCAAAATCCCCATCAGAATATAAATAATTATCTATAAGCAGTTTATTATTTACCTTGTGCATATCAATATAATAGTTGTCCTCATAATCAACCTTTGTCCATTCATCACAATCATAGCTATAATATATTTCGAACTCGCTACTATTTATACCTAAAACACGCCCATCACTTACACTTGGGAACACATTTTCTGTTGCTATAAAAATTTTATCATCCACAAATTCCATATAATTTATCCAATTTGGAATTTCATATGTATTTAATATTTGCTGAAAATCAGCTGAAAGTCTATACAAATACTTTTGCTTATCATATCCTTTGTAGTCATGGTCACTACGATATACTAAATAATCGTTTCCCGTCCATACATAAATATAACGACTATTTTGCAACCTATTCTTAACTGCTTTATTTTCTTCTATATCAGTAAACTCAATAGCATTTTTAGAGATGCGGGGAGGATATTTGTCCGTAATCCATTCTTTGCCACTCCATGTTATATTTTCGTCCATACGTTTTTGGGTAAATTCAACGTTGTTTAAATATTCCGAGGCATATGACACTTCACCGAAAACAACTATTATTAAAAATAGAGATATTACCTTAATTATTTTTTTCATACACTTCACCTCATTTTATCATTGCAGTAGCACTTCTTACAATTATAATAACATATGTTGCATAAATTGTAAACCAAAATAATACATTTACATACAAAAAAGCAGTCCATATTATATGAACTGCTTTCTTTCGTCAATATATTATTGTTTAGCTGACAATGAAATTGTGCTTGAACCCGAATATGTTCCGTCTGTAACCAAGCCATAGTTTCCGTTTGTGAACGTTCCGCCTGTTACCGAACCGCCATAGTTTAGAGTATATGTGCCGCTTGACATTTCAGGTGTTGACACAAGCACCCATGAGTATTGCTTTGACGGTACATAAGTTACTATCCCATTACCGCTTGAATCTGTAAGCTTAAATGCCTTGCCTGCCGACTGTGTCGAAAATCCCAAACTTGATGAACTGCTACCCGGTCCGCCGAATCCGCCACCGCCGCCTGACGATGATGAACCTGATGCAACAACATAATACTGCGAATTAGTTGTTGCTGTCGGTGTAACAGCCATATCAGATGTACCTGCACCGATTACAATACCGCCTGTGATCGTCAAAGTATTGTTATTATCTCCTACATCAAATACGCCGTTACCGCCACTTGTAGGACCGTTTACAAGTACAATACCGCCAGTGATTACACCGTCACCGTTTGAGTCAAATCCGTCACCCTCGGCTTCAATATAAAGCAGACCTCCTGAAACTTCAAGATAACCGTAGCTTGAACTGTCCTCACCGCCCCAGTTAGGTCCTTGGTTTCCGCCGCCGCCAAAACCGCCCGGTCCTGCGAATTCGGCTATATCATCACTGCTTAGAGTAATTGCATTCTCTGTCGGCTCATCACCTGCCGCATTTGCACCGTCATCGGTTGACACGATACACGTTTTACCGCCTTGTACATATATTTTTGCAGGCACAAAATATGAACTTATACCGCCGCACACGACAATAAAGCTTGCCGCAGCCGCAAGGATTTGCCCTTTATACTGCGGTATTTTCACTTTGTCGCCGACAGAATAATTTTTTACCTTTATAAAATCGCTGTTTTTTGTAAGCAAAACCGCATATCTGCCCTTCACGGACACAATAACTCCGCTCATATTTCACACCTCCCTCATATTGAAATATTCGGCAATGGCAGGATAATCCTGAGTTATATCAATAACCGCCGTTATTATGTATTTCCTGTGACGTTCAATATCTTTTCTGTTCAGCTTTATATTATCGGTAATCTCTTTTATCGGCAATATGTGCTTATTCATAATTATATCGACAAGTTCACTGTTGTTTATAATATAGTTCACCGCATCAAAACAAAGCCGTTTCGTTTTACGACTTTTCGGACTGACCTCCGTAAGTTCAAAAAATGATATTTCAAAATTGCTGAGTTCCTCCGTAAGTGATTCGATTTCCCACTTCAAATCGCTTTTATCAACGGTATGTATTTAAAATTCAATTGTTTCACCGTCTGAATTTTCTTTTTCCAACGCAGAAAACGGCACTGAATTATGTTTTGCCTCACGCCTTATACTGTCAATAATTCTGTTTCGTATAACAGTCTTTGCAAAGCCGAGAAATTTACCTTTATTTTCATTATAGCCGTCAATCGCGTCGCCGAAAGCCATCATAGCAATGATATACTCATCATCACTTGTCGTAACACTTCTTTTAAACGTCTTGCTTATAGCTGCCAAGATGAAATTTTGGTATTCACCGATTAAATCATTTTTCAGTTTTTTATCATTTGTGGCTTCTGCCACTCTTTCTTCTAACTTCATCTTTCAATATATTATTCGTATTCTCTTTCATAAAAAATAGGGTAGTTTTAAATCTTGCATTTACTTTTTATTTTATATTTGTATCGTATTACAAATATAATTGCTCTGACAAACCAATCAATCGTCATTGCAATCCATACACCGAGTACACCAAATCCGAGCCATTTGGCTATTACCACGCTTGCACCTATTCTGAATATCCACATCGACAAAATTGCAACTACCATTGTAAACATTACGTCATTAGCGGCACGAAGTGAATTAGGCAATGCGAACGAAAGCGGCCATATCGTACAAGTACAGATTGCGTGATACCATATAATTTGTTTTGCAATCTCGGTTGTTTCACTTGATAAATTGTACGCTTTTAATATAAGCGGAAGTATCGCAACCACAACTACATTTATTGCAACGACAAACACATATATCGTTTTCATAAGTCGCTTTATGTAAAAATCAAGCTGTTTATAGTCGTTTGCACCGACACACTGACTTGATACGGTTAATATAGCCTGACATATCGCCATACCCGGCAGTATCTGAAACATTGCTATTGTGTTTGATACCGCATTTGCGGTTATAGCTCTTGTGCCGAATGCCGTTACTATTGTAAGCACCAATATTTTACCAAGCTGAAACATTGAGTTTTCAAGCGAATTCGGTATTCCTATTCTAAGTATCTTTTTAATCATTCGCCAATCGAATTTCAGCTTAAACGGTCGGTCAATATGTATCTGTAAATCTTGATTTCCAAGTCTTACAACAATCACAACTGCCGCAACTATTCTTGATATAAGCGTTGGTATTGCCGCACCGGCAATTTCCATATGAAAACCGTAAATAAGTATCGCATTACCGACTATGTTTACAAGATTCATAATAAGCGATGTGTTCATTGAAACCTTTGAATTTCCCATTGCACGGAATATAGCTGCGCCCGCGTTATACATTCCGATAAACGGAATTGACGCCGACACTATGAGCAAATATGTATTTGCATAATTTGCAACATCATCTTCAATCTGTCCGAAAACGGTATGAAGTATAAAATTTTTCAGCACATACACGATAATCATTACGAACAATGCAATAAGCGTTGTAAATATAAGCGTTTGGTTCGCCGCTTTGCAGGAATTATGTTCCTGTTTCATTCCTATATACTGCCCTGCAACAACAGCTCCGCCTGTTGCAAGTGCCGTAAATATGTTTATAATAAGTATGTTTACAGTATCAACAAGCGATATTGCCGATACCGCCGATTCTCCGACACTCGCAACCATCATTGAATCTATAAGACCGACAGCAATAGTCAAAAATTGTTCTATTACAAGCGGTACAATAAGTTTTTTTAAATCAATTTTACTAAACAAATAATTTTGAGGGATTTGCCTCAAGATGACCACTTCTTCCTAATAATTTCATACGAAAATACACTATTCTTACGAATAGTGTATTTCGTGATTTAACCACGCAAAAAGCCTTCGATAATCTTTGCCTCCGCCTCTTCCGAAGTAAGACCGAGAGTCTGCAATTTTATAAGCTGTTCTCCTGCGATTTTTCCGATTGCCGCCTCATGTATAAGTGACGCGTCAATATCGCCTGCAAATAAAGCCGGTGCAGCGTTAACCTTACCGTTTCCGACAAGTATTGCGTCACATTCGGAATGTCCCGTACAACGGCAGTTACCCTTTATTGTCGAATGATATTCCTGATACGAATTGCCTTTTGCAACCGAACGTGACACCAAATCAACACCAGAATCTTCACCGTTAAGTTCAACCTCAAATTCAGTTTTAGCCTTTTCGTCACCGTCTGTCATAATTCTTTCGTGTATGATAAGCTTTGCTCTTGCACCGAGTTTACCCGATGTTTTTCTTACAGTTGAATCAACACCGCTAAGCTGAATTGTATCCATTTCAAGTACGGCATCGTCTTCAAGATATGCATCTGTTACAGGATCAATCGTTCTTTTTCCGACACCCTTACCTGTTCCGATATGCTTTTCTTTATACAAAACGTGTGCACCTTTACCGATAAAGAAACGGTGTATTCCGTTATGTCGTGCATCGTGACCGTCTGATGTATGCACACCGCAACCGGCAACAATAATAACGTCTGCACCTGCCTCAACATAAAAATCATTATATACAAGGTCGTCTACATCACCATGCGTAACGCAAGCCGGTATATAAACTGTTTCCTTTTGTGCATTTTTGCTTATGTGTATAACAAGACCCGGTCCGTCCTCTTTTGAATCAATCTTTATATTCGGAGTAGATTGTCTGCCAGCACACTGACTGTCCTCACGAATGTTAAATGCCGCCGTTTCAAGTTCGTTGCCTTGAATGTCGGAAACGATTTTCAAAAATTCTCTTGTTGTTTCATTCATCAGTTGTTCTCTCCTTTCTTATCCTTACCGAGAGGACACTTTGACTCTTTTTCTTCTTTCAAAAGTTGAGGAAGAACATCTTTACCCTCACCAAATGCACGAACATTACCGTCCGCAATCACAACTATATAATCCGCAATTTCAAGTATACGTTCTTGGTGCGATATTACAAGCAAGGATTTTCCGCTTTCGTTTTTAAGTTTTTGGAACGCGTCAATAAGACTTGTAAAGCTCCAAAGGTCAATACCTGCCTCAGGCTCGTCAAATACAAGTATCTTCGCATTTTCACGCGATAAAACGGTAGCAATCTCAATTCTTTTGCTTTCACCGCCCGAAAGACTTGCGTCAACATCTCTTTCAATATAATCTCTTGCACAAAGACCGACTTCACCGAGTACAGAGCATATCTCTCTTTCGGACAATGTTCTCTCTGCCGCAAGATTAAGCAAATCTCTTACTGTAACGCCCTTAAAACGCACAGGCTGTTGAAATGCGTATGCAATGCCGTTTTTAGCACGTTTTGTAATATCCCAATCGGTTATATTCTCACCGTCAAGCAAAATTTCACCCGAATTAGGCACTTCGAGTCCTGCGATAATCTTTGCAAGAGAAGTTTTACCGCCACCGTTCGGACCTGTTATAACGGTCATTTTGCCGTCAGGTATTTCTAAATCTATACCCTTTAAAATTTTATCTCCATCAGGAATTTCCCAACTTATATTTTTAAGTTCAAGCACTTTTCAATGCTCCTTTCGACTGTTTATCATTAGTTATGATAACATAATATTCATTGAATTATAATTTTATCATAAAACAATACCGTTGTCAATTTTATCTAACAAAAAATGAGCGTTCCGTAAACGCTCATTTAATCATTAATTAATTACTTTGTTTCAAGAATTTTATCAAGGCTTACAAGTTTTACGCAAGTAACGAAAATTTCACATGCCTGCTTTAATTCTTCTGTTGACGGGAATGTCGGTGCAATACGAATATTTGAATCGTGAGGGTCTTTTCCGTACGGATATGTCGCACCTGCCGGAGTCATAACAACGCCTGCTTCTTTACACATAGCGACAACCTTTTTAGCACAACCGTCCATAGTATCGAAACCGATAAAGTAACCGCCGTTTGGCTTTGTCCATTTTGCTATGCCTAAATCTCCAAGTTCCTTGTCAAGCATCTCAAGTACAGCTTCAAACTTAGGTCTTATAATATCTGCGTGCTTTTTCATATGCTCAAGCATACCGTTGAAGTCACCGAAAAATCTTGCATGACGAAGTTGGTTAAGTTTATCGTGACCGATAGTCTGTACCGACATCTGCTTCTTAATAAAGTCAAGGTTAGCCTTTGACGCTGAAATAGCGGCTATACCCGAACCCGGAAATGTAACCTTTGATGTTGAACAGAACTTAAATACCATATCAGGATTACCTGCTTTTTCACATTCTTCAAGAATTTCAAGAATGTGGTCTTGGTGATCCTCATATAAATGATGTATGCAGTATGCGTTATCCCAATAAATTCTGAAATCCTCAGCCGCCGGCTTTAGATTTGCAAAACGTCTTACTGTTTCATCAGAATATGTTATACCCATAGGATTTGAATACTTCGGTACACACCAAATACCCTTGATTGCCTCATCCTTTGAAACAAGATCCTCAACCATATCCATATCAGGTCCGTCCTCAGTCATAGGAATATTAATCATTTCAATACCGAAAAATTCTGTAATTGCAAAATGTCTGTCATATCCTGGTACAGGACACAAGAACTTAACTTTATCAAGCTTTGCCCATGGAGTTGAGCCCATAACACCGTGTGTCATTGAACGGGCAACTGTGTCATACATAACATTAAGACTTGAATTACCGTAAATTATAATATTGTCTACGGGACATTCAATCATTGCACTTAGAAGTCTTTTAGCCTCAATTATACCGTCAAGCACACCGTAGTTACGACAGTCAACGCCTTGTTCACCTACAAGATTGTAGTCGGTAAGTGTATCAATCATTCCCATAGAAATATCAAGCTGTTCGGTATTCGGCTTACCTCTTGACATATCAAGTTTTAAACCCTTAGCCTTTAGCTCATCATATTTTGCCGCAACTTCTTTGCGGATTTCCTGTAATTCTTCTTTAGTCATTTCTTTGTATGACATCAAAAACCCTCCTTAAAACATTCCACTTTATTTTATTATACCACACACTGTATAATCAGTCAATTAAAAATGTTACAAATAACGCAAAAAGCCTACTTTAATATCTGTTACTTTACAATAAATTTGTACTCTGTTGTAAAATTATATTCATCGCCGACCTTTAAAATAGGAGCAATAAAGTGACTGTTCTTCATACCGTTTGGGAAATACTGTGTTTCAAGACAAAATGCCTGATGTGTACTGTATTTTGCACCTTCTTTATATATTCCCTCCGGAAGTCCGTTTGATGTATATAACTGAACACCCGGTTTATCTGTATACACTTCCATTGTTATGCCATTTTCAAGGCACTTTGCAATGGCACAAAGTCTGTAACCTCTGCCCGAAATCGCAAAATTGTGGTCATAACCGCCGAACATTTCTATTTGCTCAAAATCTGCGTTTATATCCTGTCCTATCGGCTTTGGTGCTCTGAAATCGAACGGCGTACCCATAACAGAAAGCACTTCGCCTGTCGGCATACATTCACTGTTGTTCGGTGTATAAAATTCCGAATTGATTTGAAGTATCTGATTATCGATTGTACCGCTTGCGTGTCCCGCAAGATTGAAATAAGAATGATTTGTAAGATTTACCACTGTATCCTTGTCTGTCACTGCACTGTAATTAATTTTCAGTGCATTTCCCTTTGTTAGAGTATATGTAACAGTTACTTTAAGTGTTCCAGGAAAACCTTCCTCACCGTCCTCTGACACGATTGAAAGTTTCAATGACGGTTCTTCCCCGTCAACTTCTTCCGCACTCCAAACCTTTTTATCAAAGCCGTTTATTCCGCCGTGCAAGCTGTTCTTGCCCTCATTAAGTCCTACATTATATTTTGTACCGTTAAGCTCAAATTCGCCGCCTGCAATTCTGTTTGCGTGTCTGCCGATAAGAGCACCGAGGAAACCGTCGTTATTTAGATAATCTTCCATCGTTTCGCGTCCAAGCACAACGTCGGTTTTAACACCGTTCTTGTCCTCTACATAAAGATTTCTGACAATACCGCCGTAATTTAAAATTCTCGCACTTACTCCGTTTCCGTTATCAAGTAAATATGCGGTTATATCCTGTCCGTTTGGCAATGTTCCGAACAATTCTTTTGTTATAGCCATTATTTTCATCCTCTCAATAAAAAAATTCCTTGTGAAAATTTTATCATCATCACAAGGAATTGTCAATCTAATTATTTAAGAGAAATGTACATATGTATCTCCATATTATCCATATCGTCACCTGCTTGGTATTCTTCAAAGTCACACACAAACGAACGGTCAAGGTTCATATTCCAAACCTTTTGCCAAAATTCCTGCACCGCCGTAACAACGTTGCCTTTTACAATAAATTTAGCATATTTTCCGCTTGGTATTGTAATCACTTCGTAATTCTGATTTGTGCTGTTCACCTCCGCACATATTGAAACGGTATAGTCACCGTTTGGCTGATACTTATGATACATCCCGATTGATTTGTTATTCGCTTTGTCGTTAATCTCACAGTAGACCTTTTTATAAAATTCGTCCCACAAACCACCGATAATCTTCGGCATTTCAGGTGATTTGTTGTTGGTTACGGCTGATATGCCCACCGCTTTCTTTTCTTCGAGATTTACAATTTCATATTCCATTTTGTTATCCTCCTTTAACTTGATACAAGAAGTATAACACACCTAATATGACATCGTTATGTCATATTATAAATAATTGTTTATCATTTTCTCTATTTTCGTTTTAATTATATCTCTTATGTATGTTGGTTCAAGCACTTCCGCATACTCCCCAAACGACATTATATAGCCGTAAAGCCATTCATTTTCGGGATATGACATATTCACAATAAAATCGCCGTCCGCTGTTTTTTCTGTGTCTTGAAATTCGTCATAAACACGGTATTCGGCATTTTTGCTTATTTTCAATTTTACATTAACACAAATATTTTCATCGTCATTATCATATTTATATTCACACATTTCACGTTCAAAATGTTCGTTTGTCACTTCAACCTCCCTTATTCGTGACAACCTAAACATTCTGTAATCATCGGCTTTTCTGCAATATGCGATAAGATACCACGATTTACTTTTAAAATACAGTTTAAGCGGCTCTGCAATACGCTCGGAAATTTCGCCGTTACTGTTTATATACTTCAGCTTCAGTGCAAATCGTTCAATTATCGAATCTCTTATTTTATCGAAAAAATTCTTTTGTTCCACATTCCAATCCGAAAAGTCAACGTCAATCCATGAACTGTCGTTAGATTTAAAAAGTAATGACATTTTATCCGCAATGCCTGTTTTTTCAACATTCGGCAACACTGACATAGCAGTAAGTGCCGTTATTATCGCACTTTGTTCTTCCTTTGATATAACCGACTTGTCCAGTATAAAATTATCAAGAATAGATATTCCGCCACCTTTGCCCTTGGTGGTGTAAATCGGTATTCCGGCACCCGACAGGATTTCAACGTCACGATAAATCGTACGGCTTGATACTTCAAATTTCTTTGCCAATTCATTAGCCGTTACGGTCTTTTTGTCAAGCAATATGTATATAATTTCAAATAATCTGTTAATTTGCATAATTTCACCTTTATCTATGTACAAAAAAAGGAGCTACAAAATTGTAACTCCTTTAAATGACTTTTACGCAAGTTTTGCAAGTTTAAGAGCAAGCTGTGACTTCTTTCTTGCAGCGTTGTTCTTGTGAAGAATACCGCGGTTTACACTTTGGTCAAGCTTCTTTGCAGCTTCGTTGAAAAGCTGTTGAGCCTCTTCCTTGTTGCCTGCCTTTGCAGCTACTTCAAACTTTTTGATAGCTGTCTTTAGAGCAGTCTTGTGAGCCATGTTGATAAGAGTCTTCTTTTCTATAACTCTTACTCTTTTTTTAGCTGATTTAATGTTTGGCACTTTTTTACACCTCCACGAAATTTAATCTATAATACCGTAATATTATACATCATCGCAGAGAGAATTGCAAGCTTTTTTTATTATTTTTTAACGTTTTATCTATTTTAACCAAAAAACATTGTTTTTTCAATAAATATATAAATACTTTTATGTAAACTAACCAATTACATAGTGAGCATTGTTTTATAATAATCCAAACTTGAAAACTTTTGGTCAAGCTGAAGTTCAACATACTGTTCGGCGATTTTGCAAAGCAACTTCATCAATCCGTCACTTGCATTAAAACTGAGCATTTTTTTATCATCTGAATATATTATGTAATCCAATGCTCTGTAAAGATTTTTGTCCAACTTAACAATATATTTGCCGCCGCACGCTCTGCACACACTTCCGCCCTTTAGCAAGTCAAACGCATACACCTCATTGCTTCCGCATGATACACACGCATTAAGCTGTGGCGAATATCCGCCTATACTCATCATTTTGAGTTCATACACCGCTTTAACCTTGTCCATCGGCTCATCACGGTACGCAAGTGCATACACGCTGTTCAAAAACAAATGCAACATTCTCGAATCGGGGTTATTCATACCAAGAATACAATAAGTTATATCTGCAAGATAAACGCACAAGGATAATTTTTTTATATCTTCCGAAACAGGATAAAAGCCGTCAAGAGTGTCAATATTATTAATTGTCATTATATCTTTTCCGACACCTTTGTAAAAATCAAAATCACCGTAACACAAAAATTGACTTGATGCGGCAGCTTTGCTCTTTGATTTTTTAACACCGTAGCTGACGGCCTTAACTATCCCGTATTCTTCCGTAAATACAGTCAGCATTCTATGCCCCTCACCGTAATCGGACTGCTTTATGATAATGCCTCTTGCTCTAATTTCTGCCATGTATCATCCTTATCCTCTTGCTCCGTTATACCGCTTACCGTTTTATACAGCAAATAAGCGTCTATATCGCCCGTTCTCGTAAAAGTTTCCCACGAAAGTCTGTTAAGCTCCATAACCTATCCCTCCGAAAAAATAACTTATTATCTTTATGTTTTTCATTTTTTCAGCGGTTATACTAACACTATTTACTATTCATTTGTGAAACCGAAATTCTTGATTAAAAAGTCACTGTTTCTCCAATCCGATTTTACTTTTACCCAAAGTTCAAGGTAGACTTTTTTATCAAGCATTTTCTCGATGTCGCCTCTTGCCATCGTACCTATTTTCTTAAGCATTTCTCCGTGCTTACCGATTATAATTCCCTTATGTGACGCTTTTTCGCAGTATATTGTCGCGTAAATATTTGTAATTTTTTCTTTTTCCTGCATTTTTGTGATTTCAATAGCAATACCGTGCGGAACTTCCTTATCAAGCAGCCACAAAAGTTTTTCGCGGATAATTTCAGCTGCAATCTGTTTTTCGGGCTGATCCGTTACCATATCCGAATCATAAAATTCCGGTCCTTCTTCAAGATAGTCCTCAATATCGTGCAATAAAATATCGACTCCGTCATTATTCTTTGCACTTACAGGCACTATCGACGCAAAATCGTGCATACTCGAATAATCCGCAATTATCGGAAGTAAATCCTCTTTTTTCATAAGGTCTACTTTATTCAAAACCAATATGCACGGAAGTCCTGTTTTTGAAATATTTTTTGCTATTTCACGTTCTGTTTCCTGTATTTTTTTACTTGCGTCCACAACAAATATAAGTACATCCGTATCGTCCATACTTTCATTTGCAACGTGTACCATATATTCCCCAAGCTTGTTATGCGGTTTGTGTATTCCAGGTGTATCGGTAAATATAATCTGTTCTTCATCTGTTGAGTAAATTGCAAGTATTTTATTTCTTGTTGTCTGAGGTTTATCTGATATTATTGCAATCTTTTGTCCTACTATCGTATTAAGTAATGTTGACTTTCCCACATTCGGCATACCTATTATTGCCGCAAATCCCGATTTAAAACTTTTCTTATTCTTCATAATTTTTTCTCCTAATCACGAGTTATTCCGAGCGAAGTTAAAACTCTTTCCTGTTTTTCGCACATTATTTCTTCACCCTCTTTATCATCAACATGGTCATATCCAAGCAAGTGGAGCATTGAATGTGCCGTCAAAAAAGCCACTTCTCTCAAAAAACTGTGTCCGAATTCATTCGCCTGTTCTCTTGCACGTTCCATTGATATAACAATATCACCAAGCATCACAAGCTCACCGTCCATATCGTACTCATCGTCCGATATTCCGTCCTCATCAAATTCCAGCATTGGGAATGACAAAACATCCGTCGCTCTGTCAATATCTCTCTGTTCCTTGTTTATAGAACGAATTGTATCATTATCCACAAGCGTAACGCTGATTTCAGCGTCGAAGTCACATTCTTCTTCCTCCATAACGGCAACGCAAACGTCCTTTATTGCCTTTTCAATTTCCGGAGTTAACTCTTCCTTATCCTGTTCATTTTCAAGTATTAGTTCAACCATTTGATTTCCTCTTGTTTCTTCTCTTTTCCTGTTCCTCGTCATACTTTGCGTATGCTTTTATAATTTGTTGTACAAGCGGATGACGTACAACGTCTTTTTCGGTAAATGTACAAAAAGATATATCTTCAATATTTTTTAGAATTTTAGCCGCCTCTTTTAATCCCGAGCGCTTATCTCCCGGCAAGTCGATTTGAGTTATATCACCCGTTACAATCGCTTTAGAACCGTAACCTATTCTTGTCAAAAACATTTTCATCTGCTCAGGTGTTGTATTCTGTGCCTCGTCAAGAATTATAAACGCATTGTCAAGAGTACGGCCACGCATATATGCAAGCGGTGCAACTTCAATTACGCCCTTTTCCTGATATTTCAAGAACCCCTCACCGCCGAGCATTTCATACATACCGTCATAAAGTGGTCTTAAATACGGGTCAACCTTATTCTGCAAGTCACCCGGAAGAAAACCGAGTTTTTCGCCTGCCTCAACAGCAGGTCTTGTAAGAATAATTCTGCTTACCTCTTTACTTCTAAGTGCCGTTACAGCCTTTGCAACCGCAAGATATGTTTTACCCGTACCGGCAGGACCTATACCGAACACAATAGTATTTTTGTCTATCGCGTCAACGTACTTTTTCTGTCCGAGCGTTTTTGTCTTAATCGGGTGACCTTTTGCACTGATTGCAATACAGTCATCACCCATCATTTTAATGTCAATCCCGCCGTTTTCCTGTACCATTGTTATCGCATACAATACTTTCTGCTGGTCGATAATCTCGCCTCTTGCGATAATCTGCATAAGCATATTAATAACTTGGCTTGCCTTTTCAACATTTTCTTCTTCACCTGTCACTCTCAAAGCGTTGTCGCGTGACGCGATATTGACCGAAAGTGCTTTGTCAAGCATTTTGATATTTTCATCAAAATTTCCGAAAAGAGATGCCAAATCGACCTCCTGCGGTACTTCAATCTGTCTGTTTATCAAGTAGTTCCTCTCCTTCTGTATCAGCCGAAATAGGCTGACTGGTAGCTATATTTTGTATGAAATCCATTTCAAGTTTTACATTTATTGTTTCATTATCAATCTTTTCATATTCAACTTTCTCGTCTGTCAAAATTGAGCCGTACAGCAATTCATTTGATATTTTTTCTTCTAAGTCATTTTTTGCAAATTCTACGGCTGTTTCTATACTTATCGGCTCTTTGTTTACATTTACTTCGGTATATTTGACCGCATCGAACGCAATTCCCGTATATCCGAAAAACGGTATACATATCTCATGCCTTGTTTCATTTACATCATATTCTTCAAAATTCATTCTGCCCAAAGGCAATGAAAACATTTTTCCGAAAACCTCAAGCGAAACCATATATCTATTTTTGCCGGTCGGCACTCTCGATTCATAATACAGCTTATAGTCGCCGTTTTTTGAATGAGTTGTATAAGCCATTATATCCGCCATTGAGTGAACATATATGTATTCTTCGGGATAGCCCTCTTTATAAGTTGCAACCTTTCCCGATACAATCACATCGCCTGTTTTAACCGCGTCACCGTCATTCAAAACTTCTTCGCCGTTTTTGACAACCATATGATTTATAATTCCGTCACACGCCGCAACAATGTCACAAGGTGTATCTTTGTCAAGAATATTCGGCGGAATAATCTGTTCGTATATCTCGACGCGTGCCTTTGCACCCTCAATATAAACCCATGCCCAAGCTATATGGTCATTGTTATTTATAATCGCCGCCTTGCTTTCCATACCGTCAGGCAGTTTCGCTTTCAATGCGCCGCTCTTTATACCGATACTGTCAAGCGTAGATATTATACCGTTTATATCGCTGTTTTCCACACCGTTAATTTCAACAACCCATATAAACTGAGCCGATACGGCAAAAAATATGATACACAATGCAAATCCAATCAAAAACAAATATCGTTTTCTGTACAGTTGCATTAAATGCTTTATTCCGCGTCTTTGTGATATTTTGATTTTTACATTACTCTTTTTTCTGACTTGACGTATATGAAAAAAATCTTTTATGTAAATACACATTTCAATACCGTCATCAAACGGTTTTATGTTCCATACATCAATATTACGTCTTAAACAAATATTTATAAATCTTTCTGCACCTTTGCCATATACTTTTATTATAACATATCCGTAAAGAAATTTAAAGAACTTCTTAAACATTTTTTACTCCCTTTTTCAGATTTCGTATTCAATTTGCTTAAATTGACCCGATATTAATATATCTTCAAGACGTATTCTGTCAATCGAAAGTCCATTCCCGAACACTCTGACTATCCCCATAGGCGTTGACACCCGAATTTCCGTATCCGTATAACTGAGTATTCCTTTATGATTTTCTATATATATTTCACTCGCACCCGCGATTGTAAGTTTGGGAATATTCATTATAACTTCTTTCGGCACTCCCCAAGCATCCGCTATACTTTCTGATATACGTTTTTTCATTTTTACCAACTCCTATAATAAATTATGATAAACAAGCGGTTTTAAGTACAAAAAAGTTATCATATAATTTAATAAAAATTAAAATCGGAGATGATAATGTGAAAATAAAGAAAATACTGATTTACTTGTTTGCTGTCGGTGCGGTTGTTCTGCTTATAAAAAATGCGTCAAGTGCGATAAGATACGCTTCAGACGCAATAGCTTTATGTCTTGAAATGATTGTACCGACTCTTTTTCCGTTTTTTATATGTTCGGGAATTTTGATATATTCCGGCTTTTGTGAACTTTTGGCAAAGGCATTTCAATTTTGTATGTATCCGCTTTTTCGGATAAGCCCTGTCGGGAGCAGTGCCTTTATACTCGGTATTGTAAGCGGTTATCCTTTAGGTGCTGTTACCGCCGGTGAATTATATGCAAACAATTACATTTCAAAAACAGAGGCTGAACGCTTGCTTGCTTTCTGCAACAATTCAGGTCCTTTGTTTATATTGGGTTCTGTCGGTATTGCGATATATTCAAATATAAAATACGGTATCGCTCTTTACGTCGCACACATTCTTGCGGCTTTAACGGTCGGTATTCTGTTTAGATTTTACGGCAGAAACAAGCACACCGCACCTCCGACAAGAATGACAACACCCGAAAGAAGTATGGGTGAAATATTCGATATCGCACTTCAAAACAGTATCAGAAATATATTGACCGTTTGCGGAGCGGTGCTTTTTTTCAGTGCAATAAGCAGACTTTTTCTTGACTTTTTGCCTGTCGGCGGAGTTACGTCCGCACTTGTTTCGGGGCTTTTGGAATTTGTTACGGGGACAGTAAAAATATCGGGATTGACTATTCCTATTATGGATAAATTGGTGTTTACATCTGTTGTTGTCGGCTTTGCGGGACTCAGTGTACACGCACAGGTTATGGCTGTAATTGCAAGATTTCATCTGTCGCTCGCACCGTATATAATCGGTAAAGCCATGCACGGAATTATAGCGGGACTATATATGTACATATACTTTAGATTTAACCCTATAACAACGGCAGTATTTGAGCCGTCTATGAGCCGTTCGTTTGCAATTTCATCGACTATCGAAACCGTCACCGCAATCATTGTTGTTATAGCCTGTATATTTTGTGCATTCGGTCTTTATTTAAAACAAAATAGTGAATATAAAAGGGACACTAAATTTTAGTGTCCCTCAAACTCTGATATATATTTTTTTAGAATACAAATTCAAATTCCAAATCACCTATTTGAACAATTTCTCCCTCTTTTATTCCCATATTGATTAAGTCCTCAATAACACCGCGTTTAAGCAATGCACGTTGGAAATACTGTAATGACTCTTGGTCGGAGAAGTTTACACTGCCGCCGACAGCCTCAATCCATGAACCCGATATAACGTATTTTTCGTTTTCGCGTTTAATTTCATAGCCTTTTTCGTCATCCGTAATGTATTCTTCTTCGTTAATATCCATTTCAGGCTCGAATATAGCTATCGGAGGTAATTTTGAAAGTTCCTCGTAAGTTTTATTCATAAGTTCCGCAACACCTTTATTTGTAGCGGCAGAAATTTCAAATACTTCTATACCTCTGTTTTTCATTTCTTCAAGAAATGCGTTGTATTTGTCCATATCTTGAATTATGTCTGTTTTATTTGCCGCAACAATCTGCGGTCTTGATTCCAATTCCAAATCGTATTTTGAAAGTTCCGAATTGATAATATCAAAATCTTCTATCGGATTTCTTCCCTCAATTCCAGAAACATCAACAACGTGAATTAATATTCTTGTACGCTCAATATGTCTTAAAAATGCGTGTCCAAGACCTACACCCTCACTTGCACCCTCTATAATTCCCGGAATATCGGCAAGTACAAAACTTCTGTGGTCGCCAAGATCGACTACACCCAAATTCGGCTCAAGCGTTGTAAAGTGATAATTTGCAATTTTCGGATCTGCTTTTGTCGTCATTGAAAGCAATGTTGACTTACCGACATTAGGAAAACCTACAAGTCCGACGTCAGCCAAAAGCTTCAATTCAAGTACAATTTCACGTTCATCGCCTGTTTGTCCGTTTTTCGCAAAGTTTGGAGTTTGTCTTATCGCCGTAGCAAAATGAGCATTACCCCAACCGCCGTTACCGCCTCTTGCAAGAACAACCTCTTTATCAGGATCGGATAAATCGGCAATCAAACGATTACTTTCCGCGTCACGAACGATTGTACCTTGCGGTACTTTGATTATTATATCTTCGCCCTTTTTACCTTTTTGACGTTTACCCGAACCGTCCATACCGTTTTGAGCGACATACTTTCTCTTATATCTGAAATCCATAAGAGTAGTCATACCAAGCTCAACCTTGAATATAACATTACCGCCTTTGCCGCCGTCACCGCCGTCAGGACCGCCTGCCGCAACATACTTTTCACGATGAAAAGATATTGCACCGTTACCGCCCTTACCGGCCTTTATAAAAATTTTAGCCTTATCTATAAACATATTTATTCTCCGTTTCGATTATTAACAATTATATATTTTTTCCAACTTATAATATATCATTACACCGCCGTTTGTGTCAATAGTTATTTTATATAATGAATTATTAATTATTCAAAAAAAATATACCCTACGAGTGTAAGGCATATTTTTCTTATGCGCGCGGATGTGCTTTTGCATATACGTCTTTAATTTTACTGTTCATCATTCTTGAATAAACTTGTGTCGATGAAATATCGGCATGTCCCATCATTTCTTGAATTGAATGTAAATCAGCACCGTTTTCGAGAAGATGTGCCGCAAACGAATGACGTAAAGTATGCGGTGTTATATCAGTTTCAATACCTGCAATATGCTGATAGTATTTTATAAGTTTCCAGAAACCCTGTCTTGAAAGACGCGCACCGCTGCAATTTACGAACAACGCTGTTTCATTTTCATCTCTAACCATATATTTTCTGACATTGTTTATGTAATTTTCAAGTGCGTCTTTTGCCTGATGTCCCATAGGAATAATACGTTCTTTCTTTCCGCCATTACAACGAATAAAACTCATAGGAACATTAACATCACTGACGTCAAGATTGATAAGTTCACTCACTCTTATACCTGTTGCGTACAAAAGTTCAAGCATAGCCTTGTCGCGTATACCCTTATTATCACAGTTTTTAGGCTGTTCCAAAAGAAGTTCAACTTCTTCGCCTGATAAAATCTTCGGAATTTTCTTTTCCACGTGAGGTGCCTCAAGATTAGAAGTCGGATTTGACTTCACAACACCGTTTTGCATCATAAACAAATAATACGAACGAAGTGACGCAAGTGTCCTTGAAACAGTCGAACTCGCTCTGCCCTCCTTTTGAAGATAAAGCAAATATGACAATACCGTGGTCTTTGTTGTAGACGATATATCCGTTACGCCTGTTCCGTCAAGATAAGAAATATATTGTGTAACATCACGCTTATATGATTCAACTGTGTTTAGCGATTTATGGCGTATATCTGTCATAAAACTTGTGTATTCCTTAACGTAGGTATTCATTTTGTTCATTCCTCCGAGTTTACTGTTTCTTTACGTATATTTCAAAAATATTTCATTTATATTTCAATGTGATTATAATTATACCACATTTTTTTAATTTGTAAACCCCTATTTTTCTTGTTTTTATGCCATTTTCAGCGTTTTAGCTTAATTTCGGCGAAACCCAGCTCATAAATGTTGTGGTCAAGTATCCCTCCGACAATGACGCAACACAAAATATAGAAATTATTATTATCATAAAAAATATATACGAAAAAATTATTTTTTTTGATTTTCTTTCGGAATTAAGTGAATATTTAATGCTTACAGCCGAAAAAAGCAGTAATGTCGGTATTGTTATAAGTATTGTCGGCATTGTTGAAAGCATAACAAGCATACCTTTTGCTCCATAGAATTTAATAAATGACGCGGTTGTAAAACCTATTATAAACCCTTTCCTTACAATAATCGCTCCCGTTACAATAAAACCGAATCGCAAAAATCCCATTAAAAATACAATTCCGACACCGATAAGATTAGCTTGTAACGAATTTTTAAAAACAGTCATACTGTTCTTATTTTCGCTTACAGCCGTACAAAAACTGCCTATATAATTTTTTATCCCCTCTGCCATATCGCCGCTGTTTTTCGCCAAATACACACTCCCTACCGTCACACCGACAACAAGCAAAAAAATAAGCAATCCCAAAAGTCCGTTACCGTGTTTTTCGTCGGCTACAATGTCGTTTAATTTCACACGTTCCACCTCCAATTCAATATTATTCAAAAAATCAGTGTTTTATCACTAATTTATTGTGCTTATCTTCTTATATTATTTACACCGCCAATTTTTTTTGGTATAATAATATAGTTAAAAAACACACGTAAGGAGAGAGATACAATGAACAAAACACTGAAAAAAGTCTTAAGCGGTGTTATTTCAGCATCTATGTTGTGTTCGGCACTTACCATACCGCACACTGCATTGGCTGATGACACACTGCCTACGGACGGTCTGCTTATGGACATCACGTTTGACGAAACAGGCACTTCCTCCGGCTCATTTAATGCAACGGTCGGCGGTACCGTTACAGAACACGGTAGTGTAAGCTATGTTGACAACTATGACGGTTCAAGCAAAGCTTTGAGCATTTCAACAGACGCAGCAGGCAATTATCTTGAACTTCCGAAAGGTCTTTTAAACGGCAAAGATGCCGCAACATTTTCTTTTTGGATTAAACCGTCAAGCAGATGGGCATTTATGACAACACCTGTAAGCGGTTCACAAAATTATCTTAACGAAAAATATTTAGGTATGTTTGCCTCATCGTCGGAATATACAGTTGAACGTTACAACAACAGCGGAACACGTCTGAGCAGCGTTAATGCAAACGCAAGCGGTGACTGGCAATACATCACGGCAGTATTTACCGCTGACGGTACAAAGGTATATGTAAACGGTAAACTGTTAGCCTCAGACACTGCGGCAGTTGACATTAAGTCACTGTTTACCGCCGACGCTTCTACTTGGATTGGTCACGGTAATTGGTATGATGACAAAACTGGCAAATTTGAAGGTTTTTCGGGTATGATTGATGATTTCAAAGTATACGGCAGAGCATTGAACGAAACCGAAATTAACCAACTTGCCGCAAAAGCTATACAAAGAGAGCAAGAGGAAACTGTAAAAGAAAAAAATTGTCTTGATATTAACACTCAATTCTATACAAATTACAGTGTTACAGAAAGTGGCAATAACGTTACCGTTTCAGTTCCGTCCCCTTCAGAAGACAAATATGAAATAATTGCAGCTTCATACTCAAACGGTGTTCTTACAAATGCAGCAAAAAAGAGTAAATCAGATGTAACATCAGACAAAACAGTTACTTTTGAAAATATAAAGAAAAACGAAAATGACACTGTAAAAGTGTTCGTATGGAATTCAATAGACGGCTTACAACCGTTAAGTGACAACAAAGCATTCCAAATCCGTACAGGCGACAAAGTTAAAGTAAAAACAAGTGTTACTAACTACACACCGTCGGAGCAGACTGTTTCATTAAAAATAGTTCCTTTCGACAAGGATGGTAATCAGTCTGAATCTGTACAAACACTTGATTCTGTAACACTCGGTATTATGGACAGTTACGATTTTACAGATTACATAACAGGTGACAGTAATGTTTCATATTATAAAGTTCTTGTATCAAGCACAGCTGATGACAAGACTGCAACTTACGAAGCAGGTTACTTGCCTACCGCAAGTGTTGAGTTCCCTGACGCAACACCTGCCGACAGCGCAGACACAACAGAAGAAGCTCACGACCCAACAATATTCAAAGACCCTGTTTCGCACCGTTATTATGCTTATTCAACTCACAATCTTGTATTTGAATCGGATGACTTGATTAATTGGGAAAAGCACGATTATAGAAGTGAAATAACAGTTCCGGAAAAGGCTAAAAAGTTTATTGATGATAACTACCAGCAAACAGATAAAAATGGAAAAATTATATATCCAACAGCCAACACTACTTATTGGGCACCCGATTTATACTATAAAGAGGGTGACGAATATCCGTATTGGTTCTATCTTTCAACATCATGCGGTTTTGGTGGCAGAAACTCAGTCATCAGCCTTATAAAAGCTAAGTCACCGGGACTATGGGACGATGAATATATTGACGCAGGTGTCGTAATCGCAAGTAAGGAAAACAACAATTACAATACTAACTGTATTGATGCAAACATCTTTACAGATACAGACGGCAAGACCTACTTTATTTGGGGTTCGTTCTGGAAAGGTATTCACATAGCTGAACTTGATACTGATACCGGTCTTGTAAAAGGCATCGACTATACTTCTGACGAAACAATCCTTTCAAGCAGTCAAAAATTCGGTACGAGATTATTCTCAACTCCAAGTGGTGTCGTAGGTCCGGAAGGTCCGTATGCTGTATATAATAAAGATACAGGTTACAGATATATGTTCACTTCATACGGATATTTAGGCACTAACTACAACTTAAGAGTTGCAAGAACAGATAAGACTTTCAGTACTATTCTTTCGAATAAAGATCCTCATAAACAACTTCTTGACCAGAAAAACAGACCTGTCGGTGCAACATATTCAGATCAGGTTAAAGAAGGCGGTTCGCTTGATGAACTTTGGGGTTACAAGATGTCAGGTTCATTCCGGCTTGGTGACGGTATCGAATATGTCGGCAGCGGTCACAACAGTGTATTTCAAGACGATGACGGTCAATGGTATCTTGTTCAGCACTGCCGTAAGGTAGCCAATGCATTTGCTTATCTTCAAGTCAAGAAAATTCTTTGGACTGAGGACGGTTGGCCGGTAATCTCACCTCTTGTATACGCAGGTGAAAAAGAGCAAAAAATTCCAAAGGAAATGATTTACGGTACTTGGGATTTATCAAGTGTAGGTCATACAATTATGGCTGACGGTGTTACCGATGTAAGTAAACCGGATAATAAAGAAACCAATTATTACGGAGCACGTGAAAATAGCGACTTGCCTGTACATTCAAGCCAAATTATTCTCCAACCGGACGGTACAATCGGTAACGGCATCGGTACTTGGGATTACGACAACGACCATACTGTAACACTAAACTTTGACGCAGACGGCAACAATGACAATTACGAATTCTATCAGTCAGGCGATACAATGAAGTTATTTGTTATGACAGGTTACGATAAGGATAAGAGAGAATCTGCAATTATAATGACAGGTACTGACCAAAACAGCGTTGCAAGCTTTGCAAAAAAGAGCAATGCGGTTTCACAGTCAACAAAAACAGTAAACAGAATTGAAACAACTCCGACTACAATTACAAAAAGCACAAACGGCAATCCGATACTTGGATTTGACGCAGACGGCAAAACTCTATACGCAGGCGACCCTGCCGCATATGTTGAGGACGATACAGTTTATCTGTATGCAGGACACGACACATCAACAGGTGACAACTATGTAATGCCTGAATGGGTATGTTACACTTCAAAAGATATGGAAAACTGGGAATACAAAGGCTCTGTTATGAGTGCTAAAGATATTTCTTGGAGATCAAACGATACATCAGCTTGGGCAAGTCAAGTTATCAAGCACAACGGTAAGTATTATTTGTACTTCTGTACTTGGGATAAAACTTCAAGCGGTAAGCAGTCAATCGGTGTTGCAGTATCTGACTCCCCTACAGGTCCGTTTACAGACATAGGAAAACCGCTTGTTCAAGGTACATTAACAAAGCCGCAAGCTCATGACCATGATGACATCGACCCTACCGTTTGGGTAGAAACAGTTGACGGCGTTGAACATCGTTATCTTGCTTGGGGTAATACTAACTTCTATGTATGCGAACTTAATGATGATATGATTTCCGTAAAAGATTTAGACAATGACGGCTCTATCACAATGGGTAAAGACGTACTTCAACAAGAATTTACAGGACTTCAAGACGGTCTTGGATTTACCGAGGCTCCTTGGATTTACCGTCAGCAAGACGAAGACGGGAATTACACAGGTAAATATTATCTGTTCGGTGCTTTCGGTTGGCGTGAGCAAATGGGTTACGCAACATCAGATTCAATGTACGGACCTTGGACATGGGGCGGCATTATAATGGAGCCGACGGCTACTTCAAACACAAACCACCCATCTGTTATAGATTTCAAAGGTAAAACATACTTTATCTATCACAATGGCTCTCTTGTTTGGGGCAGCGGTTTCAGAAGAAGTGTCTGCGTTAGTGAAATGACATTTAACGAGGACGGTACTGTTCCGTATATTGATGAAACTTCAATAGGTTTGACAGGTACTGCCTCATTTATAACAACCGCTGACAACAAATATCTTGGTTACACAGCATTCAGCAACCCGTCAGACGATGCAAGTTATCCGCTTAAAAAGCAACTTACAGTTACTGCCGACGGTGCTGATTTAAAGACAACTCAATGGGAAATAGAAAAAGGGAAATCAGACAGCACAAACGAAAATTACGTTTCAATCCAAGCTGTTTATAAACCGGGATTGTATCTATGTGTTGACGGCACAAATGTAGTTTTAACACAACAAGATACAACAAGCACTGCTTTAGCAAAGAAAATGACATTTAAAACAGTTGAGGCTATCGACGGTACAGTCGGTAAAGTTTCATTTGAAAGCGTTTCAACGCCGGGATATTTCATCACCGTATCAGGTGATAATATCACACTTACAGACGGTTCAAATACCGCAAATTGCTCATTTTCAGTTACAAATAAATAATTAAAAACACAAAATACCGTTGCCAAAAGGCAACGGTATTTTTTATTTTATACAACAAAAGCCATTCTAAAAAGTTTAATTTTTAACAACTAAAATCATTATATTTTATATGCCAGAAAATCATTTTTAAATTTTTAATTTCGTACAACAAAAAAAGTCGTTCCGAAATGTGTAACCATTTCGAAACGACCCGGTTATTCAAAAATTAGTCAGCATAAACACTGCACTGTGTCTTATCTCTGCCTTTTCTTTCAAACTTAACCTTACCGTCGATTAGTGCGAACAATGTATCATCGCTGCCGATACCAACATTGTTACCAGGATGAATCTTTGTTCCTCTTTGTCTAACAAGAATGTTGCCTGCAAGAACGAACTGACCGTCTGCTCTCTTTGCACCTAGTCTTTTAGACTCACTGTCACGACCGTTTTTTGTACTACCCATACCTTTCTTATGAGCCATTTAAAACACCTCGCTATCTTAATGTCTTATCATGCGTAATTAGGCATTAATCTTTGTGATTTCTACCTTTGTGAAAGGTTGTCTGTGACCCTTCTTCTTACGCTCGTTCTTCTTTCTCTTCATCTTGAAAACGTAAATCTTCTTAGCTTTACCGTTCTTTACGATATTAGCTTCAACTGTTGCGCCTGCTACTGTAGGAGCACCGACCTTTACATCTTCACCTTCACCGACCATAAGTACCTGATCAAATGTTACTGCTGAACCTTCTTCAGCTTCGATTTTTTCAACGAAAAGTGTATCACCTTCGCTAACCTTGTACTGTTTGCCGCCTGTTACGATTACTGCGTACATCCAAAACACCTCCTCTTAAATTTATGAGGACACGCTATCATAGGTACTGCGAGCAGATTTAAAACCCATTCTATGCGGTCACTATTACATAATACCATATTATTCATAGCTTGTCAAGCATTTTTTAATCTTCTTTTAAATTTATTATTACACCGACCGACGGTTTCGGGAATACGCTGATTGTAACCTCCGGCAATCTCTCGCCCATTGCAGTTATGTTTCTTATCTGTTCGACTCTTACAGGGTTCATTATGAACATTATATCGTACTTTCCGTCTTGAATATCTTTGTAACACGATTCATAACTTCTTGTCGAATGTACATAATCCTCATACTTTTCTTCATCAATATGGAACACGTCATCAATTATCAGCTTATTAAGTGCCACTATGTCAAGATTGCAATATTCCTTTGACATATCTGGATAAACGTCATTTTTAATGTAATCCTTATCCCAAAGCACCATTCTGTAAAAATAATCACCACCGCAATATGCCGCAATTCTTGTTTCGGCTTTTACAGTGCTTATCTGCTTAACCATTGTACGAACAAGCGTTTCGTCATTTGAATCGACAATAATTTTTTCAACTCTGAAATGATCTTGTGCACCTGCAATAAAATGTGATTCACTGAAATTCTTTATCGTTTTCACTTCTCTGTGTACAGGAAGTACAACAAGACCGTCTGAATGTGCATTTGAAAGCGACATCATCATATAATTATACGGCTCTTTTCCCGTATGATTCGGATTATGCTCTTTCATATAATCTCTGTACTGCAAACAAGTTTCGTATCTTGTCTGACCGTCAGTGATGTACAACGACAAATCCTTAAAATGTTCAATAATAAAGTCGATTGTCGGCTTATATGAAATTTTCCAAATTTTTTGCTGTACATTATCGTCAGATGAAAATTCAAGATCAGGCTTTTCTTCCCTAAGCTCATTCATCAAATTGAAAAGTTCTTTTTCAGGCTCTACATAAAGGCAACTTATCATACTCATATCGGCATTTGTTGATTTCAAAAGCTCATATCTGTCAAGCATAGAAACTTCGTGTGGTTTTTCGCAAGGCATAATCGCTCCCTTGCCTATTTCCTCAAGTTCAACAAGTGCAACAAAGCTTGTATTTGAATAATGAGTATCGTACATTTCTATCGTCTGTTCGTACATATATATGACAGGTTCTTCATCTCTGACAAGAATACCGTCCTCAATCCATTTGTCAAGATAATTTTTCGCTCTTGTAAATGTATTTTCTTCTCTTGTATCACTTTCAAACTTTTTACCTGAAAACAGACGCACCGAATTGTATTCGCTCTTGTCATAAAGCGCATCCTTATCTTCTTTTGGCATATTATAATAAGGCGGCGAAATGACTGAGCCGAGATTGTCAATTTTATCCGTATTATATCTGTATCCTCTGAACGCTTTTATATTAGCCATAAAAGTATCACCAATCCTTTCTTTCATTAATTCGCCCCACGGCGAAAACTTTTCCGTCTGTTAAAAATATAAAATTTATATTGAAAATCCATTTATTTTCTGTTTTATTATGTTTGTTTCGTCAAATAATAATACCATACCAATTAAATAAGGAGGTTAAAACATATGCACAAAATGTCCTGTTTTATAAAAGGTACTCTGGTAGGTTTTGCTGTCGGTGCGGCAGTAGGTGTAATGACCGATCCTCTATCCGACAGAGAGCGTCGCAAAATTTCAAAAAAGACTGAGGGTATTTTTAGGAATATCGGTTCTGTTATGGATAATATAATAGATATTTTCCATTAAGCACAAAACGAGGCTACGCAAAATTGTAAGCCTCGTTTTTAGTATTATTCTTCTGAAATATCTTTTCCGAGATACTTAGCAACTGAATATACATCTTTATCCCCTCGTCCTGAAAGACACACGACAAGTATTTCATCTTTTTTCATTGTAGGTGCAATTTTTCTTGCCAGAGCGATTGCGTGTGATGATTCGATTGCAGGAATAATCCCTTCCATTCTTGACAAATACACAAAAGAATCCACTGCCTCTTTATCTGTTATCGGATAATATTCCGCTCTGCCCGTTTTCGCCATGTAGGCATGTTCCGGACCTATTCCAGGATAATCAAGTCCTGCTGAAATTGAATATACAGGCATAATATTACCGCCGTTGTCTTGTAAGAACAGCGACTTCATACCATGAAGTACACCGACTGTCCCCTTAGTTATAGACGCCGCATGACGTTCTGTATCAACGCCGTCGCCCGCTGCCTCTGCACCGTAAAGCTTTACAGAAGGCTCGTCAATAAAATCGGCAAACATACCGATTGCGTTTGAGCCGCCGCCCACACAAGCCATAACTGCGTCAGGCAGTTTACCTTCCGTTTCAAGAAGTTGTTTTCTTGTTTCCTTGCTTATTACACTCTGAAAATGCTTTACAATAAGCGGATAAGGGTGTGGACCTACTGCTGAACCTAATACATAAAATGTATCTTCGGCATTTGCTGTCCAAGCACGCATAGCTTCATTTGTAGCATCTTTTAGTGTTCCTGTTCCCGATGTAATAGGATGAACCGTAGCACCAAGCAAATTCATACGAAATACATTAAGTGCCTGTCTTTTTGTATCTTCCTCACCCATATATACATCACATTCAAGTCCCAAAACAGCCGCAAATGTCGCAGTTGCAACACCGTGCTGTCCCGCACCTGTTTCGGCAATGACTTTTTTCTTGCCCATTCTCTTTGCGAGCAAGCATTGACCTATTACGTTATTAATTTTATGTGCACCTGTATGGTTTAAATCTTCACGTTTCAAATAAATCTTCGCACCGCCAAGATCCTTTGTCATTTTTTCGGCATAATACAAAATTGACGGTCTGCCCGTATATTGCTTGTGATAATAATTAAGCTCACGGTTAAAATCCTCGTCATCTTTGTACTTGTTAAATGCCTCCTCCAAATTAATAAGTGCATTCATAAGAGTTTCAGCGGCATACTGTCCGCCGAATTCTCCGTATCTACCCTTCTTTTCCACTATTCTATTCTCCTCTCGTCAATCTATGTATAACACATTATAACAAATTTTTCGCGTTTGCACAAGAGTTTTTATAATATTTTTTCATAATATTTCATTCGTCCACGGTTTATTGACTAAAAATATTGCGTATGCTATAATATTAGAAGAATTCAATCAAAGGAGATTTTTACAAATGAATAAAATCACAACAAGAAAATTAGCAATAGCAGGCGTACTTATAGCTGTAGGCGTTGTATGCTCGCCGTTAAACTTTCCTGTCGGCGCGTCAAAATGTTTTCCGGTGCAACATCTTATAAACATAATTGCGTCAGTATTTTTAGGACCGTTTTACGGAGTGATTATGGCATTTATCACATCACTTCTTCGTCTTGCAACTGGTATGGGTACACTTCTTGCATTTCCGGGAAGTATGTGCGGTGCACTTATCGGCGGATTGTGCTATAAATTTTCAAAGAAATTGCCGCTTGCTTATATCGGTGAATTGTTCGGAACGGGTATAATCGGTGCACTTGCCGCTTATCCTATCGCCGTTTACGTTATGGGTAAAGAGGCTGCACTTTTCGCATATGTACTTCCGTTTATAATAAGTTCGGCAGGCGGTACTGTTATAGCAATTTTCCTTGTTACCGCATTAAAGCAAACACACGCACTAGATAAATTTTTCGGAGATGAACAATGATAAAAGACATTATACAAAATGTTTATTCAAAACGTCCGCTTGTTCATAACATAACCAACTACGTTGCCGCAACGGATTGTGCAAATATAACATTGACAATCGGTGCGTCACCGATTATGGCTGATGAGCCTAAGGAAGTCGGTGAAGTAACACAAATTGCCGACGGACTTGTTTTAAACTGCGGAACAATTTCCGAAAGTCGATTAAACGCTATGCTTATATCCGGTAAAACAGCAAAGTCAAGAGAAATACCTATCGTTCTTGACCCTGTCGGAGTAGGCATTTCCAAATTCAGAACAAGTGCCGTTCATAAAATAATTACGGAAGTAAAACCCGGTATTATAAGACTTAATGCATCGGAACTAAAAAGCATTTGTCTTAACATTAAAAATATGTCGGGTGTGGACGCCGTTAATATTGACAGTTTGGACGATACTGTTGAGCTTGCAAAAAAGCTTTCGCTTAAGACCAACGCGATTATAGGTGTAAGCGGTATATCGGATATTGTTACGGACGGCAAAAATACCGCCGTTATTTCAGGCGGACACGCAATGATGAAAAAAATTACAGGCTCCGGCTGTATGCTTTCATCTGTTATCGGTGCATTTGCCGCCGCAAATCCGAATAATCTTTTTTATGCGGTATCTGTTGCATTCGGTTTATATGCAAGTTGCGGAAGAAACGCATACAAAGAAAATATAGGTATCGCAACATATAAAAACAACTTTTTTGATGAAATGACAAATCCTGATTTGGAGGGGATTGAAATTGAATATAGATAAAAAAACACTAAGACTTTATGCTGTCACGGACAGAACATGGCTCGACGGCAGAACGCTTTATGATGACGTTGAAAAAGCCTTAAAAGGCGGTGTTACACTGCTTCAGCTACGCGAAAAAAATATGTCAACCGACGATTTTATAAATTCTGCAAAAGAAATAAAATCATTGTGCGAAAAATATAATGTACCGCTTATTATAAACGACAACGTGGACGTGGCAAAAGCGGTTAATGCAGACGGTGTGCATATCGGGCAAAATGATATGCCCGCTCACGAGGCAAGAAAAATTTTGGGTAAAAACAAAATAATCGGTGTTACCGCAAAAACTGTCGAGCAAGCACAAAAAGCCGAAAAAGACGGTGCTGACTATCTTGGCAGCGGTGCAATATTCAGTACAACAACAAAAGGTGACGCAAAGAAAATGGATATGCAGACTTTGAAAAGCATAACAAGCTCTGTTAATATACCAGTTGTCGCAATCGGCGGAATTGACGGCGATAATGTACTTCAATTAAAGGGTACGGGCATAGTCGGTGCGGCGGTTGTTTCGGGTATTTTTGCACAAGATGATATTGAAACGGCGACAAAAGATTTATATAACAAGATTGGAGAAATAATATGAAAACAGCTTTAACTATTGCAGGCTCTGATTCAAGCGGCGGTGCGGGAATACAAGCGGATTTAAAATCATTTGCCGCTAACGGTGTTTTCGGAATGAGCGTTATAAATTCCGTTACTTCACAAAGCACAACAGGCGTTTTCGGTGTATACGATATTCCCTGTGATGTTGTTGCGTCACAAATTGACGCAGTATTTGAGGATATTTTCCCCGACGCGGTAAAAATCGGCATGGTATCTTCGGCAGAAATTATAAACACCATTGCAGACAGATTAAAGTATTACAATGCAAAAAACATTGTACTTGATACGGTTATGGTTTCAACAAGCGGTTGTAAACTGCTTCGTGACGACGCAATAGATGCACTTACTTCCGTATTATTCCCTATTGCCGATATTATCACGCCTAATCTTCACGAGACACAAATTTTATGCGGTTTTGATATAAGAAGTGAAAGCGATATGGTGCGTGCGGCAGATGTGATTTATAATAAGTATAACGTAACCGTTCTTCTTAAAGGCGGTCACCTTGCAAATACAAGCAACGACTTACTGTATGACGGAAACGAAACTTGGTTTGAGGCTGTCAGAATCGATAACCCAAATACTCACGGCACAGGCTGTACTCTGTCATCAGCCATTGCCGCTAATCTTGCAAAAGGTATGGATATAAAAACCGCCGTAAAATCGGCAAAGGATTATATCACTGGTGCTCTGTCCGATATGCTCGACTTAGGCAAAGGCAGCGGTCCTTTAAATCATATGTATAAATTTTATCCGAATAAAAAGTAACATAAAAAGCGGTTCTCTACGAACCGCTTTTTATATCAACTCTTCTACTTCATATAGTTCGTTACATCTTTTATACGTTCAGGCACTTCTACAAGTTCACCTGTTTTAAGATCATACACATCAATATAAAATTGATCGTGTCCTCCTGATGCTGTTTCTACCCACTCCTGCTTTGTGATTGTATAACAAGGGTTTCCATCATATGAAATCAGATAAATTTTTCTATCCGATTCTGCTATAACTTCACCATCTGGATTATATAAATAATACTTACACTCATTAGGACCTAAATACATATACACCGGTGTATATCCGTTAAATTCTCCACTTTTCCAAAAATCATATTTTGTGTATGGATAAGAGTATAATGTATTATATCCCTTAACCCTATAATTGCCTTTTGGTGAAACACAGTCACTTTCTATATTTTTTTGAAGATATTCATACATATACTTATATACTGTATCATATTCATTTGTATCCCATTCTATTGAACCAACAAACTCTTTTGTTTTGGGATTATAAATCTGTACAGAATTGTCGTGATTTTCACCAATACATATGCTATCATCATATATCAGTGTAAATAACTCTTTATCACTTTTGTATATTATATCCCCTTTCTCATTAAAAACAGCATAATTATTTCCTTCTGAATCAGGCAATGACAGCTTAACAGGTGTATATCCTTTTACTGCATTTGTCTTACTATACAAAATACGCTCAATATCATTTCCATATCCACTATACTTGTACGGATATTTATCTAATAAAATTTCACCTGGAACAAAATATTTGTCTGACGGTGACTCTGCCTTTTCAAAATCTACTCTTATCTGTCTGTTATTACACGGATATTCATCCTTATCAAGAAAATCGCCACCTAAGTATGAGCTGTAATGAGAAGAAGCAAGCTTTTCGCCTTCATAGCTATAAAGCTCCATATTAGTTATATAAGAAACAGGTTCAGCTCCGGCGGAACCGTATGTTGTTACCATATAATAATCATCTGCAAAGTCAATATGGTCTGTTCTTCCTTGATTGTTATTTAGTGTATCAACCATCAGTGTATAGTCCATATTTCCTGTTTCGGCATTGTATATACCTGTACATTTATTATTCTTGCTGTAATTTTCACTTTTGTTGTTATGAATATAAAAATACCATTTCCCGCTTTTTTCAAAGAACACAAACGACCTCTCATCATCAGCAATATCTTCCTCAGGACCGTCATATGTAAATATTATTTTACCGTCATTTTTTATCCATTGCTTATCCTCACCGCTAAAAAGTGATAAATCACCGTTAATTTTTACTTCATACACATTGCTTGCGTAGTCACTCACATCAAGATTAAACAACTTTAGCATTGTTATTGCCGACTGCTCCATTGTATAATTTGATTTTGGCGAAAAATTGTTATCACCTACTCCTCGCATTATTCCGAGAGAATCCATTTTACGCACAGATTCCTTTGCCCAATCCGAAACTGTGTCATAATCAGAAAATACAGTATCAAATAAAGCTATGTCCTCTTTTACGCCCATAAATTCCGCTGTATTCGTCAGTATTACTGCCGCTTCCTCACGCGTAATATCGTCATTCGGTGCAAATTCCGTTTCAGAACGTCCGTTTATTATTCCCGAATTTGCAAGAAAAGCCACTTCGGCATCATCTGTATCAGCAAACGAACTCTTAACATTATTCTCACTAATCAGTGATTTTTGTTCAAGCATTTTATATGCCAAATGACAAAAATCAATACGCGATATATTAGCGGTTAAATCTCTGTCCGCAAAGAAATTCGGCAATAATCCCGCTTCATCTGCACTTATCAAACTTTCCTCCGCCCATTGTGAATGACTTTCGCTTACTTCCGCAGAAGCACCTATTCCCGACGCTAAAATCATTGACACACATAACACACCTAAAACAAACTTCTTTTTCATTTTTTCTCCCCCTTTTATTTATCTTTTAGTATATAACAAGTGATTTTAAATCCAAACAATGCTTATTATTGTCATTATCCAAAAATGATACAGATGTACCGTCTTTCGATACACTTAATCCGTTTTCTTCATCTGCAATGTTCAGTTTTCCCCACTCTGTAACGAGTTTATATTGTCTTAACACATTATTAAGGTTAATATATTCCCCACTGTTTTTGAGCATATACAAAGAACTGTTATAACCGTGAGAACTGCTTTGATTTACATACACCAAATATCCGCCGTCATATATCGGATAAGCCTTTTGAACTCTTGCCGCATAAAATTCCTGTCCGTAAGGTGTTTTCATATTATTCAGATTGTCAAGCATTTGATTTGCATTTAAACCCGAACCCGACAAGCTGTAAACATTTAATGTTCTTGTTGCATCATCATAGCTGTGGCTCATAAAATATTTAGATGTGCCGAATTCTTTGTTCGGATTATCTTCTTCAGCCACATTTGCCAAATCTTCTGCAACCGCTACAAGTCGTCCGCCGATATTTTCTGTATCCACATAAACACCGTTTACATATGCGACAATATCCGTTTCATATGTATATCCTGCTATGCCGCCGATAGTGCCTCGTTCAAAATACGGATTAAAGTCCTCCGAAATATCTCCGTCTTTCGTCACAAACAACGTGCGTATGCTGTCATCATATTCAACCGCATAACCGTAATTCCTCAAATCTTCCAAACAAATCATCATTCTGCCGTCAAGCGAATAACCTTTTATTTGCTTACCGTCCAAATATGTTATAATATCTGTGTTATACAACGTATCAGCTATATCCCCGACAGCCGCATAAGCCGCCGCACCGATCGACAAACACATACAAACAACAGCCACACAAAATTTTCTTTTCATAGTTTTTACCCCTCTTTTCTGTTGTACAAAAACATCGCTACCGACACGGAGCATATTATTACATAGCCGATAATACTGAATTTATCCGGAATATCGCCGAACGCTATAAATCCCATAAGTGCCGCAAATATTATTTGCGTATAATCGAACACCGATATTTCTCTTGCCGGTGCGTATGAATATGCGGCAGTAATCGAAAATTGTCCGCCTGCCGCCGCTATTCCGGCACATATAAGTATTACAAGCTGTGCTATCGTCATAGGTGAATAGTCAACTATCAAATACGGCAACGTCACAATACACGAAAATGCCGAGAAAAAGAATACTATAAACGGACCTCTTTCGCCTTTCTGACTTAATTTTCTGACCATAGTGTACGCCACACCTGCTCCAAATCCTCCGAGCATTCCCACAAAGCTCGGCAAACTTGCCGATATTGACTGCGGTTTTATTATAAACAACGCACCAATAAATGCCACTATTACGGCTAAAGCCTGAAACGGCTTTACTTTTTCTTTAAGTACAAAATACGAACATATAACCGCAAAAAACGGTGACAGCTTATTTAGCATTGACGCGTCCGACAGCACAAGGTGGTCTATTGCATAGAAGTTGCACAAAATCCCCATTGTACCGAATATTGACCTAAGCAACAATTCAGGCAAATTCTTTTTATTGAACTTGAATTTTTCGTCCGTTCTTATCAGCACAATGAACGCTATAATAAGCGCTATAAAATTTCTGAAAAAGCTTTTTTGTATTGACGGCAAATCTCCTGCCATTCTTACGAACATATTCATCAACGCAAAGCAAAACGCCGATGAAATTATACACATTATTCCTTTTACTTTATTACTGCTCATTTTTACCCCTACCGTTATTAATTACTACCATTTCCGCTGTTTTTATTCCGTCAACCGCGGCGGACATAATACCGCCTGCATATCCCGCACCCTCACCGCAAGGATACAGACCTTTTATGTTTGACTGCATTGTTTTCTTGTCACGAATTATCCTTACAGGTGATGATGACCTCGTTTCAGGACCTGTTATAACCGCACCGTTGTCGGCAAATCCGTGAAGTTTGTTATCCATAAGCACTATTCCCTCACGCATTGAATCGGTTATGAATTTAGGGAACACTTCATCAAGATTTACCCACGTCACATTAGGCTTATATGTCGGCTCGACCGTATATTCACTGTTACTTTCCGTTCCGAGAAAGTCACCGACTCTTTGACACGGTGCATTATAATTCTTGCCGCCGACTTCAAATGCTCTCTGCTCAATTTCACGCTGAAAATACATTCCCGCAAGTGGATCGTCAGTTTTAAAATCGCTCGGTGTTACATTTACAAGCAATGCGCTGTTTGCGTTTTTTCCGTCACGTGCAAAATAGCTCATACCGTTTGTCACAACACCGCCGTCCTCCGACGCAGACGCAACAACTCTGCCTCCCGGACACATACAGAATGTATACACACCTCTGCCGCTTTCAAGATGTACCGCCATTTTATAATCCGCCGCCGGAAGTTTTTTATACGCTTTACCGTACTGGCTTTTATTTATCATTTCTTGAGAATGTTCTATTCTCGCACCGACTGAAAAACTCTTTTGCTCCATTGCTATATTGCGATTTTGGAGCATAAGAAAAGTATCTCTTGCACTGTGACCGATTGCAAGCACAATATTATTTGTTTCAATCACATATTCACCGCTGTCACTTTCAACAACCGCACCGCATATTTCACCGTTGTCGGTTTTTACATTGACAAGTTTATTGGAAAATCTGACTTCACCGCCGAGTTTACGAATTTCACTTCTGATTGACGCAACCATTTTAGAAAGATTATCGGTTCCGACGTGCGGTTTTGAATAATATAATATTTCTTTCGGTGCACCGTGCTTATGAAATTCTTCAAGCACCTTTCTTATACGAAAATCTTTTATACCCGTTGTAAGTTTTCCGTCAGAAAAAGTTCCCGCACCGCCTTCGCCGAACTGTACATTTGATTCGGGATTTAAAAAGCCTGCCTCCCAAAATGCCTCAACGTCTTTCATTCTTTCTTCTACGCACTTTCCGCGTTCAAGAAGTATTACCTTATATCCGTTTTGTGCCAAAGTAAGTCCGCACATAAGTCCCGCAGGTCCTGTGCCTACTATCACGACAGGCTTGTCAATTTTACCGCACTTCGGAAATTCATAAGTTTTCTTCTTTACAATTTGTGAGTTTTTTATTTTCTTCGCATAATATTCTTCGTTATCGGTTTCAACATCGACCGAATATACATAATGTATATCAGGCTTTTTTCGTGCGTCTATTGACTTTTTTGATATTTCAAAAGATTTAACATTCTTCACGCCCAAAAGTTTTAAAACTTTCTTTCTTAAATCTGATTCTGTATCATCTGTTCCTAATTTTATATCTGATATTCTTAGCATTTATTTCACCTTATGACAATATTTCTTTAATTTTATCCGCAAACGCATTTGCAAGTTTCTTATGTTCCTCCGGAACCATATGTATTCCGTCAATCTCGGACGCTTTCGCGTAATCCGCCGCATTCATAAAATATGTATCTTCTTCATCTGCAAGTTTTGATATATATTCCGAAAAGTGCGTTGATTTTTCGATTGATTTTTCACTGTACAAATCCTTGAATATAGGATGTGTCAAACAATTATCATTTATCAAAATCGGCGATACAAGCAATATTTTCGGCTTGTCCTTACCGAATTTTGCTCTGCATTCTTCTACATATATTTTAAGTACATCGGCGGTCTTTTGGTTTGAAAAATCTATATTATTCAGCACATCGTTCGTACCGAGCATTATTATAATCAAATCAAAATCATTTTCACCGCTTAAATATCTTTCTCTGAAATCTTTTAAACCGTTTGTTTTATCTTCATTTTCCAAATAATGAGTTGTTGCTCTGCCGCATACTCCGTCAGATACTATTTCATATTCAGGTACAATATCCTTTAACCAAACCGTCCACGGTTTCTCAAGCTGTGAACAGTCTACGGGGTTATGTCCCCATGTATTTGAATCACCGAAACATAATATTTTCTTCACTTTATTTTCCCTCTTTTCTTTCTTTATTTAATTGTATCAATTCACTTTGTAAAAGTCAATAATAAAAGCCGAATGTAACTCTACATTCGACTTTTTGTAAATTATTTCATATCTTTTGTTTCAATGAAGTCCATATCGTCAAATTCTTGATTTTCACCGCACATTGCCCAAATGAATGAGTAATTCTTTGTACCGACACCTGTATGTATCGACCAACTCGGCGAAATAACTGCCTCTTCATTGTGCATAATGATGTGACGTGTTTCATCAGGCTCACCCATCATATGAAATACTGCGTCATTTTCATCCATATCAAGATACAAATAAACCTCCATACGTCTGTCATGTGTATGACACGGCATTGTGTTCCAGTTTGAACCGACATCAAGCATTGTAAGTCCCATTGCCAGCTGACAGCTCTGCATAACTTCAGGGTGAATATATTGGTTTATCACTCGCTTATTGCAATCCTCTTTACTTCCGCAAGGAACTTTCTTAGCCTTTGTAATATCAATTTTCACAACAGGATACGATGTATGTGCCGGACACGACGAAACATAAAACTTAGGCGGATTTTCAATATCAACGCACTTAAACGAAATATCTTTATTGCCCATACCGATATAAATACCGTCACGCGGATTCATTTCATACTCCGTTCCGTCAACGGTAATTATACCTTTTCCGCCGATATTAATACAACCCATTTCACGTCTTTGAAGGAAATAATCCGCCGCAAGCTCCTTGCCTGCCTCAAGTTTCAATTTGCTGTAAACAGGCATAATTCCCGCGGTGATAATTCTGTCTATATGGCTGTATACCATTCTGATATTGTCTTTTGTGAAAAGTTTTGCAATATGAAATTCTTCTCTTAAACGTTCGGTTGTGTAATTTTTTACATCTTTCGGATTTGAGGCACTTCTTATTTCAATTTTGCTCAAATCTTCCTTTATGTATCTGCCGTACACCTCAATTTGCGACAATGCCGCCCAAGAAAGCGGGAATACCGCTTGTATGAAATTTGTAAGGTGAATTGTTCTTGTAATTTTTTTCTCTTTTAATACAACTTCCTGACCATCTGCAACGCCCTCGAAGTTTGCGGTAACGATTTCACCGTCCGAAAATTCTATATCAATATTCTTCCAATATGTATCGTGTGGAAAATCAGCTCTTAAATAAAATACTAATTTTTCAACTTCAACTTCTGTACCGAAATCAACATAATACTCCAAATCATCTCTTGCACCGCCTGCCCAAGAATGATACGGAAAATTTCCGTGACCCTTATTTTCAAGTACGCCGTCAATCGCATTTCTTTCAAAAAAGCAAGGCTCACCGCGTGTTACATAATTCGCATATGCGTGCGGATAACATCTTTTTTGACCTTGCAAGTCATATGGATTAAGTGAAATATTCCTCTCGCCGTACGCTTCTTCGTCAGTAGCCTCCGATACACATATTCTGTGCTCCGTTCCCGCAAAAGCACCTTCTTCATATATACGTTCCAACACTTCTGTCGGAATTCGATATTCAAAACTACCCGACGGAGCATATACAACCGTTTCTTTTAATGCACTGTCAAGCTGTATTTTGAAGAAATAACAGTTATTTGCCGAAATATAAATTTTATCTCCTGCAGAATATTCACTCTCATATGTACAGTCAATTTTCAAGCCTTGTTTTACAAACAATTCATTATTATTTTTGTCTAAAATTCTTAATTTCATATTCATCTTCCTTTATATGTTTTTTTCACATACATTAGTTTTTCATAAATATCCCTTGTGTATAATTTATCACATTTATTTCTTGTTGTCAATCGGTTTTATTTTTGATTTATACTGTATTGACATCACCGAATTTCTGTTATATTATGTACTCGTTATAACAGATAAGGAGCGGTCACATATGGCAAACGGATATAATCCCTTAAACGATTGGTTTTACCTCAATCGTCAAACACGAAAAAAGGGTGACAGGCAATCTAATTTGCACTATCACCATTCATATGAAATATTTATCATTTTGAGAGGTTCTACAACATTGCTTGCCGATGACAAACTTATTTCAGTATCAAAAAACGAAATTGTCCTGTTAAAGCCGGATAATCTTCACAAAAACAACGGCGGTACGGAACACGAAAGATATGCACTTCATTTTACCGAACATTATCTTTCACAATATATGTTGCCTGATGCATACCAAAACTTGCTCAATATGTTTAACAATCAGAAAATACATTTGGATTCCGCACAATTCAGTTCTGCAATAGAAATAATACAACGTATGGAACAAAATCCGAATTACTCATATATTCACATTTGCGAACTGCTCACCATTCTTTCAAGCTATAAAAATACGGAAAAGAAAAAAGTTTCAGAAAAACACAGAACTATAGATTTAATTCTCGAATACATAAACAAGAATTATCAGACAGTTCAAAACCTTGACGATATTTCAGACGCAGTTCATATTTCAAAACCGCATTTGTGTAAGCTATTTAAACAAGAAATGAACATAACCGTTTCGGATTATCTGAATACAGTGCGTATAAACAATGCCTGCGAAATTCTTAGAAACAGTAAACACAGCATAACAGATATAGCTACCGCATGCGGTTATAATTCATCAACATATTTTTGTAAAACATTTCGACATATCGTACATATGAGTCCTAATGAATACAGAAAACATATAGATACAAACTAAAAAATGAGTTCACATGGAACTCATTTTTTTACATTCCCGTACTTCCGAAACCGCCGTTTCTTTCGTCGGTAACATCATCATCAAAAGTAATTCCGTATTCTACAAATATTCCCTGACAAAATCCTGTACCTTTATTTACAGAAACGGTTTTATCTTCGTTTGTGTCATTTGTGATTTTGCAGAATATATGTCCCTCATTATCGCTGTTATAATAATCACTGTCGATAATTCCGACGGTATTGTTCATCTGCACTCTGAACTTAAATCCCAAACCGCTTCTCGGATAAAGTTTCAGTACCCAACCGTCATTGATTTTAACTCTGATACCTGTCGGTATTTTTATAGTTTCTCCGGGCTTTAATTCAAAAGCCATCGGTGCATAAAAATCATAACCTGCCGAACCTGCCGTTGCTCTTTTCGGAAGCTTTATATCTTCGTATATCTTTTCTATACCATCTGTCACATAAAATGTGTCTGCCCAGTCTTTTTTGAATTGTTCAAAGCTGACTTTTTCAAATTTAGCTACTCTCTGCATAAATTAACTCCTTTACTTAACCGCAAGAACAACCTTATCTATTTCAAGGCTTTTCTGTACGTCTATAACTTTTTGGTTTGTACTTCCCCGCCACAAAAGCTTATTATCTTTCAGACCGTCCACAAATTCGCCGTCCACCATTACGTCAACATATTTCATACACGGCAAATCTTTTACGTCCTGCCAATCATAACCGCTGTAAATCCAAATGGTTTTATTCGGGAATTTTTCTTTAATTTCTTCAATAAGTGCTCCAACGTCTTTTCGATTTTGTGTATGAAGAGGATCTCCGCCGCTGAATGTTATACCGGAAACATAATTTTTTTCAAGTTCATCAAAAATCTCTTTCTTTGCAGCCTCATCAAATTCCAAACCGCCGTTTATATCCCACGTTACGGGATTTTGACAATTCGGACAATGATGTTCGCAACCGGCAACCCACAGTACAACACGAAGTCCGTCACCGTTAAGCATATCATCTTTTGTTATATTATGATAACGCATTACATACTTTTCCTTTCTGCGATTTCTGCCATTTTTGCATTGTTAAGTCTTGTATCGCCCTTAACTCTCGAATATGACAAGTAACCGTTCATTCTTTCGATTTTAGTAAGATTTTTACTTCCGCACTTCGGGCACACGTCCATTTCAAGTTCTTCATATCCGCAGTCGTCACAATACGCAAGCGACAAGTTTACACCCTCATAAAATCCCATATCCATTGCACGTCTTACAAGAGTTTTTATAGCCTCTCTGTTGTAGCTTATAGGGTATTTTACATACTGAATTTTACCGCCGTTTGAAAGCTCCCAGAAACGTTTTTCAAGGTCTTGTTTTTGAATCGGAGTAATATCCTCCGTAACGTGACAATGGAAACTGTTTGAGACATATTCTCTGTCGGATACGTTTTCGATTACGCCGTACTTCTTTCTGAATTGTGTAACCTGAAGTCCGCAAAGTGACTCGGCAGGTGTACCGTATATGGCATAAAGTTTTCCATCCTCAGCCTTGAATTGATTTACTTTTTCATTAATATGCTCAAGTGTTCTGATTGCAAATTCACCGTCTTCGACAAGTGAACGCTTATTATAAAGCTGTTGCAATTCATTAAGCGCCGTAATACCGAATGACGCTGTTGCAGTCTTTAAAATAGGCTTTATTTTATCATGTATTCCAAGATGACCGCCGTAGAAACCGCCCTCGCAATATGCAAGCGGATTTGTAGACGCACGCATTTCGCCAAGATAGTCATATGTACGCAAGTGAAGTTGTCTGATTAGGTTTAAGTAATAATCAAGCACGTCAAAGAACGGTTTATTTTCCTGTTGAGCCTTTGCCAAAATCATAGGTAAATGAAGCGACACAGCACCGATATTAAATCTTCCGACAAATACAGGCACATCATTTTCATCAGCCGGTTTCATACCGCCCTTTTCGTACCAAGGTGACAAGAACGCACGACAGCCCATAGGTGAAACGATTTTACCGTATTTTTTATACATTGACGCAATATATCCCTCACCCGAAAGGCTTAGCCAATCAGGGTACATTGTCTTTGAAGAACAGTCAATTCCCGCCTCAAAAACATCTTCCAAAGGGCCGCCCTCACCGTGAAGTTTTTCATCATACAAGAACACTACTTTAGGGAACAAAACAGGCTTTTTATGTCCCTTTTTGCCTTGTCCGTTCTTTCTGACTTCAAGCATAGTCTTTGACGCCATCTTTGCGAAACGTCCCGTACCAGTACCGATAGTAACGGTTATAAACGGATAATCTCCACGGCTTGATGATACCGAATTGAATTTATATTCCCAACCTTGGAAACCCTGTTCAAAATCTCTTTGAATATCTTGCATTGCTATTTCTTTTGATTTTTCTTCGTCAAGTCCGATATTCTTATATTTTTCTATATAATACTTATATGACTTTTCCGCATACGGCTCTAAAATAAGGTCTGCCGACGGAACTGTAAAGCCTCCGTACTGCTGACTTGCCGCAGACAAAACAATATCGCCTATAACATCAAATGCAACGTCAAGAGTTTTCGGCTCGTTATACCAAAGATTACCCATTTCAAAACCGCCCTGCAAAACGCTTTGCACGTCAAAAAGACAGCAGTTCATTGTATCACGTCTTGCCGACATATCGTGTATGTAAATATATCCGTCACGACACGCCTGAAGTTCTTCTGTTGTAAGGAAAAACTTCTTGTAAAGCTCTTTGTTAAGCTGATTGAATATAAGACTTCTCTTTGTCGAAACAAGCGCACTGTCAGTATTTGAATTTTCCTTATCACCGATGTACATAATCGACTGACTTTTCTTATAAACCTCATCAAGCATTTGTACGAAGTCCTGTTTGTAATTTCTGTAATCACGATAACTTTTCGCAACTTTCGGATTAACTCTTTCAAGCGCACCCTCTACAATGTTGTGCATTTCGGAAATTTCAATTTCTTCCTTACCCATTTTTCTCGCCTCGTCCTGAACGAAACGGCATATAAAGTCAATCTCCTCATCCGTAAATTTTACCAATGCACGAAAGGCTGATTTATTTACCGCAATAACGACCTTTTGCACGTTAAAAGGCTCTTTTGTATTGTCCTTTTTTACTACTTTCATAACTAAATTACTCCCTCAAATATCGTATCCCATTCATTTCAAACCACAATATATTGTGTTTGACTAACTGTTTTCTAATTATAGCACCCTATATCTATTTTTTCAATTACACGTCCATTACTGCTTTATTACAGTAATATTACAAACATTTACCTTTCGATAGGTAAGCCAATTTCTGTACTTCAACGCAAATATTACATGGTTAACTTATTTAATTTTGAAAATACTATAACTATTAACTTCGGGAGGTATTATATGAAAATACTGTTTAATTCAATACATCTTTTCCTTTTTTCCCTGTATGTTGATTTTTATAAATACCGTTTTGATTGCGCCGTCAAAAAACGTCTGAAAAACGGAAAAGATATTTCCACAAAAAAGCTTACTCAAATGTCCGATAAATGCTATTATCTGTTTAGCAGTTTTATCGAAAAAGAAAAAAGACTTCGTTTGAAAATGACCAAAGCATAAAAAATGCTTTGGTTTTTTATTTTAAAATCTATATACTCCCCTGTTTTTAGAAAAATATTCATATTTAACACAAAATATTGTGTTCCGCCCTTGATTTTGAGTTTCAAAAGTGATATTATATATATACGTATATATAATTAATACACATTAAAGGGAGTTTTCTCTCTTTAATAAGAGAAAAAAGAGGAGGAATTAATTCCGATGGCTAGAAAAATGAAAACCATGGATGGTAACAACGCAGCAGCTTACGCATCATATGCGTTTACAGATGTTGCCGCTATCTATCCTATCACACCATCATCTACAATGGCAGAAGTAACCGACAAATGGTCAGCTGCCGGACAGAAAAACATTTTCGGACGTACTGTAAGAGTGGTTGAAATGCAGTCTGAGGCCGGTGCCGCAGGTGCAGTTCACGGTTCACTTACAGCAGGTGCTCTTACAACAACTTATACAGCATCACAAGGTCTTTTACTTATGATTCCTAATATGTACAAGATTGCAGGTGAACAACTTCCTTGCGTATTTAACGTATCGGCAAGAGCTTTGGCATCACATGCACTTTCAATATTCGGCGATCATCAGGACGTTATGGCTTGTCGTCAGACAGGTTTTGCTATGCTTGCGTCAACTAATCCGCAAGAAGCAATGGACCTTGGTGCAGTTGCTCACCTATCAACAATAAAGGGTAAAATTCCGTTCATTCATTTCTTTGACGGTTTCAGAACTTCTCACGAATATCAAAAGGTGGCTTGTTGGGATTATGCAGATCTTGCAGATATGCTTGATTGGGATGCACTAAACAACTTCAGACGTAAGTCACTAAATCCTGAACATCCTGCTCAGAGAGGTACAGCTCAAAACCCTGACGTATTCTTCCAGGCTAAAGAGGCTTCTAACAAGGCTTACGATGCAATTCCTGAAGTTGTTGAAGAATACATGAATAAAGTAAACGAAAAAATCGGCAGCGATTATAAACTATTCAACTACTACGGTGCAGAAGACGCTGATGAAGTTATTATCGCTATGGGCAGTGTCTGTGATACAATCTCGGAAACTGTTGATTACCTAAACGCAAACGGCCGCAAGGTTGGTCTTGTTAAGGTTAGACTTTACAGACCTTTCAGTGTTAAGCACTTGGTTGCAGCTATTCCTTCAACAGTTAAGAAGATTTCTGTTCTTGACAGAACAAAAGAACCGGGTTCAATCGGTGAACCTCTATATCTTGATGTTGTTGCGGCACTTCGTGACACAGAATTTGCTAATGTTCCTGTATACACAGGTCGTTACGGTCTTGGTTCAAAGGATACAACTCCTGCTCAAATCATTGCCGTATTCAAAAACACAGAAAAGAAGAGATTTACAATCGGTATCAACGATGATGTTACTAACCTATCACTTGCTCTTGATGAAAACCCTGACACAACTCCGGCAGGTATCACAAGCTGTAAGTTCTGGGGTCTTGGTGCAGACGGTACAGTCGGTGCTAACAAAAACTCTGTTAAGATTATCGGTGACCACACAGATATGAACGTACAAGCTTACTTTGACTATGACTCTAAGAAGTCAGGCGGTCTTACAGTATCTCACTTACGTTTCGGTAATGCTAAGATTACTTCAACATATCTAATCAACAAGGCTGACTTTGTTGCTTGTCACAAGGCATCATATATCAGACAATACAATATGGTTGAGGACGTTAAGCCGGGCGGTGTATTCCTACTTAACTGTTCATGGAATGCAGAAGAACTTGAAGAACATCTTCCTGGTCAGGTTAAGAAGTATATCGCTGACAACAATATTCAATTCTATACAATCGACGGTGTTAAGATTGGTAAAGAAATCGGTCTTGGCAACAGAATTAATACTGTTCTTCAATCAGCATTCTTTAAACTTTCAAAGATTCTTCCTGAAGAAGACGCTATTAAGTATATGAAGGACGCCGCAACTGCATCATATTCAAAGAAGGGTGACGCAATCGTTAAGATGAATCACGACGCTATTGACGCCGGTGCTCAGCAAATCGTTAAGGTTGAAGTTCCTGAAAGCTGGAAGAACGCTCAAAGCGAAGATCTTTCAGTTAAGCATGACGGTGAAGGCAAGCTAATCGACTATGTAAACGATGTACTTGTTCCTATCAACCAATTCAGAGGTATGCAATTACCTGTTTCTACATTTGAGGCTTATCAGACAGGTGAAGTTCCTCTTGGTTCATCAGCATTTGAAAAGAGAGGTATTGCTATCGACGTTCCTGTTTGGAATAATGAAACTTGTATCGAATGCGGTAACTGTTCATATGTATGTCCTCACGCTTGTATCCGTCCTGTAATTCTTACAAAAGAAGAACTTGACAATGCTCCTGAGGGTATCAGATACCAAGATGCAATGCAGCTTGACGGCTATTACTATGCTATGGCTATTTCAGTTTATGACTGTACAGGTTGCGGAAGCTGTGCTAATGTTTGCCCTGTAAACAACGCCGGCAAAAAAGCTCCTGCCCTTGTTATGACATCATTCGATGATGAAACAGCTAAGGAACAGGAAAAGTATGATTACCTTGTTCAGCTTGCAGAAAAGCAGGAAGTTCTTGACAAGTTCAAAATTTCAACAGTTAAAGGCAGCCAGTTCAGAAAGCCTTACCTTGAATTCTCAGGTGCTTGTGCAGGTTGTGGTGAAACACCATACGCAAAACTTGTTACACAGCTATTCGGTGACAGAATGTACATTGCAAATGCTACAGGTTGTTCATCAATTTGGGGTGGTTCTTCACCATCTACACCATACACAATAGACGCAAACGGCCACGGTCCTGCTTGGGCTAACTCATTATTTGAGGATAACGCCGAATACGGTCTTGGTATGTTCATCGCTCAAGATACATTGAGAAATACAAACATCGCTAAGCTTGAAAAGATAGCTGAAGAAAATGCAGATGTTAAGCCTGTTGTTGACAAGTTCATTGAAACAAAGAATGACGCTGCCGCAAACAAGGTTGCTACTGACGAACTTCTAAAGGCTATTGCTAATATTAATTCTAAAGAGGCTAAGGACGTACTTGCCGATAAAGAATACCTATCAAAGAAATCTTGCTGGATATTCGGTGGTGACGGTTGGGCTTATGACATCGGTTTCGGCGGTGTTGACCACGTACTTGCATCAGGTGAAGATGTAAACATTCTTGTATTCGATACAGAAGTTTATTCAAATACAGGCGGTCAGTCATCAAAGGCTACACCGACAGGTGCTATTGCTCAATTTGCTGCCGCAGGTAAGGAAGTTAAGAAGAAAGACCTTGCAGCTATCGCTATGAGTTACGGTTATGTATACGTTGCACAAGTTGCTCAAGGTGCTAACCAAGCTCAACTTCTTAAAGCTCTGCTTGAGGCTGAAAGCTATCACGGTCCTTCTCTAATCATCGCTTATGCTCCATGTATCAACCATGGTATCAAGGGTGGTATGAGTATTGCTCAAACAGAAGAAAAGAAAGCCGTTGACGCAGGTTACTGGCACTTATTCAGATTTGACCCAAGACTTGCTTTGGACGGCAAAAATCCGTTCCAGCTTGACTCAAAAGCTCCTACAATGGATTATGAAGACTTCATCATGGGTGAAGTTCGTTATAATTCACTTGCTCGTTCAAATCCTGAAAGAGCTAAGGAACTATTTGCAAAGGCTAAGAAGAATGCAGAAGAAAAGTATGCACATCTTGTTAAGCTTGCTCAAGGCGAATAATTTTAAACATTATAAATGGTTGGTTCAAAATGAACCAACCATTTTTTATTGCATAACATTACTGAACAGGAACACAAAAAAAAATAACGCTGATAAACAGCGTTATTTTTTATATCTTATCAATTTTCATTTGTCCGTATGATACATCTGTAAATCCCATTTTCTTATACAGCGATATTGCTTTTACATTATCTTTAACGACTTCAAGTCTGAAACGCTTTGCACCACTGTATTTGTCGAATAAATAATTAAAATACTGTGTTGCCACACCTTTTCCACGAGCATTTTCATTTACATACAAATCAATAATTTGTACGCATATACCGCCTACTTCAGTTTCATAATAAGTCGTCACGTAAGAAAATCCGACAACTTCATTATCTTCACAAAATACAAAACCAATTAAGCCTTTATCTCCGCTTATTGCCGCATCAATATTTGTTTCGATAATATTCATAGGCACTTCGTGATCAAGTGCATCACTGCAATAAAATGCTTTTGATAATTCAAGCACTTTATCTCTGTGATTTTCATTCATTATTTCAATTTTCATTTTAACCGCCTATCTGACATTCAAGTCCCGATTTTTTAGCAACTTCAAGAAGTTCTTGCATATACTCGTTAGGAATTAAATCAATTCCGTCAAGTTTGTATTCCCTACCCAATCCATCATATTTGCCTTGTCCGAGTCTGTGGTATGGAAGTAAATGAAGTTTCTTAACACCTTTCAAACTTGCAGCAAACATTGCAATATCATAAATTTCTTCCGGTGTTGCGTTAAATGTCGGTATAACAGGCACTCTTATTGTCAAATCAACCATTCCCGACTCCGCAATTCTTTTTGCGTTTTCGTGAATAAGTTCATTGGGCTGAGTGGTAAATTCCTTGTGCTTTGCACTGTTCATATGCTTAATATCCATAAGCACATAATCAAGATACGGCAAATACTTTTCTATAAACTCCCAACGTGCAAAGCCCGTTGTTTCGATAGCAGTATTTATACCGTAATCCTTACAGGCGTGCAAAAGATGCGGTCCGAAATTCGGTTGCAACAGAGCCTCACCGCCCGACAAAGTCACGCCGCCGCCGCTGCGGTTATAATAAAATGTATCCTGTAAAATAGCCGGCATGACATCTTCAACAGTCACATCATATCCCATAACTTTTTCTTTGCCCTCAAACATCATAGTCTGTATATCAAATTCCTGTGATTCAGGATTACAACACCATCTGCAACGCAAAGCACAACCCTTTAGGAATACGATTGTTCGTATTCCGGGTCCGTCATGGATAGAATATTTCTGTATGTCAAATATTCTGCCTTTCGCTTTCATATAATTTTCCATATTAATTATTCCTTATGCGTTAAATGCTTGTTCTGTTCTGCTGATAATATCGTCCTGAAGTGCCTTTGAAAGTGATGTAAATAAAGCACTGTAACCTGCAACACGAACTACAAGTGATTTATAATTTTCCGGATGTTTTTGTGCGTCAAGAAGTGTTTCCTTACTTACGACATTAAACTGCATATGCATTCCCTTTTGGTCAAAGAATGCTCTTATGTATGACGCAAAGTTCTGAAGTCCTGCATTTCCGCTCAATGCCGACGGGTGGAACTTCTGATTGTAAAGTGTACCGTTTGATGCTCTGCCATGTTCAAGTTTTGCAACTGAGTTTGCCGCAGCCGTAGGACCTTTTGTATCAGCGCCCTGTCTTGGACCTACACCGTCCGCAATCGGTGTATTGGCAAGTCTGCCGTCAGGTGTCGCACCTGTCTGCTCACCAAGAGGAACGTTAGCCGATACAGGATACAATCCCGCCTGGAACATACCTCCGCGAGGATTTTTATGTTTTTCAAGTTCTTTTGCGTATATATTAGCCACATCACGGGCTAACATGTCAATTTCTTCAATGTCGTTTCCGTACTTCGGAAGTTCATTTATCATATCAAGTATTTCTTCATAACGCTTTCTCTTTGTCGGATCCTGTTCACCTGTAAGGAACATTCTGCAAATATCGGCAACTTGGCTTTCATTAACGCTCTTGCCTGCTTTAGCAAGATTTATAACAACTTCTTGAGTCGCATTTTTAGCCGCCTTAGGACTTAAACCTTGTCCGTAATTATGGATAAGTGTGTCTTTAAGTTCCGCCATTGTGACTTTCTTTTCATCAAATACAAGAGTCTTAACTGCCCAAAGTCCGTCTGCCATATTCGCAATACCGAAGCCTTGCGGACCTGTGAAGTTATAATGAGCACCGCCCTCTTGTACAGTCTTACCCTCTTTAACACAATCTTCAACCATACATGACAGGAACGGTAGAGGAACTCTTTCCGAATGTGCGGTATCTATCGCATTAATAGCATTAACCATAAGACCAATCATATAAGTTTCCTGTGCTTTATATGCGTTGTAGAATTCTTCAAATGTCGTCATATCTTCAACATTACCTGTCTTGATACTGATTTGAGCACCCTTATCAACCCCGTTTGAGAACACAAGTTCAAGCGGACGACACATATTAAAGAATGCCGCGTCATGCCAACCGTCTGTCTTAAACGGTTTCTGCGGTTCAACACAACCGATAATGCCGTATTCCCTTGCATCTGCAAGAGTAACACCTCTGCTCATAAGTGCAGGAATGATGACTTCATCGTTGTAGTACGCAGGCAAGCCTACACCCGTTCTTGTAAGCTCTGCACATTTAATCAAAAATTCATTTGGCGTTCCGTTCCATATTCTGACCGAGAATGACGGAGCAGGTAATTGAGTATGCATTGATGCTTGAATACATAGGAATGACAAGTCATTTGTTGCGTCAATTCCTTCAGCGTTTTGTCCGCCCGCCGTTAAATTTTGGAACAAGCTGTATCCGGCAAAGCCGTATGACGATGCCTCATCCCTTGCTTTATTAAGGTCGTTAAACTTAACCCAAATACAGTCAAGTATTTCCTGTGCAAATTCGCGTGTAAGCGAACCGTTGTCAATGCTGTTCTTATAATACGGATACAAATATTGGTCAAAACGTCCGGCAGAAATTGAGTGACCGCTTGATTCGATTTGAAGTAACATCTGTATAAACCAAAATGTCTGACAAGCCTCATAAAAGTTTCTTGCAGGATTTTCAGGCACGTTTGCACAGTTGTTTGCAATTACAAGCAATTCTTGTTTTCTTGTCGGATTTGTACACTTTTGAGCCATTTCATAAGCAAGATTTGCGTAACGTCTTGCGTAATTTATAACCGCATTACATGAAATTATAATTGATTCAAGAAATTCGTGTCTTTTTGCATAATCAGCATCATACACGTTGCACTTATTCAATTCTTCCTGAACTTCCGCAATAATACCCTTGTAACCTATTCTCATAACTTTACCGTAGTCAACTGTAACGTGTCCGATACCGTTATAGAAATAGTTACCCGGTGTAAAAATGTTGTGTTCAATCGCCGCAGCAGCCTCAGGCGCCATATATGAAAGTGCTAAATCGCTGTTTGTCTTGTTCTTCCAATAAGGAAAAATCTTTCTAAGTACAGCCTTGTTTTCCTCTGAAATATGGAATGGATCTGCCTCACGAAATTCGATAGTATCAAGCTCGCTTTCAAGCCATTCATACGAAAACTCAGGGAACACCTGACAGCTCCTCGGTGCTTTTGTCGAACTTCCGACAATAAGTTCGTTATCTCTGATTGTAATAGGAATATTGTTAAGTATATGTTCAAAAGCCAAAGCTCTTCTCTTTACAGTCGGAAGTTGTTCCGTCTGCTGATAACTTTCCGTAATAAGTACCGCTCTGTCTACCTCGATTTCAGGCATTTTGCGATACAATTCTTCCTTTAGCTTTTTAATTCTGTCAGTCATAGGAATGTTTGTTGTATTAAAAGTTCTCATACTCTTCCCTCACTTAATTATAGTAATATCAATTTACTATAATTATATCACATATTTATTACATTTTCAATACTTTTTAATAGCTAAAGACCGTTAAATTAATAACTTTCTCTCATAAAAACAGACAAAACCGCTATGGTTTTGTCTGCTTTTAAAATATTCAAAAATTACATCGCAAGATGTGATTTTTGGAGCTGTTGACATTTCGTCGACAGGCTCCGTTTAAAATTACATTTCAACATTAAAATATCTTTTTGCATTGTTAAAGCAAATATCCTCAACTATCTTTCCAAGTGTATCAAAATCATCCGGAAATTCGCCGTTTTCAACCCACTCACCAAGCATATTGCAAAGAATACGTCTGAAATATTCGTGACGTGTATATGAAAGAAAACTTCTCGAATCAGTAAGCATACCTACAAACTTATTCAATGCACCCAAATTTGCAAGTGCTTTCATTTGTTCAACCATTCCGTCACGTTGGTCATTAAACCACCATGCCGAACCAAACTGCATTTTTCCTGCCGTTTCGGCTGATTGGAAGTTACCGAGCATTGTCGCAAGAACATAATTATCCTTTGGATTTAATGTATAAAGAATCGTTTTCGACAGTCCGTCGTTACATTCCATTGCGTCAAGCAAAGCCGAAAGGTCTGCCGCAATTTCATAATCTGCGATTGAGTCAAAACCAACATCTGCGCCGAGTTTTTTGAACATAGCAGAATTATTGTTTCTCAAAGCACCGATATGTAACTGCATTGCCCAATCAAGTTCACTGTACTTTTTCGCAAGTCTTATAAGTGTTTCGCACTTAAATGCATTTATTTCATCGGCACTTAAATTTTCACCGTTCATTTTCTTTGCAAAAACATCGTCTGCACTATAATCTCTGTTAAACGGTACACCGTCAAGAGCATGGTCGCTTATACGACAACCTGCATTATGAAAATAATCAATTCTTTCATTGACTGCAGTTATAAGTTCGTCATAATTTTTTATGTTCATACCGCATATATTTCCAAGCGCTTTGATATAATCCGTAAAATCGGTCTTTTCGATATTTATTAATCTGTCAGGTCTAAACGCAGGTAAAACTTTTGCTTTTATATGTCCCTTTTCGGCAATTAATTTGTGATATTCAAGCGAATCAATAGGGTCATCGGTTGTGCAAAGTACCGCAACATTTGATTGATTTATAAGTGTTGACGGGCTCATTTTTGTTTCTTTTATAACCTTGTTGCACTTTTCCCATATTGTATCGCAATTTTCCGCCGTAACAACTTCATCAACATTAAAATATCTCTTTAATTCAAGGTGTGTCCAATGATAAAGTGGATTGCCTATAGCATACTGCAAACAGCCACAAAACGCTTTAAATTTATCATAGTCGCTCTTGTCACCGGTTATGTAACTCTCGTCAATACCGTTTGAACGCATATATCTCCACTTATAATGGTCACCGCCCAAGAAAATCTGAGTAATATTTTCAAACGGCTTGTCCTCATACATCATTTGAGGGCTTAAATGACAGTGATAATCAAAAATCGGCATATCCTTTGCATAGTCATTAAACAGCTTTACCGCCGTTTCATTATTCAACATAAAATTATCGTCCATAAACTTTTTCATTACCATTACCTCACAGTATTATTTTATATTCTTATTATATACTCAAAACAGAATTTGAGCCACATATATTTTGCTTTAATTCAGCTCAAATCTTACAAATCTTGCTTAACATTTATTATATCACATTTTCATACAAACGCAACTCATTTTTGAATTGACCGCACACAAAAATTATGCTAAAATTATTTTGAGGTGAGTTTGATTGGAAAAGACGATACGACGCGTTATGTATGACAAATCTTATACATATACTTACAGAACAGGTATGTCCGAAGGACCAATTCTCGGCAATCATATGCACATATATTACGAATTTTTGCAACTTATTGAGGGCAATGCGCTTTACAATGTCGAAGGCACGGAATACGAAATTTCTTCGGGCGATTTATTAATCACCAATCCAAACGAATTTCACTTTATTACGTTTCCGAAAAAAAGCGTTTATCATCGTCAGTTTTTGCAGATACACAGCAGCTTTGTTTCATCAATGAATCCGCATATTTTAGACACTTTAAATGTCCGAAAATTCGGAACAAACAACAGAATACCAGCTGAAATATTCAATAAATACAATCTCGGTGATATTTTCAAAGGCGTTGAACATTACTCTGCAAACCCAACAGATGATACTGATTTTATGGTTTCCACATATGCCGCACAACTTGTCGTAAAACTGAGTGAAATTCTTAAAAAAGAATTTCTTGTAAACGACACCTCCTCAAAAAATAAACACATCAAAGAAATTCAAAACTACATTGAACAAAATTTCACACGCAATTTGAATATTGATGATATTGCGGAACATATGTTTTTAAATAAGTCATATATCAGCCGTCTTTTCAAAAGCGAAACAGGTCTTACAATATCCGTTTATATAAATATGCGCCGCGTTATGATGGCAAAAAATCTGTTGCTTGCTGGCGAAAATGCAATGGACATTTTTTATCAATGCGGTTTTAGTGACTACACCACTTTTTATCGTGTGTTTAAAAAATACACCGATATGTCACCCGAACAATTTAAGAAAAAGCACTCAAATATATAAAAAGCGACTTGATAGTCGCTTTTTTGTATTAAACATCAAATTGGTTTATGTACTTTTTAAATGCTCTGAAATCTTCTTTTGTTAGGACAACTTCACCGTAGCAATAATCCTTATTTCTTATCACTCCCCATATTCTTTTTACCTTGTCTGCAAATCTTCTTATAAAGTTTTCTTGTTTAGAATAAAACTTGCTTGTTAATAAAGTTGCAAACATAATTATATCAGCGTCCGCATCTTCTAAATCAACCTTAAACTTTATTGCATCATCACAACCACATTTACAATCCAAAATCAAATTTGTCTTATCCTCTGTCATAAATACCGCCATACTGTGTTTCCTCCTTACACATATTTTACTTATAGTAGTTTTTATTGTTTATATAATACACCAAACAAAGTCCGTAAAACAGGACTTTACAAAAAATGAGTCCGACTTTGTGCCGAACTCATTTTATATTTTATTCAGTTATATCTTCACTTACCATTGTAAGATTATCAAGACCTACCGTTCCGTTAGACTTTGCGGCTCTAAGGTAGAATGAGCCTATTTCCGTTATATCATTTGAACTGTAGAAATCCAAATCATTAAGTTCGGCTGTTATGTCGCTGTCATTTTTCAAAGTCACATTAATTTTCTTTGTAGCGAAATTAATTTCAGCGTTTAGGTGTATCCATGAACCGACAAAATCGCTTGACACTGTTTGACCGTTTACAAGCAATGTACTTCCGGAATTGTATTCAACCGCAATTATATGTCCGTCATATTTTTTACTTTTGTTTACAAAGCCGTAATTCACGTTGTTACTGTCAAATTTCGGTGATGTATCGCCGATTGAGAATTGACTGTTACCCGCAGTTCCCTTTGGTGCAAATTTAATATCGGCATTTACCGTAACCGTTTTATTTGTACAATCTATAGTATCAAATTTCTGCCATACTCCTACCGTTGAACCCGTTGACGCATAGCTTAAATAACTGTTTTCATTATCATTTGCAACAGTCAATTTAGGATTTCCGCCGCCGTATGTCAATGCACTGTCATCAATAGTATAATTTTCAAAATCGGCATAGAAATCATATTCGCCGCCTACATCATATACAAGAGTAAATATGTTATTCTCCTCAAGTTTATCTTCAGTATATACCGACTTTTCGGCATTATACTTATATGTGTACACCTTACCGTCACGTTTAACAACTTGGTCTTTACGGTAATCAGCAGAAACGGTATACTTATCTCCGACATAGAAATCGCCTGTTTCCGTTACGCTTTCCATAATATCATTACCTTGATTGTCTTTAAATTCAATCGCAATATCCGCCTTTGTTAAATCCATTACAGAAACCATTGGTACAGTGATATTTTTCGATTCGGTTGCCTGTGAAAGTTCAAGTTTTTGTCCTGCGTCACGGTAGCCATCTGCTGTTGCACTGATTAAATAATCACCCTCGCAAAGCAAATATTCACCGTTTAAATTAGGTGTAAGCACTGCACCGCTTATACCGTCTTTAACAACAATATTCGCGTCAACACTTTCCTCACTCTTCGAATCAACCGCACCGAATGTAATTTTATACTGCGGTCCGCTGACTTTGCCGATGCTTATATTATCAACAATACACGATCTGTCGGCATATCCATGACTAGAGCTGAAATTTATACCGCCAAGACTTCCTGTGCTGTCGCCGATTTTTCCTGTAAATTCAGCAGTCTGTCCGCCGTCATATGATACGGTTACATATGCCTTATTTGAACCGAAATCAATTACATTTTTAAAGTGAGTCGGTTTATTTGATGATGAGCTGTTATTTCCTCTTGATATTGCCGCCGACAATTTTGAATAATCCTCAAGAACATCATTACCGCCTATTTTAACATTCGTATTACCGGATAAATCATATGCACAAATTTGTGTTGATACGATTGCTTTACCGTTTGCGTCTGTAAGGCTGTATGACATTGTTTTACCGCTGTGCTTACCGAATGTAATATCAAATTCAACCGTCAATTTTTCGCCTTGTGAAGTTACTACAGGGTTTGCATACTGCATTGACGCACTTCCCGTTGAAGTACCTTTTGTTGAATTGTTCATCAAAATCTGACCGTTATTGTTTACCGTATCACCTGTCAATGTAAACGCATTTGCACCGTTAGTATCGTTTAAGTCGGTATCAAATGTCCACCTGCTTACCTGTGTTTCTTCGCCTTGAGTATCAGGAGTTATATTTTTTACAGTATTCTTTGTTTCATCATAAGTACTGTCCTTATCCACTCCGACACGAATATAGTATTTTCCTTCTTCTTCATTCCACGGAATGTATTTGTAGCTGTCACTGTCAAGTATTTCGCCGTATACATACTTAATATTATCCGCCGTAATATCCTCCGATATTTCGCAATCAGCTGCCAATACAACAGACTTTTTACCGTATAAAGAACTGAAATCTGTTTTTAGAGTTATATAGTTGTCCTCTGCCTCTGACTTAATCTTACCGAACGTTTTAAACGGTGCAATCGGCTGCATATCGGTTAAATTATCTACTACATATATCGCATATGCCGTTGTATTATCTGCCAAAGCCAAATTGACATTTACCGTTGTTTTGCTGTTTATTTCAGCTTTATTCATAGCTGTTGATACCGCATTGCCGTCCTTATCATAGCCGACAGTAAATACAACCGCATTTTGTGTATTTTCGGTTAAACCGATTAAATCAACAGTCTTTACATTATTATTTTCCACTGACACATTACCTACAACTGCCTTTGGCTCATATGTCTTGTCAATACCGCTGACTTCCGTATCTTCCGTTACTGTTGATGTTTCTTTTGTTGTGTTATATGTTGTGTTGTAGCTTTCAGGTGCGCCGAAATACGAATTTATATTATTCTTAGAAAGCACCATTTTGTCTATGACTACGCCTGTTGACACATTGTACACTCTTACAGTATGATACCCCGCCTCAGAAACATTAATCTTTGTTGTAAGCTTTTCACTGTTGCACAATACGCCTTTTGACCATGCGTCCGTCTTGCTTCTGCTTCCGCTGTATTTATTAGTCCCGCTTAACACGATAGGAGTACCGTCATCTGTCGCTACCGCCAAACGCATAGTTCCGCGTTCATTGAGAGTGGGCATACGATAAACATCCAATGTGTATGAACCTGCATTTGTGAAGTAAACCTTGTACTCCATATATGCCGCTGAATTGGTCAAATCACTTTCCTTTGCATTTGAGGCTGTTTCAGGATAAGCTTTCATTGTGTTTCCGCTTCTGCCGAAGTCTTTCTCTTCTTTCCATTCATAGCCGTTTACATCAAATTTATCTGTGTAGTGTTCAGCTTCTATCGAAACAACTCCGCCTGCCTCAACATATGTTTTTTCAGAAATTTGTTCTGTCGGATTTTCGATTGTTACGGCAATCTGCTTTGTATCAACAACATTATCATCTATTTTTTGCTCAACGGTAACCGTTGCATTGCTTACTCCGTCTGCCGCCTTTGATTTATCAACGCTTATATGCACTCTGTCACTGCCGTATGACGTTCCGCTTGTCTTGTCAAATACAAGTGCATTTGAATCTGACGTAATCTCATAGTCAAGACCGCCGTAACCTTTGTTAATTACGTCAATAAATTTATCATATGTATCATAAGTCGAAACTGTCATAGTCGGATTATCCGAATAATCAATCTGTGAATCGGTCATTACCGCAAGTTCGGTATAATCAAGCGATGATACTTTCGGTGCGTTAAGTTCTGTAGTTATATGTGCGTCACAACCTTGCAATTTTGACGGATTGTTATTCATAATGTTGTTCCACTTGCCGTCCAGCATAGAGTTGTAATAAGCCATATCCGTATTGATTTGCTTAACCGCATTATCAGCTTCTTCAGCATACTTATTAGCCGCCGCACCTCTGTTTTGGCTTACATACAGATTTGCTCTGTCGGTCTGTACATAGTCGATAGCCATATTTGTTGCGGTACGTATAGGGTACAATGCAAGTTCAAAGAATGACGCTTTCTTATCTGTCGGAAGTTTTTCGTATAGCTTTTCCGCTCTTGCACAAATATCTTTATATTCGTTTATATATCTTTCACCCTCATCACCGTATGCAGTCATCGAGAAATCACCTGTTCTTAAAAATTCAGGTCGCTTTGCGTTTGCAATTTCATAATACTTATCCATTATATCAGCATATTCTTTTGCGTCCGTTTCATTCATATTAAAATCACGTTTTGCGTTCTGCTCATATATTGAAGATATTTCTGTATTTGATGTTGACCATACGTTTTTAGCCAAATCGGCAAAGTATTCAATTTCTTTTTCAGCCGGTTTCAAGTCACCTACGTTTAATATCCAAACCTTATTTGCACCCATATCATATGACTTTTTAAGTTCTTCACGAATAAGTCCCGGCTGTGTGCTTGAAAGCCACAGATAACTCGTAGGATAACCGTAATAAGAAATATGATAGTAGATACCTGTTTTACCCGCTCTTGCACGTTCCGCATCGTCCGCATTTTGACGTACATATCCGTAATTGTCATCTGTCCACATAATTGTTACATCATCGGGAATTTTTAACGCTCCTGTGTTGTATATCGCTTGTACGTCTTTATACGGAATGAATATTTGAGGTATATCCTCGATTTTACGACCGTCTGTGCAAAGTTCTTCTTCAAGAATTTTTCTTTGTGTCGCAATAATTTCGTTTAATGCGGTTGTTGTGTCCATATTTGTTGAGAATGAACCGTCATGAACACCACGCATACCAAGTGTATAGATATTTTCGTAACTGCCGTTTGTCTTTACACTGTCACGCCAGTAATCAGCCAAAAACTCCTTATTATCAACCGCATTACCGTCACCGTCATGATCAGTCCACATATATGAAACCGATCTGCCGCTGTCATCCTTTGTATTGATGTACAGCTTTTTGTCAGGGTGATCCGCAATCCATTGTTGCTGATACGGATAAAGTTCACCAAGGTTATTTCTCAAAAGCGGCTCAGCGTGTGAGGATCCCATAACTATACCGTATTTATCGGCAAGCACCGCATTTTCGGCGTCCAAATGGAATGCGTTTGAATACTGGTGCATCGCAGGCCATAGAGTGTTAGCCTTTAAACGAAGAATAAGCTCGTATATCTTTTCATACGTTTCCTTATTCATATTTCCGTCACCCATTGAGGTTGACCATTGGTTTAAGTTGTATTCATCATTTAGGAAAATCCCTCGATACTGAACACTCGGCTCATCTTCCGTATATCCATCTTTAGGAAGATTGATATATAATTCGTCCGCTTTTTCGGGCTTTACGTCCGCCCACCATTTCCATGGTGACACACCGATTTTTTCACAGAAATCATATATGCCGTAAATCGTACCGCGTTTATCCGAACCGGCAATAATAAGATTACCGCCGTTTTCTTGAACGGTAAAACTTTCCCACTTATCCTTTATTTCTGAAACGTCAATCGCTCCTATTTCCGCAAGTGAATCTATCGCTTCACTGTTTCCGAGTGTACCTACTATAATATTTGCGTCGCTCCAATCAGTATCTGCCGGCATAGTTGCTTTCGGTGTTTCGGTATATGTATAGCTGTTTGCAATCGGTGTAACAGTCAATTTGTCATTTTCTGTTTTCCACACAAATGCTTTTACCGTTTTACCGTCAAAGCTCGGAAGTTCTTTAAAATGTGCCGTTCCGTTTGTACTGTTTATGTTGTCCTCCGATATAAGCACCTTTTCTATCGTTCCGTCAGTGTTGTACACCGCAATAATGCCCTTACCGCTTTCCGTAAGCAACTTGTAACCGTCAACAGACATACTTGCCGATGAAATATTAATGCCAGAAATTTTCACTTCATCTGACATTGACTGAATATCTGCATTAATCGTAACAGTTTGCCCCGATACGTCCGATAAATCGTCTTTCATATCTCCCACAGCACGAATTACACTCTCATAATCATTGCTGTCAACATAAATTTTAGCTTGCTTGTCTTTTCCGATAAGCTTAACACCTGTATCAGCAGAAATGTAACCCGATACGGAATTGTTTACCGTATTGTCTGCCAACGCCGTCATAGGTACGGCTGTCGGTATCATCATTGCCGTCACAATAAGTGCTGAAATAAACTTTTTCATATACCTTTCCTCCATAATATATTTGTTAATCTAATTATATATTAATAACAATATATTTTCTATGACTATATTCGCTTATTAATGATTTTATTTAACTATATTATCATTTAGTGATTTTAAGCACAAAAAAACTCAGATTTCATAGAAATCTGAGTTTATGGTAGCGGTAAGTGGATTTGAACCACTGACACTGCGGGTATGAACCGCATGCTCTAGCCAACTGAGCTATACCGCCGTAACAACAAAATCTATTATACACGCATTACATCATTTTGTCAACACTTTTTTTTAAAATTTTTTAGAAAATTTAAAAAAAGTTTGATTTTTGATGAAATCTGTGTTATTATGATACACGTTAATGTTTAAAGCAATATATTTGAAAGGATTTATTATATGGAAAGAGAAAATTTAAAATCGAGATTGGGATTTATTCTCCTGTCTGCCGGCTGTGCGATTGGTATAGGCAATGTTTGGAGATTCCCTTATATTGTAGGAAATTACGGCGGCGGAATATTTGTGTTATTTTACCTGTTCTTCCTTGCCTTAATCGGCATTCCTGTTTTGACAATAGAGTTTTCAATAGGTCGTGCAAGTCAAAAGAGTACCGCTAAAGCATACCAGGAGCTTGAGCCGAGAGGTACAAAATGGCACTTACATTCTAATTTTGCGATTGCCGGCAATTATATACTTTTGATGTTCTATACCACAGTAGCCGGTTGGATGTTATATTATTTTTATAAATTTGCCGTCGGCGGATTTGTCGGTTTGGACACCGCTAACGTAAAAAATACATTTAACAACCTTTTATCCTCCCCCGCTACCATGACATTTTGGATGTTGGTTGTTGTTGTTTTGGGATTTGGAGTTTGCTCATTGGGACTTCAAAAAGGTGTCGAAAAAATCACTAAAGTTATGATGACCGCACTGCTCGGACTTATTATAATTCTTGCAATACACGCAGTCAGACTTGACGGCGGTATAGACGGTGTAAAATTCTATCTTCTGCCGAACTTTGAAAAAATACAGGAAGTAGGATTTTTCAAGCTTATAACAACCGCTATGAATCAAGCATTTTTCACACTTAGTATCGGTATGGGATCAATGATGATTTTTGGCAGTTACATTGATAAATCACGAACTCTTTTAGGCGAATCAATAAATATTGCTCTGCTTGATACATTCGTTGCTATAATCGCAGGACTTATCATATTTCCGTCATGCTTTGCTTTCAACGTTGAACCCGACAGCGGTCCAAGCCTTATATTCATAACATTGCCTAACGTATTCACTTCAATGAAAGGCGGCAGAATTTGGGGCAGCTTGTTCTTCCTGTTTATGACTTTCGCGGCATTTTCTACGGTTATTGCATTGTTTGAAAATATACTGACTTGTTGCGTTGAAAAATTTAATATCACAAGAAAGAAAGCCGTACTTATTAATATAGTAATTATATCGGTGTTGTCATTGCCTTGCGTGTTCGGATTTAATATATTATCATCACTCCACCCATTAGGCGGTGAGTCAACTATTCTTGACTTTGAGGACTTTCTTGTAAGTAATCTTATATTGCCTGCCGGCTCACTTATGTACTTGTTTTTCTGTATATCAAAACGCGGTTGGGGCTTTGACAATTATCTTAAAGAGGCTAATACCGGTGTCGGTCCGAAAATTCCAAGATGGATTAAACCGTATTATAAATACGTTATGCCGATTATTATGCTTATTCTGTTGATACAGGGAATTGTTAATACATTTATATAACATAAAAGGGAATCGTTTGAATGCGATTCCCTTTTGTTCTCAATAAACATCTGACTAAAGTGTTTCTAAGCGCCACAGGCACTCTCACAAAAAGGTGGTATCGACTTTGAGCCGTTGCAAATGCGTTTACAGGCAAACAAGCGAAACGCGCGCACCTTTTTGTGACTAAGGAGAAGCAAGGTAACATAGCGAAGTTTTTTCTGCCAAAGAAAAACGGAGCAAAGCGAACTTTGCTCCGACGTGGCGCGTCTGACAGGATTTGAACCCGCGACACCAAGAATCGGAATCTTGTGCTCTATCCAACTGAGCTACAGACGCATATATTAATATTAACATATGCGTCTTACTTTGTCAATCAATTTATGAGTTCAACCGTACTTCCCGCAGAGCCTTTTTTTACAACAATCTTTTTATCGATTCTGTCTTTCAATTCTGAAATATGCGATATAATACCTACCATTCTGTCACTTTCCGAAAGCGAATTAAGCACTTCTATCGCCTGTTCAAGTGATTCATTGTCAAGTACGCCAAATCCTTCATCAACGAACATTGACTCCAATTTAACACCGCCTGCGTTACGTTGTATAACCTCCGAAAGTCCAAGTGCCATACATAATGACGCCTTAAACGACTCACCTCCCGACAATGATTTAACGCTCCTTTGCTTGCCGGTATAATTATCAAACACATCAATATCAAGGCCGCTGTGAGATTTCAAATTACTGTCGCCGTCATGCTTTACAAGTTCAAAACGACCATTTGTCATATACGAAAAACGCTTATTGGCCTCATTTAGAATTGACCTAAAATATGCCGACTGAATGTACTGCTCAAACGCAATTTTTTGACGTTTTGAAAGTTCACCGTTTGCCGTCTGCGAAATATTCAGATATGTAGAATATCGTTTTCCGCTTTCGTCAAGCTCCGTTTTCAACTTCTGCGTTTCATCCATTATACGCTTATTTATACTGATATTAGCAGTCAAGCTGTTCTTTTGTTCCGTTACTTCCTCTAACGAATTTTCTGTTTCTTCTTTATCTGCCTTTAATTTTTCAATATCAGTCTTTTCTGCCTTACCTATGTTTTCCTTAAGCATCTTTATTCTCTCATTGCAAGCACTTAATTTATTGTCATACTCCTTGATTTCATCACGCATATCTGATATATTTTCAATATCACTTACCAATATTTCAAGAGTATTTTCATCATCAATGCCGTACTTTTGCATTGCTTTTTCAAGCTTTTCTTCCTGCTTTTTTATACGTTCGTTTTCCGTTTTAGCCAAAGGCTCGTTTTCGTTTATAACAGCTTTGGCATTGTCAATGACTTTGACACATTCATTATAGTTTTGTTCGGCAATTTCAAAACTTTTTTGCATTTCATCAATCCTGTTTTCTAAATCGTCAAGCACCTTTTCCGCCTCGGACTTGTTTTTACAGCTTATCATTTTTTCAAGTGCCGTTATTTTGTTTTCGTCACCGTTTATAACCGTTTTCAAATCATTGATTTTAGCCGTAATTTCTTCGATTTTCTCATCGGTTTGATTGCAATTTTCGGTGTATGCGTTTAAATTTAATTCACATTCAATTCTTTCTGTATTGCGTTTTTCGGCAATTTCAAGCTGTTCTTTTGCATTTGTAAGCTCATTTTTGATATTTTCCGCAATTTCTTCAACTGTATTTTCAGTTTCAATATCCATATCTTCAAGTGCGGTTTTAATTGAATTTTCAATTTTTTCACATTCATTCTTTTCTTTACTTGCTTTATCGGCAATTTTTCTGCACTCGTTATCCGCCATATCGGCACGTTGTTTCATTTCGTCAAGTTCATTTTCCGAAGGTGCGGTATCACTTTTTTGAGCAATGCAAGGATGATCTGTTGAACCGCATACGGGACACGGCTCATTTTCGTTCAAGCACTCTGCCAATATTCCTGCCTGCTCTCGTAAAAATAAACTGTAACCGTTATTATAAGTTTCTAAAGTTTGCTTATATAACTTTTCAGCATCTGTATATTGCTCAGAAAGTTTCTTATGTTTCTTTTGATGCTTTTTCAAACTGTCACAGTCAAGCATAACCTTTTGTATTTTAAAATTATGCTTCTCTTTTTCTTCATACAGGCTCTTTACCTTTTGCAGTTCGACTTCGGTTGATTTCAATTCAGAAAGTTTAATTTTTTCGTCTTCTGCTTTTTTCTTATCATCATTGAATGTAGCCTTTAATTTTTCCGACTCGTCATTAGCCTTTTTCAATGACTTTTGATTTTTTGCGGTTTCCTTTTTCAAACTTTCATATTCATCATAATATTCAAGTTCATTTTTCAATCCGACTGCCTTTTCCGAAAGCGTTTTCCTTTCATTTTCTCTTGCTTTTTCATCTTCAAGGATTTTCTTTAATTCGTCGTGTTTTTCTGTATTTTCTTCAAGCACTTTTTTGTTTGTCGAAATACTTTTTTCAAGTTTTCCGACATTTTCGCGATACGATTTAAGCATTGTTAAAATAGGTATTACGTCCTTATTAACACTTTCAAGTCTGTCTGTATCTTTTCTTAAGCTTTCGATTTTTTCACTGTCATCATTTAGCTTTTTCAGTGTTTCTTCTTCCTTTTCAAGCGATTCGATAAACTTATTTGTATTTTCCGCCAAACTGATTTCGTCTGAAAGTTTCTGCGATTTTGTTTTTAAACGTTTTTCTTTCGCCGTAATACTCTTTTTATCTTTTTCCCAATCGCCAAGCAAGTTCATCAGTGCATTTATAAATTCATCTGTCCTTGTTGAATCATATAAAATCCAATCATCTTTATTATCGCTTACAACGCCTTTTATTTCACGTTCAATACTGCTTTTTACAGTTTCATAATCACGTTTTGCATCATTGGCTAACATTTTCGCACGATCTTGAAAACGCCTGTATAAATCGGTATTAAATATTTTTCTGAATATCTTTCCGCGTTCGTCCGTGCCTGCAAGCAACAGTTTTAAAAACTCACCTTGCGCTATCATTGCAATTTGAGTAAACTGTCCGCAGTCGATTTTCAAAATATCCGTAACCGCCGCTGTCACTTCTTTTACACCCGATTTCACACTTCCGTCGGGATATGTAATTTCCGCTTTCGGTGTTTCCTCTGTTTTCAAACCCTCACGCTTATATCTCGGATTTCTCTTTATTTTATACACTTCACCTCTGTACATAAACTCCAGCTCAACAAATGTCTTTGTATCTTTTTTTGCAAAGTCACTTCTAAGCATAGTATTTTCACGTCTTTGTGTTGCCGCCTCTCCGTACAAAGCAAAGGTAATTGCGTCAAATATCGTTGATTTTCCCGCACCTGTGTCACCTGTTATAATATAAAGACCGTTTTGATATTTTTCAAAATCTATTGTCACTTTTTCAGCATAAGGTCCAAATGCGCTCATTGTAATCTTTAACGGTTTCAATTTTCTTTCACCTCCTCTAAAATCGAATCAACCAACTCGGCTTTTTCACTGTCTATTTCTACACCGTTCTGCAACTTATAAAAATCATAAAAAAGTTCATTATCAGGCTTAGTTCCGACACCTGTCGCCTCATATACACCCTTTGTATTTCCTTTCATATCACGTTCAAATTCAAGCTGCATAACATTCGGATACGCACTTCTCACTTTGTCCATTGCGTCTATTATATTGTCTTTGTCGGTAAGCGTGATATGTAAATAATCATCAGAATCCGCCGCATTTATTACTTCTTTAGACAATATATTTTCAATACTGCCCTTAATCATTCGCATATCGTGCAAAGGCTTTAACGGTATTGTTTGCACTGAGAAATCATCTGCATCGACTATTGTAACGGTTTTATCGTATTTTGCCTCAGAGAATGAATATTTCAGCGGTGAACCGCAATATCGTACTTTTTCACTTAAAGACTGCGGTCTGTGGATATGTCCCAAAGCTGTATAATCAAAATCATCAAACACCGATATATCAATATTATCAAGACCGCCTACAGATACACTTTCCGAATCACTTCGCATTGTTTCCGCACCTGTTTTTGTAATAAATTGATGTGACAGTATAACGTTTTTCTGCGACTTATCAATATCCGTATTCTCAATAATCGTCCTTACCGCGTCCTCATACGTTTCAACTTCGGGGTAAAACCTTCTTACCATTATCGGCTTTACGAACGGCAACATATAAAAATTAACATCATCAATTTTCACCTTGTGAAGTTCACCGTCAAAAACCGAATATATATGCACACCATTATTCTGCATTATTTTACTTCCGAACCCCAATCTTTCCGGCGAATCGTGGTTGCCGCTTATTATTAATGTCGGTATATCTTTTTCGGCAAGCTCCGTAAGAAAATCGTCAAATACCGTAACCGCCTCGACCGCAGGTATCGATTTATCATACACATCGCCTGATACAATAACCGCGTTAATTTCTTCATTTGCGATTATATTAATTATTTGTTCAAGTATGTATTTCTGGTCATTTATCATAGAAAACTCATTCACACGTTTTCCTATGTGCAAATCGGATAAGTGTATAAACTTCATTGTGTTTCTCCTTTGCTTTAATTTGTTATCACTATTTTAACCCGACTTTCAATTCTTGTCAAATCAGCGATTTTTTATTTTTAAAATTGTTTATTTGCACACAATTTTAAAATATGTTATAATAAAAGATTACGCAAAAAGCAGTGCTTTACACACTGCTTTCATTACTCTCATCATTGTTATTTTCTTTTGTTTTTTTCTGTTCAAGACGTTTATATGTCCATTCTCGTACGAGCGTATATATCACCGATGTAAACGGTATAAAGAACAGCATACCTGCCACGCCCATAAGGCTGCTGCCTATTGTAACAGCCGCCAAAACCCAAAGTGACGGCAAGCCGACCGAACCGCCGACAACTTTCGGATAAATTAAATTACCCTCTATCTGCTGAAGTACAATGAACACAATTACAAATATAAGTGCTTTCATCGGGCTTACCATAATCATCAAAAATGCACCCACAATACAGCCGATAAACGCACCGAATATCGGTATAAGTGCCGTAAAAGCGATTAAAACTCCAATCAAAAGTGCATACGGCAATCGTATTATTGACAATGTAACAAAGAACATTGTACCCAAAATCAACGCCTCAAGGCATTGTCCCGTTATAAAGTTTGAAAAAGTTTCATTGCTCAATTTTGCGACATACGTTATTTTATTCACTATTTTTTCAGGCAAGGCCGCCTGCATAAACATATTGACTTGTCTTTGAAGTGTTTCTTTTTTCGCAAGCAGATAGAACGCAAATATCAAGCCGATAAAAAATGCCGTTATTCCAGATACAACAGCTTTTGCCGCCGTAAATGTACCGTTTAAAACATTTCCCGCACCGTTTTGTAAGAAATTTATCGCCGTATCCATAAGTTTGTCGGTATTGAACTGCAAACTTGCAATCCAATCATGGATTTGCGTATTATTACTGAACATATCCTCTGCCCATTTCTGTACTTTAGGAAAAAATGCTTCTGCCGATTTTGTAAGTTCTCTCACCGTTCCGCCTATTTGCGGCACAACAATAAGTATCACCCCCGCAATCACTCCGATTACAAGCAGAAAAGTTATAATCATACTGAGCGGTCTTGCGTATTTCTTTTGTTTTCCGTTTTTGCTTTTGAACAGTAGCTTTTCAATCGCTCTCATAGGTATATTAAGTATAAAAGCTATTATTCCGCCCAAAACAAACGGAAAAATTATTCCCCACAAAAGCCCTATAGCGTTTCCGACCTTTTCGTAGTTCTGCACTATAACCAACACTACGACCGTGAACAATATTATTCCGCAAATTTTCTTTACATTTTCTTTGGTTAAATTCACATTTTTCACCCTTTCTGATTATGATTTTATAAATGCAAATAAGCTGTCACATAAAAATGCAACAGCTTAAATTTAATTAGCCCATCATTTTCATAGCGTCTTGCAGCCACCATTCACCGATGTCAATAGCCTTATAAAGATTTTCTCTTTCGCACTTACGATAAACCTGACCTTTGCCAAGCTCGCCTGTGTTGTCCATAATCTGTACCTTAACTTTTGTAGATACGTCCACATCTTGCTTTTTACTGCTTTCCACGATGTCAAGAGCAAGAATAAGCTTATCTTCCAAATTTCCGTAATAAATTCTGTTTCCGCATCTTAAAAGCGGCTTACCTTTGTACATAAGACCTTTTTTCTTTTTTACCGCTGCCATAACCAAAATCCTCCTTTTAATCTCTCTATACTAAATTATATCCTTCTTTTACGGCTTTTATATTCATCTCTATAAGTTTATGCTTGTTTTCCGGCAAAGATTTCTTCATTGTGTATTCAATTTCATCGATTGTAAACAATTCCGTTTTCTTTAACACAGCACCGAGCATAACCATATTTGCAAGACTCTTATTACCTATATTATGAGCCGTTTCGGTAGCATTCACGCAAATTTCGTTTACGTCCTCTCTTTCCACCTTTCTGTCTATAAGAGACGTATCTATAAACACATATCCGCCGTCCGAAACCGTATTTTCAAATTTATCAAGTGACGGTTTATTCATTGCCACAAGGATATTCGGTCTTGTAACAATCGGCGAGCCAATCGGCTCATCATCTATTATAACGTGACAATTTGCAGTACCGCCACGCATTTCAGGTCCGTATGACGGTAGCCAAGAAAGTTTTTTGTCTTTAAGCATTGCCGCAAACGCAAGTATTTTGCCTGTAAACAAAATCCCCTGACCGCCGAAACCGGCAAGTATCATTTCACAATTTTTCATTATTTATCCTCCTCGACGTCCTCAATATCTTTAAAAACACCAAGCGGATAATACGGAATCATTTCATCTCTGACTCTCTGCATAGCCTCAACAGGTGACATTCCCCAATTTGTCGGACAAGTCGAAAGCACTTCGACTATTGAAAATCCCTTACCGTTAATTTGATTTTCAAATGCTTTCTTTATAGCCTTTTTAGCGTCCTTTATATGCGGTACGGAATCGGTCGAAACTCTCGCAATATATGACGGTCCGTCAAGTGTGGCAAGCATTTCGCACACTCTTACGGGATTACCTTGTATTTTCGGATCACGTCCGTAAGGTGATGTCTGCGTAACTTGTCCCGGAAGTGACGTTGGTGCCATTTGACCGCCTGTCATTCCGTAAATTGTATTATTGATGAATATAACGGTTATATTCTCGCCTCTCGCGGCACTGTGTACTGTTTCGGCAGTACCTATTGACGCAAGGTCGCCGTCACCTTGATATGTGAACACAACCCTGTCCGGCAGTGAACGTTTTATACCAGTTGCCACTGCAGGTGCTCTGCCGTGTGCCGCTTGTACAACATCAAAGTCAAAATAATTATGTGCCGTCACCGCACAGCCTACCGGCTCAACCGCAATGGTTTTGCCGCTAATATCAAGTTCATCAATGACTTCACATACAAGTCTATGCACAATTCCGTGCGAACAGCCGGGGCAATAGTGAAAAACTGTATCGGTTAATGAATTTGGCTTTTTAAATATAGTTTTCATATTATTGTACCTCCTTCATTATGCTCTTAACCTTTTCCGCAACCTCATCGGGTGTCGGTATAATACCGCCCGTACGTCCGCAGAAATAAACAGGTGCACTGCATTCACACGCAAGCTTAATATCTTCAATCATTTGTCCGGTACTCATTTCAACAGACAAAAACGCTTTCGGTTTAACCTTTTTAAAAATTTTTTCAGGGAACGGCCAAAGTGTTATCGGACGTATAACGCCCACTTTTATTCCCTCTTCACGAAGTGACTTAACCGCCGTTTCGACAACTCTTGAAGTAATACCGTATGACGATATGATTATATCGGCGTCATCAATATCATGCGCCTCATATCGCTGCAAATTTTCTTTGACAACGCTATACTTTTCCTCACGCTCCAAAACTTTCTTTTCAAGTTCTGACGCCTCAAGATAAAGTGTTTCAACGACGTTTTTCTTACGTTTATTATCTGTTCCTCTTGCCGCCCAAGGTTTGTCGGCGTAAATCGGCTCAGGTATTGCATCTAAGTCGACAGGCTCCATCATTTGTCCCAAAGTACCGTCACCCAAAATCATAGTCGGAATTCTGTATTCATCGGAAATATTAAATGCTTCAGCTGTTAAATGGGCAAGCTCCTGTACGGAATTAGGTGCTAAAACAATTAAATGATAGTCACCGTGTCCGCCGCCTTTTACAGCTTGGAAATAGTCTGACTGTGCCGGTTGGATACCGCCGAGTCCCGGACCTCCGCGAACTATATTTACAATCACACACGGCAAATCTCCTGCCGCAAGATAGCTTATTCCCTCAGCCTTTAGACTTATTCCCGGACTCGATGAACTTGTCATTGTTCTCATTCCTGCCGCAGCCGCACCGTATACCATATTTATCGCTGAAACTTCGCTTTCCGCTTGAAGAAATACTCCGTTTATTTTCGGCATTTTCTTTGCCATATATGCCGAAAGTTCCGTCTGCGGTGTTATCGGATAACCGAAAAAGTGACGACAGCCCGAACGAATTGCCGCCTCTCCTATTGCCTCATTACCTTTCATTAAAACCTTTTCACCCATCTGTCAGTCCTCCTCAATCGTGATAGCCGCGTCAGGACAAATTGTCGCACAAAATGCACAACCGATACATTTATCTTGTTCAAATATTTCAGCGGGTTTGTAACCCTTTTCATTCATTTTATCGTCCGATATTCTAAGAATTTTCTTAGGGCAGACACTTACGCAAAGTTCACAACTTTTACAACGTTCTTCGTTGAAGATAACTTTCTTCAAAAAAATCAACTCCTTTGTTGGGTTTTCACTGTATTTCCCATGGTCTTAAAATACAGATATTCATACGAAATACAATATCCTTCAAATTCGTCGGAACGTTTGAAAGAGCCTTATCAATTCCGCAATTTTTTTTTATGACTATACCCATTTTCTTTGACAGCATTTTAATTTCATCGTATCCCGAAAATAAAGTAGTTTCGTCTGTTTGGTCGGATAAATTCGTGTTATTGTATATATCCGTAAATTTCAAACGTGATGCACTCTCTATTCTCTCTGCGATTTCAATTAATTCATCATTCGTTCTTGTCAGAGGACGTTTTGTATTAACAATAAAATGCATCTCATAACCGTATTTATCAAAATATTGTTTATACTGTCCTAAAGCCAATGCACCGTCATCGTCACCGCCGACGTCGAAAACAACAACAGAATTGTTATTATTAAACACGCTTAAAATATCAAGCGGCATTGTCGGCATATCAACATTTGACGACGCATAATTATTTGCAACAACTTTTATTCCGTTTTTCATTAGTACATTTCTTGCATCATTTGTTCTGAAATAAGGGTTTACAATATCCAAATCAACGATTACAACATCTTCGCCCTTCTTTTTCTCTTGTAGAGCGAAATTCAGTGCCACCTCAGTTTTTCCGCTACCGAAATGACCTGTAAATATATGAATTCTATTTTTCATCTCTACTCCTATAAATAACAAATTCGTCAAAAATATAAATATATTATACCATAGCTTTTATAAAAATTCAACAACTTTATATGAATTATTCCTCTTTTTCGTACATAAACTCTTCAATTTTTTCTACAAATTCAAACTTTTTACTTCCTGCAATATATCCGCAATATGTCGCCAATATTGGCACTATAAGCATTAAAATACCCGAATAAATCGTATATGTTCCATTCGCCAATCCCATTATGCCGTTATACGGGAAACTCCAATAATAAAAAATTACATTAATTATTGTAGGCACAACTCCGTGAATACCGATTTCGTCACTGAACTTTGCCCATACAAATGCAAAAAGTGCCATCAAAATCGCTGTAACAACGGAAATAAGCACACCGAATATAGCACCTTTTAATTTACTCGGCTTTAGCGGTGTATACGATTTGTTATCTCTTATTGCAAAGTTTTTCGCAGGTATATACAGCATTGCAAAATTTACACCTATGAATATAACAGAAATTATTTCCTTGGCAATATTCATTGACAGGAAGTACCAAAACGCAACCAATCCGAACACAAATGCCACACCTGATGCCGCAACTTGCATTAAAAGCATATATACAAACTGATATTTTACAGTTATTTTCATTGAATCTTTCATATAAAATACACTCCTTATATTATTTTCCTACGGATATTCCGGCAAGATACCCCGACGACCACGCCCACTGCAAATTATATCCACCGCAGTCACCGTCTATATCAAGTACTTCGCCTGTTGCGTATAAACCGTTTACAAGCTTTGATTCCATAGTATTCGGGTTAAAATCGTCCGTAATCACACCGCCTTTTGTAACCTGTGCATTGTTCCACGACATTGTACCCGTAATTTTAAAATTCCATTTTTTTATTGTTGAACATATACGTCTGATTTCCTTTTCACCCAGCGTTACCGCATATCTTGAAAGCGGCTCAATTCCGCAATATTTTAAAAGTGCCTGTCCGACACGTTTGTTAAACATTCCGACAAAGAAATTTTCAAGCGTAATTTTAGGGTTTTGATACATTCTTACACTTATCATATTATATAATTCGTCCTCTGAATATTCGCTCATTATATCAAGCGAAATCGTCTTTTGATTTTTCAGCCGTGACGAAAGTGAGAACACCGCAGGGCCTGATAAACCGTATTCGGTAAACAAAACTTCGCCGTATTCTTTAAAGTTACCGAGCGATACATTTGCATTCAGCTTTATACCTTTCAACTTCTTAACAACGTCCGTTTCTGTTTTAATCTGCACAAGTGACGGTGAAAACTCCGTCACCTTATGACCGAAACTTTCTAAAATTTCATATCCGACACCTTTTGAACCTAAATTCGGTGCGGCTTTTCCGCCTGTTGCGACAATTACGTTGTCGGCATATTCGCTCTGTCCGTTATATGAAATAACATTAAAACCGCTTTTCTTTTTCTTCACTTTTTCGACTTCAAACGATGTTACAATCTTAACACCGAGCGAATCAAGTCTAAACCTCAAAACATCAAGCACCGCAGATGCTTGATCCGAATACGGATACACCTTTCCCTCATCTTCGGTTTTACTTACAATACCGAGTTCAGAGAAAAATTCAAGTGTTTCTTCCACCCAAAATTTATTTCTTGCACCCATTATAAATTTAGGATTTCTGCCGTGATAATTTTCAATATCGGCATTCATATTAGTCATATTACAGCGACCGTTGCCGGTTGCAAGTATCTTTCTGCCTACCCTTTCACCGCTTTCATATATTGTAACGCTGTTTCCGTTCTGTGCCGCAAATATCGCCGCAAAAAGTCCGGACGCCCCTCCGCCTATAACCGCAATTTTCTTACTCATTATTTTCACTTTCCTCTGACATTTTCTTCATTTCTCTGGCCGTAAAATAGTCCGACATAATCGCACGAATTATAGCAAGAACAGGCACTGAGAACAACATTCCCATAAAACCGAACAATGCGCCGCCGACCGTAACCGCGAAAATAATCCACAAAGGTCTGATTTCAAGCGAATTCCCCATAATCTTAGGACCTAACAAGTTTCCGTCAATCTGTTGAAGGACAAGCAAAACAACACCCGTCCAAACACCTTTCCACACACCGCCTGTGATGAACGTTACAATCAGTGAAATAACAAATGATATAATCGAACCGAAATACGGTATCATATCCATTGCACCGATAAACAGACCGAGTATAAGCGCATACTTAACATTCATAATCATAAGCACGATACTGCACACAACAGCCATTATAACACTGCACATAAGTCGGCTGTAAAGATAATTTGTAAAAATATCATTTATACGTTTTGCGTGTTCCGTAATTGAATTTGCACGCTTTTCTTTTAGGAATATTCCCATCAAACGAAAAATCCCCTTTTGCAGCCGTTCCTTGTCAATAAGCATATATATTGACGCAATCACCGCAACAAATATATCAAACAATCCCGTTGTCATATTGTATACACCCTGTGCGTACTTGCCGAACTGCGACATATCTATTGACGTAACTATCTTATTCATCTCACTGTACAAATCAATACCATTTGCAAACAGGCTTGATTTTTTGATAATTTCAAAGTTATTGATGTAGTCTTGGAATGAAGTTATATAATTCGGCAAATTGTTATACAAATCCATAATATTCTTGTACAATGCTGGAATTAACATTCTCAAAATTGCCAGAACAGCCATAATCGCCAAAACATATATTGTTATAATACTTATACCAAGCGTATGTTTTTTTATAAATGACTTTTTCGATTTAGAAAGCCATTTTTGCATACGTTTTGCGGGTATGTTGAGGATATACGCAATTATAAATGCGATGAAGAACGGCTTTACTGCATCAAAAATTTTAGCCAAATACTGCGTTATATTATTAAAGTTATCAAAAGTTTTGTACACCGCAATAACTGCCACACAAAATACAAATGCAATTATCCATCCGTAATATTTTTCAAATCTCTTCATTTTTTCTCCTTAATAATAAAGGACGGAAACACTTCCGCCCTTTTATCTAAAGCATATATTATTCAGAAACAATAACAACAAGCTTACCGATAAATACGCCGCCTGAAATTGTACCTTTAATTTCTACCTTTTGTCCGACTTTGATGTCTTTCATTTTCTTTGCAATACCTGCAGCCGTTACAAAAGTTGTATTTCCGTCTTTGCAGAATGCTTGTTTTGAATCTGTTGATCCCTCCGGCTGTACACTGATTACGCCGTAAGAAGTATTAATTCCCGTAACGACACCGGACATTGAACCCGATGATTCTTGAGTTGATGTTGCGACAATCTTTGTTATTGCGTCACTTTCAACTGTAAGTTTTACAATATCGCCGACTCTGAAATCGTAAAGCGTCTTTTCTTCACCGTTTATAAGAATTTGTACACCGCTCGGAATTTCATATGTCTGTTCCTTATTGGCAACCTTTACAACCATAATTGACTTAGTTGCAATCGTAAGTGACTGAATTGTACCTTCAATAACCTTTGTGCTTGAAGTTGCGTTGATTTGTGTGATTACACCGTACTTCAATGTAAGTGTAACCTTATCGCCCTTGTATATACTTGAAAGGTCAACAGTCGAAGTATTTTTCTTTACGACAACGTCACTGCTTACAGCATATGTTTTACCGTTGTAAGCATCATTTCCGTGGCTGATTGTTATTTTAATATCGTCACCGATTTCCATATCTTCGATTGTTGCACCGCTTATTGTAGTTGTCTTTGATTCGCCTGCAAGAGATGCGATTTTACCGTTTACAAGATTTACTGTTACAACGTCACCGTCTGCAAAACTTCTTACAGTTGCCGGTGAGCCGTCATATGTTACCGATATATTCGACGCACATTCATAAGTTTCGTTTTCTTCCGAATTATCAGGCTTAATCTTTATTGATACAACGCCGGATTTAACAGATGAATTAACAAATCTGCCTGTGATTGTTCTGTCCGGTTCACTTGATACAGTGTCAACGCTTACAAGTGTATTACCCGACTTCACGAACACTGCCTCAACACCCGAAACAAGTCTTGACGCTTGTATTTCGTCACCAAGGCTCTTTATAACTGTACTGTCTGTATATGTGTATTGAGTTTCCTTGCCTTTTGAATTTGTTGCCGTGATTGTCTTGTTTTCGGTATCAACAGCTGTTATCTTATTCTTTTCAAATGTATAATTTGTCTTGTCTACAGTTCTCGAAAGCATAACTGCCATTTGACTTCTCTTAACGGCTGTATTAGGTGAGAATAGGCCCTCTCCCATACCTTCCATAATTCCCGCGTCTGTTGCATAAGACACATACTGAATAGCATTTGACGGTACTTCACGTGCGTCTGTGTAATCAAGCACTACACCCAATTCTGAAAGTGCTTTTTCTTCGCCGCCCATTGCCTTAGTTATGATTATAGCAGCCTCATAACGTTTCATCGGTGTATCTTTTTCATCATCTTTTAGGTATGTATCAAGGTCTGTTTTCTTCAAAGCACCCTTATACATCAGATATGCGATTTCATCAGTACCCCACTTTAAGCCGTACTCTTTTATAACACTGTCGAACTTATCGTGTGCGATTTCCAATAATTCAGTATTGGCAGAATCATTTGAACCCATTGCTCTTGCGAAAAGCGACAATGCCTCAAGTCTTGTTACATCATTGTCGGGTCTGAATGTATTGTCCTCATAACCGGAAATAAAGCCCTTGCCCGCCATATCATTAATATATGACTTTGCCCAAGCAAATTCTTCACTGTTAATATCAGTAAAGCGAGTTGATGTTGACGGTGCTGCTGTAGGTGTAGCAATAGGTGTATCTGTTGTAGTATCTGTATCTGTCGGTGCCGCAAATGCAGGTGTTGTCATAGCAAGTGCAAACAATATTGCCGACGCTGTTTTTATTACTCTTTTCATTATAATTTCTCCTTTTCCAAACATAACATTGGTTTACATATATCAATTTTAACATATCAGTTTTATTTGTGCAATAGCTTTTTGCGATTTAAACAAAAATTAACAAAAAATTAACTTTCGTAATGTTAATTATTGAGAACAAAACTCAGTTGCTACTATAATATAGACCGAAAACCTTTCACATTGTCAAATATTACAGCTTGAAACTTACAGTGTTATACTGTATTATCTCACTTGTGGTTGATAACAATTCACCCATTTGCTATTTAGGATAAGGGGCAACCCCAAAGGAGGTAATTTTTAAATGAACAATTTAAAAAAGCAGATTTTATCTGTCGCAGTTGCGACAAGTACAGTTCTTTCTTGTGTTCCTGTAAGTATGGCGGCTATTCCGGCTGACGTACAAGGTACACGTTACGAAGAGCCTGTACAAATTCTTTCGGCACTTAACATTATGGTCGGTGACGAAAACGGTGCTTATAGACTTGATGATACCATCATTCGTTCTGAAGTTGCCAAAATGGCAATACACGCACTTGGACTCGAAGATGCGGCAGAATCTTCAAAAGGTCAGACTATGTTTGACGACGTTTCAGCCGAACACTGGGCTAACGGCTATATAAACCTTGCAGTATCTCAAGGCATTATCGAGGGTGACGGTGACGGTAATTTCAGACCTAACGCACCTATTTCATATGCAGAGGCAATGACTATAATGGTTCGTGCAACAGGTTATACGGTATCAGCCGAAGAAAACGGCGGTTATCCTCACGGATATATGAAAACCGGTACTTCAAACGGTCTTGCAAAGAATGTTCAAGGCTCATATTCAGACAAAATTTCAAGAGGTAACGTTGCATACCTTACAACAAACGCACTTGAATCAAAACTAATGGAACAAACAGGTTTCGGTTCTGACGGCAAATATGAAATTACAGAAAAAACACTTTTAAAAGACAAGTTAAAAGTCACAAAAGATACAGGTCGTATCACAGCAATAGAAAACACTTCCCTTACGGGTTCATCATCACTTGCAAAGGGACAAATCAAAATTGACAACAAAACTTACGAAACAGCCTACAATATGAATAACCTATTAGGTTACAATGTAACTTACTATGTGAAAAACGAGGGTAAAAATGATGAATCGGTTATTCTTGCAATGCCTATTCAAAATCAAAACAATGATTTGACAATCTCATCAGAGCTATTCTCAAAACTTACAACAAAGAACGGCAACACAGCCATTGAATATTTCAAAGATGAAAACACTTCAAAGACAAATACCGCAGAAATTTCATCAGACGCCACACTTATTTATAACGGTAAGTATCAGGCTATGGACAAAAACTTGATTGACCTTACAGATAAGTCGGGTAACATTACACTTCTTGACTCAAACAAGAACGGTAAATACGATATTGTTTTCGTAAAGAATTATGAAAACATCGTTGTAGACAGTGTTTCTTCAACAGGTAAAATTGTTGATAAGTATTCTCAAAAGGTGTTAAAGCTTGATGATACTGTTGACTTCAGAATTACAAAAGGTCTTGAAGAAATAAGCGTTTCAGATCTTGCGGAATATGATGTACTTTCAGTTGCGGCAAGTCTTGACAAAGAGCTTTACGAAGTTGAAGTTACAAACAAAACCGTTGAGGGCAAAGTAACCGGTAAAGACAGTAAGGGTGTTCTTATCAACGGTACAAAATACAAAGTTGCGGCAAACTACACCGATTCAATCGACATCGGCAGTGAGGGTGTATTCTATCTTGATACAGACGGCAAAATTGCGGCGTTTGACGCATCAAAAACTCTAAGTTCAAACTATGCTTATTTGATGAAAGCATACTATACAAAGAATACAGAAAAAGCGTCATTCAAGCTTTTCACAAAGGACGGAAAAGAAGTAACTCTGGACGCAAACAACAAGATAAAATTCAACGGTAAAAGCAATGTTAAAGCACTTGACGTTGTAAATTCACTAAACACATCTGAAGATGTAACAGCAAGTCAGCTTGTAACTTACAGCACAAATGCAGACAACAAAATCACTGCCATAAACACTGCCGTTGATAACAGCGAAAGCGGTTCGGTAAACACTGACAAGTTCACAAAGAACTATGACCTTACAAACGCAAAATTTTCAAAAACTCTTTCAAAAGTAGGCAATGTAAGAGTTGATGACAATACGGTTATATTCGATATTACAGAAAATACAGATGATTACGCAATAAGAAATATCGCTATGTTTGAGGACGGTCAGACATACAATGCGTCAGTTTATGATATGTCTGAAAACTATACCGCAAAAGTGATTGTTGTTACAAATTCACAAATTAACGCAGCAGCCGATTCTTCAATCGCAGTTGTTAAAGATATTGTGAAAGCAACAAATAATGATGATGAACAAACAGATATGCTTGTAGCACTTGTTGACGGCAAGGAAGTATCAATTTACGCAGAAAGCGAAAATATCCTTGCAAACGGTGACAGAAAGCTGCAAGAGGGCGACATCATTCAATACAAAGCTAACTCAAAAGGTGAAATCGTAAGCATTAGATTACTTCTTGATATAACCGCAAAGAATAACGAATTTACACTAAGCCCAACCGACAAACTTGAAATAGTATACGGTAAGGTTACAAAAAAATTCTCAAATTCCGTAAACGTATCTGTAAATAATTCAAATACGGTAAACTACACTGTTCCGACTGAAACACCTGTTTACAGCGTGGATACAACAAAATCAAAAAATCCGATTACAGTTGCTGAAATCAGCGATATTCAAAGCTTCGATTCAGACGAAAATAACAGAATCTTCATAAAAATTTATGATGATATAGTTTCTGAAATCGTAATTATCAAGTAATAACATTTAATCTATCGGCTTAAAATATCTTCTCTTTACATGACAAAGCGGGTGTTCTGAATGAACACCCGCTTTATTTTAATTTTACCCTTTTATCTTGTGTTTTCCTACAATATAATTATACAATAAAAATTTTGGTAAATCAAACGTTTTTGAATGTTGTAAAAAAAATGTAAGCGTTTCAGACATTGTTTGTAATCATAATGCAACATTCTACGACATAGTTTTCCAAAGTCCGTGTAAATTGCAATATGAATACACCGTAACAGGCACATTTTCCGGTACTTCAAACGTTGCAATCGGATCGTCACCTTTTTTCAACGTGATACGCTGTTCAAGATATTTACTCTTTACTTCTATCCACTGTATGCTGTGTTCCTTACTCATCGGATGAAGCACACGCCCCACGCATACGGTTAAGTTATTCCCCTCCCTTTTGACTATCGGCAAATGTTTTTCTTCCAGAGCAATCAATTCATTCGCCTTTAATAATTCCATAGGCTTTCCGCAGCAAGTCAAATCATCACAGCAGTGCGGTGTTATCGACTCCAATATCGCGTCACATACACCGCATTTATAAAATTTAGGTTCATAAAGCAATTTTGCCTCCGCCTCCTTTTTCTTTAGTATTTTCTAATTTTAGTAATTTATACTAAAACCACTCCGATAAAAATATAAACGCAAGTGCTATCAAAAGAAGTTTGTCGTCGCAATCGTCAATAAGCAATACCAATGCAACCACAATAAGTATTAAATCGTCAGTACCCAAACCGCTTAAAATTCCGCCGTTGTCGGGTTTGTCGCATTTTTTCTCAATTTTCTCCTCTTTACATTCTATTTCTTTTTTGGGTGGCGGCATAGGTTTCCTCATATCCTCATTACGTCGTTGTACCGGAATCGGCATATCATTATAGCTATACGTCCTATACATCTCGCCACCTCCAAAATCATATTATTTCTTCAGCATTTTTGTTACGTTTGTAAGCCCCAAAAGCCTTACCGCCGAATCAATAGAATGTTTTCTACCCTCACGCATATACGGCTTTAACGAAAGGAGTAAATTTGTTCTCGGATCGTTTTTGTTCACCGCCATACTGTCCATAATATTTTTTATCTGCATAATTTGATTTAAACCGTTTGAACTGTCAATTTCCTCCGATGTATTATCCGCAGAAGAAAGTGAGTTCATTACAGTTTTAATTTTGTCTTCCGCGTCATCACCCAATATATTTTTGAGTGTATCCATTGCGTCTGCCATTTCACTCACCTCTTATAAATTTTTCATAATCTTCATTAAATCAGCCGTACTGAGTCCCGATATTCTTTTTTTTACTTCATTTGGGTCAAGTTTTGAAAATTCCTGCAATAATTTATCCTTGTCTGTTGAATTGATGTGACTCTTTAATCTTCTTCCGTCTGCCGAATTTAAAAATTTATTTATCTCTCTTAACTGATTTTCATCAAAATCCTTTAACATTCTCTCTAATCTGTTCATAATCCACCATTCCTCTCTTAAAATATACTATGTTACCTTCTTTTATTATATTCCGCAATAAAAAAAAATGAGTATGACCAAAAACATACTCATCTAAAACAGTGTTTTATTCAACAACTTTTACGCTCTTTATGTCGCCAGAAGTTTTAACATACTTTGAATACAAATCTACATTTCTTCCGACAGACAATTCCGTACTGTCCTCAAGGATATAGTTATCGTCCGATTCCTTGCCTGTTGCTCTGATTGTCACATAGCAAGTATATCTTCCGGGCAATTCAGGGTTTTTAAGTTCACCCGACGCTGTTGTTGACTGCAATGTTGCATTTTCAACCTGTACATCAATAATTTCGCCCAAGTCTTTTTCAGACTTTTTATCTGTAACCTTGCCTTTTTTCTCAAGTGCGTCAACAGTATACTGTCTTACGCTTTCAACTTTAAGTACATATTCAAACTGTTTATTTGATTTAACCGCACCCGTAACACTGCTGCCGTATCTTGCCACAATCCCCGCTATTACGGCAACGACAAGCACAACAACAAGAATATCAATAATGCTTACTTTTCCGCCGATTTTTCCGTTCTTATCCACGATACATACCTCCTTTAGTCATCTATTCCTATAACATAACCTGTTGACGCATAGCCTTTACCTCTTACAGGTATTTCCGCGCCGACTTTAACTGCCGTACCTCCTGCCTTTATAGCAAGATCAGAAACATCCGTATCAGCCTCAATCGTCACATACACGTCATATTTACCTTCTATAACTTCGTTTGAGTAAGTACCGTCAATACTGTTGTAAACCATAGTTACAGCCGGTTTTGACTCAACATTTTTCACAACTCCGCCGTCTTTTTCCGTAAGGCTGATTGTTACGTCATCACCTATCGTGATTGCATTTGCAAAGTCCTCGTCTTTGTTTTGAACCATAACTGTAAAATCAACCTTTTCTTTTTCACTTCCGCTTGTAAACGACGGAAGAATTTTAATTGCACCAACAACGATAACCGCAAGTATAACCAAGATTATTATTGCGTCTATCGCAGTGAATTTTGCTTTCTTCTCTGACATTTATTTATCCTCCTTATTTCATCAAATCAAGATATACTTGTTCTGTTTGTTTCGTCATCGCCTGTGCCGTAAAAGTCTTTTGGAATATCTTTTTAGCACCTTGCGACATATAATCGTAAAGTTTTTGGTCTGTAAGCAATACTTCAAGATTATCAGCCAAAGCCTTTGAATTTTGTTTCGGAACGATATATCCGTTTTGTCCGTTCTTTATAACCCCCGGATTACCTCCGAAATCCGAAACGACTGCCGGTATTCCAAGACTCATACCTTCAAGTAAAGCAAGCGATGTAGCCTCTGTACCGAATGATGCATTTGCCTGAACATCGGTTATACTCATAAGTTTATCTACATCAGATATAAAACCGGTAAATATAATCTGTTCCTGTCTGTTCATATTTTTAACTTTTTCTTTTAAGTGATTTTCATATGAACCTGTACCGGCAATATAAAATCTTGCTTTTATTCCTTTTTGCAAAAGTCTGTCCGCCGCCTCGATAAAATAATCGTGACCTTTTATATCCTCAAGACGTGCAACGATTGACACCGCTTTATATCCGTCGGGAAGATTGAAGCGTTCTTTTATAATTCGTTTTTCGTCTGTCGAAACAGGTGTAAGTCCGTCAACGCCGTTTAAAATGACTTTTATCTTGCTTTCCTTAACACCCGTATCAGTAAGGTTGTCCTTTGCCGCCTCTGCAACGGCAATAATACTGTCCGCATAATGATTGTTAATCATTCCGTTTATAACCTTGCCGATACCTCTTGATATTTTCTTTGACGGTTCAAATACGCTGTGACGCGTATAAACAACCTTTGCACCCGCTTGTTTTGCCGCAATTCTTGCTGACATACTTGCATGAGTATGAACAATATCCGGTTTTTCACGTTTAAATATCATTCTAAGTTTCTTTACCGCCGCAAAATCAAGCGACTTATCCGCAATTCCGTCAACCTCGATTACAGGTATATTCATCTTGTCAATATGCGGTTTTAAAAGGCTGTTTTTCGGAAGAACTACTTTTACGTCAAATGTGTTGTAATCAAAATTTTCAAGCAGTGTAAGAAGACATTTTCCAGCACCGCCTATATTTGTATCCGAGGACACTTCTATTACTTTTATTTTTTTCATAGATTACTCCTTTCACAGAAATTCCAAACTAATTTAAAAATTGTTCACAGTACCGCTTTGCGGCTCACGGTGCCATACATAGGTACTGCCCCGAGCAAAAAGTGGTGCTGCGGGCAATTTTAGTCAGTCGTTTTTAAGTGTTTCAACGCTAAACCCAAACCTAACACCATAAAGAATACTGCCATTACTCTGTAGTTGTAGAATGTATAGTCAAACATACTCTGTGCCAAAAATCCTATTACACCGCTGCCCAAAGCCAATGCAAGCATTGAGTCCATGCTCTTTTTATCATCCATTCTGTATACATCAGACATTTTCTTTACAAATACAATTTGCATTACCAAGAATACTCCCAGTCCGCTTATGCCTGCCTCAACAAGAAGTTGTAAGAACAAGTTATGTGAATGAGGTGCTATGATAGCGTTGTATGAGAAGAAAGGATATACCTGTGAAAATGCCGCCTCGCCCATACCTATACCGCCGAGCCAATAATGTTTCATCATTCCGAGCGTACCCATCCAAATATATACACGATACGATGTTGACGAGTCCTCCATATTGCCGACACTCATTATACGGTCAACAATAGTCTGCGGTATGATAAACGGCAATATACACAACACAATCGGTATAAAGCCCCACCATTTTCCTTCATAGAATGTTACGAATATAACTACGCTCAGCATAAAGCCGATCCAACAGCCTCTTGACTGTGTAAGTACCAGACACAACGCAAGCACAAGGAACATTAATCCGTACGCCCATTTTGAAAGTTCTTTCCACTTGTTTTTAAGCATATATACCGCTGCAACAGGAAGTACCAAAAGCAAGTATTCGCCCAGTACGTTCGGATTGCCGAGTGTTGAATATACACGCATTGTTGCGTCTTCAAACATTTCTTCATCAATCCACGCATTTGAAGTTGTCCAACCGAATGCGTACTGCATTACACCGTAAAGTGCAACAAGTGCACCCGATATAACAAATATCTTAAACAATCCGTAAAGTTGTTCCTTTGTCTTAACCGTATTCACTACAACAAAGTAGAATGTTAGGAATACAAGATACATCGCCCATACTTTAAGACTTCCCATTCTTGCGAATGATGCAAGTGACGATACAAGCAATACTCCCAAAAGAAGTAATATACACATACCCACGCCGTCAAACTTCCACTTGAAGTTTTCGTCCGAAAGCGATTTAATAACAAGTGACAAAGCCGTCCACAAACATATACCGGCAAGTATCATTGTCGGCATAAAAGGTGCTAAAAATACCGCCGCATATACACCCGTAATTGGTGCATACATAACAAGCACCATACCGAACAGAGCAAAAGGTATTGCCAAGCCGTAAAGCTTTGAAACGCTCATTACCGCTCCGACAATAATACCGCACAAAAGTGCAAGTACAAGTCTTAGCTTGCCGTTTGTATACTTTTCATCGTAAAATTCAAAATCAAGATTTTTAAATCCGGCCGCACTTTTGATTACACTTACGACCTTACTCGGATTTAAAAACGACATAAGATTGAAGTTAAACACACTCATAATCGCGCCGATAACACCGACAATCAAAGCGATTTTCGACAGGTGCATACCTACAATACTGTAACATACAACCGTTGCAAGAATCATTATACCGAAAAAACGTGTATTCACCGCCATAAAATTCTGTATATATACTCTCGACCAATGACATATAAAACTGTTTTTTATGTTGCTTTCCACAAATTTTCCGATTTTCTTTTTTATAAAAGTTAAAAACGTAAACGGACATCTGACAATTCTTACTGCAACACTGTTTGACTCGTTTTGACCTATATTTCTGATCCAAGTCATAACAGAACTGTTTTTCCAAGAACCTGATATTCCGTTATATATCTTCATAAGCAATTTGCAAAGTCCGCTTTTTCTGAACGCATTTGCAAAGCTGTGACAAAATGCCGCTATTGAAGACAGAATAAAACTATTCATCTTCTCACCCTTTCTTTTTTATAATACTTTTTATATCGTCCTCGCCCGTAACAAAAATCATAATACCGTATATTATAACTCCTGTCACACCGCATATACCGCAAGTGAGGATATTTCCTACAACACCGTCAAATCTTGCACCTACAAATCCGTAAACGAAGAATACGCCTACTCCCATAACAGCCGCCGATATAACGGCTTTTATCATATTCAAAATATCTCTGCCTTTTATCATATCGGGATACTTTCTGTGCATACAGAACCAGTTCAAAACCGCATTCACGATTGAACCGCCTGCCGCCGCAAGTGCAAGTCCGTTGGTTGCCATTACATTATACAGTACATACGCAAGCAAAATATTTATAACCATACTTATAACCGAGTTTCTCATAGGTGTTCTGCTATCCTGCAGCGAGAAAAATGCTTTTGATAAAATCTCATTAAGTCCGAGTCCAAGCATACCGACAGAATAGAATTTAAGTAATGTGCTTATTGCCTCAACGTCCTCTGCACCCATTTTGCCGTAACCGTAAATAACAGACGCAATCGGTTTTGAAAGAACTATAAATCCTGCCATAAGCGGTGCTATTACAAGCACAATCGCACGCATTGAGCTTACTGTAAGTTTTTTCGCCTCATTGTCGTTTCCGTCCGCAACCGCACGTGCAAGTTTTGGGAATATCAAGTTTGTAACCACAAAACTGAATACTCCGACAACGATTATATACAGTCTGTTCGACTGCTGAATATATGTTACCGCAGAATCGATGTTTGACGCAAATCTTTGATTGACTATCGAATAAAGCGGTTGTACCCAAGTGGATATAAGCATAGGTCCTGCAAGCAAAAGCATTTGCTTTATATACGGATCTTTAAACTTAAAATCAAGCCTGTACTTTACTCCGAATTTTTTTATCCAAGGTATCAGTATTATAAACTGCAAGCTCCACGCAATAACCATTGTTACCGACAAGCCGTAAATACCGAACTTCTTGCCGAATACCACATAATAAAGTATAATAGCCAAATTCGATACAAGGCTTATTATTGACGGAATATTGTACTCGCCGAATGACTGCAACAATCCGACAAATGAAAACGCCAGTCCCGTAAATATTACCATCGGGAACATTATCGCGGTAAGCTGTGCCGCAAGATTGTGCTTGTCGGCTGTATAATTCGGTGCTTGTATGTTCACAAGTACATCTCTGAAAATTATTCCGCCCACAACGATAAATAAGGTTATACAGACAATAAGCGTTACGAACTTATTGACAAATTTCATCGCCTCGTCTTTGCCTTTTTTCGACATTATATCGTTGAAAACAGGTATAAATGCCGCAGATATAACTCCGCCGATTATGACATCAAACAACGTTGTAGGAATAGTTGACGCGGTTAAAAATGCGTCCGACTCCAAGCCGGAACCGAAATATGCTGTTAAAAGCGAATCTCTTACAAGTCCGAGTACCTTTGACAAAAGCGTTGCCATTGCCATAAAGCCTGCCGTCAGGAGCATTTTCTGTCCGGAAGTTTTTTCTTTCACAACGTCACGCTCCCTTTTTCATAAAGCTCAATCGCATATTTGCCGTTAAGCTTTGCTTTTTCTTTTAAATGGCTGTAATTTTCTTTTAAATCCTGCTTTATCGTGTCGTAATTTGCCACACATTCATCAAGCATTTTCTTTAAATTTTCATCTGTTACTTCATTTACGTCAACGTAGTGTCTTTGATGTGTATATTCCATAAAGCTGTTTATCTTAGGGTCATACACCAGGCCGATAAGCGGTACTGAATTTATCGCCGCATAAATTAATGTATGAAGTCGCATACCGATACACATATCAAAGCATTTAATAATTGAAAGCATTCCCTCAACGGAATAACGTTTCTTGATAATTGCCGATTCATGTTTCATTTTGCGTTTTATGTTCTGCATTATAGCTGTGTCACGACTTGACTGCATAGGAAGAAATACCGTATAGTAGCCGTATTTTTCGTATGCGTAGTCACAAGCGTTCGCAATTTGAGTTTCAAAGTCACTGCCTAAGTTCTGCCACTTTCTTACCGACACTCCGAGCAGTTTTTTATCACTCGGAACGCCCTCATTTTTCAAAATAGCCTTTCCGAGCTTTTCGTCTGCAATATCCAAATCAAGTGCAGGATCAGCTGTAACCTTTACATTTTTGTTTTCAATACCGATTTCATGCAACGTTTTATATGAACGTTCATCACGCAATGTTATAAGGTCAACTTTATCAAGTATTTTCTTGGTTTTCTTGATATTGCCCTTTCTTTCAAGCGGACCTATACCGTTTGAATAAAGCATAACTTTCATATTTTTCTTTTTTGCCATTGCGATAACCGTAAGATAATACCAAAGTGACTTTGTACTTGTTCTGTCCTGTATCAGTGTACCGCCGCCCGAAATAAGCATATCTGCCTTTTTCATATGTTTGGCAATCTTTAATACATTCAATCGATTTATAGATTTAACCTTGTAATATTCCATTGTTTCGGCAGGGTTTGCACTTAAAACAACTATGTTCGGACTTTCCTTATACTGCTTTAAATCATTTATAATCGCCTGCAAAAGTGCGTCATCACCGCTGTTTTTAAAGCCGTAATAACCTGATATAAGAATTTCTTTGTTTTTCTGCAATGCCCAATCATAAACCTTTATACTGTCATCTGCCATACGAGTTACGGAATATTCTTTCTTAATAAGTTCTCTGCCGTATTCGCCGAGTTCTTTCTGCTTATTTTCGTCAAGATTGAAGAATTTAAGTACATCACGTTTTATAAGCTCACTGTCCGACATTTCACAACCGCGGCAACAGAAGTTAGTATCAATGCCGACCGCAAGTTTGCTTTCGTCAAACAATCCGATATATCCCTCATTACCTGCAATTATAACAGGCTTGTCCGCCGCCATTGCCTCAAGAGCCGCACGGCTCACACCTACAAACAATTTACACGGTGCAATAAGTTTATTTATATCTGTTCTTGCACCTGTAAGTACAATGACATCACGACCCAACTTTTGGTTTACGCTGTCAGCCATAGTTTTTACATTATCATAATCATCGCCTGCACCGACAACTATAACTTTTAAATTATCAACCGCTTTGTCGATTTCGGGAACTGCTTCGATAAGCTGCTTTGCAACAAGGCTTCTTGATTCGTCCAAACGGCTTACATAAGTTATAACCGTATCGTCATCTTTTATACCGAGTTCCTTTTTTATATCTTCACAATCTGTTTTAGGCGAAAACTTTTCAGTATCAATACCGTTTATCGTAACATTTATATCACCTGCCGGTATGTGATAGTTGTCCATTAAGTAGGTCTTTATATCCTCCGACACCGCAACAGTCTTTTCACCCCAATCGGTTATATATTTAAGACCGTATCCTGTATTAAATACCCAATGTGCCGTTGTCACAAACGGAAACTTCATTCTCTTGTGAAGTTTTCCCAATATAAAAGAAGGGATTCTTGCGTGAGAATGAACTATGTCTATTTTTTCGTCTTTAATTATCTTCTTCAAAAGTCGTGCCGATTTCAGCATATTCAAAGGATTTTTATTCTGCAAAGGTACTGCATAATGCTTTATTCCCGCGTCCTCGAGTTCCTTTACATAAACACCGCCGTTTGAAGTAACAATTACATTAAAGCCTTTTCTTTTAAGCTCTTTTGCAAGTTCAACAACGTGTGTTTCCGCACCTCCGATATTTAACTGCATCAATGATAAAAGGATATTTGCACCTTTTTTCAAAGTACTCACCTGCTCTTTCATACATACTAATTTTTATTATATCATATTATGTATTAAATTTCAATCACTGTTTTTGTCGGCAACTTACATACTATGTTATAGCAATATTCACAAAATATCTGACATTTATCAAAAAGTATTTTACAAATTGTTTGCAATGTAGTATAATAAATTCATTATTATAAAATCAAGAGAGGTATTTTCTTATGAACAACGAAAAAAGAAGTACGTTTTCAGGCGGACTCGGATTTGTTCTTGCTGCGGCAGGAAGTGCGGTAGGATTGGGTAATATTTGGCGTTTCCCTTACCTAGCCGCAAAATACGGCGGAGGTATATTCTTATTATTCTACATACTTCTTGTCGTAACATTCGGTTTTTCACTTATGATTGCCGAAAACGCAATCGGACGTAAAACCGGTAAAAGCGGACTTTGTGCATTCCGCGAACTTAGTAAAAAATGGGGATTTATCGGAATTATCGCAACTCTTATTCCCATGATTATTCAGCCTTACTACAACGTAATCGGCGGTTGGGTTATCGAATATGCAACAAAATATGTAACAGGCAATCATCAGCTTTTGGCACAAGACAATTTCTTTACTGATATGCTTGCATCACCGCAAAGACTTCTTATTTATCAGTTTATATTCTCGGCAATTACGACTTTTGTAATTTTAAGAGGTGTTCAAAAAGGCGTTGAAAAGTTCAGTACAATACTTATGCCGGTACTTATCGTACTTGCAATAATCGTTACGGTATACTCAATTACACTTCCGGGTGCTATGACGGGTGTTAAGTATTTCTTCGTTCCCGACTTTTCAAACTTTTCAATTCAAGGTGTGCTTGCCGCAATGGGACAAATGTTCTACTCACTGTCGCTTGCGATGGGTATTATGATTGCATACGGCTCATACTTGCCTAAAGACAGTGACCTTGAAAAGAATGTAGGCAGAATTGAACTTTTCGATACAGCTATCGCTATATTGGCAGGTCTTATGATTGTTCCGGCGGTATTCGCTTTTTCAGGCGGTGACCAAAGTGCTTTGGGCAAAGGTCCAAGCCTTATGTTTGTGACATTGCCAAAGGTATTTGAAAGCATGGGTATGGCAACGGTTATAGGAAGTGTATTCTTCATACTTGTTCTGCTTGCCGCACTTACTTCTTCCATTTCAATTATGGAGGCTATCGTTTCTTCGCTTTGTGACCGTTTCGGTTGGGACAGAAATAAGACAACAATCTGTGCAGGTATCGGTTCTTTCTTATTCGGTATACCGCCGATTTTAGGATACAATGTCTGGGATAAAGCGACTTTAGGCGGTATGACAATTCTTGATATGATGGACTTTGCCACAAATTCTATACTTATGCCTATATGCGCATTGCTTACCTGTATATTTGTCGCATACGTTATCGGCGTCAACTCAATACACGATGAAGTACGCATATCATCAGCATTCAAACGTCAAAAACTTTTCGATATTATGATTAAATACGTTGCACCTGTGTTTATCGTTGCAATATTGATTTCTTCAATACTTGAAGCACTCGGAATTATAAAATTCTAAAAAAATAAGCGTTCACTTCAAAATGTGAACGCTTTTAATTTTTGTCTTATTGGGTAACAACTCTGTGGAATGTCTTTTTACCCTTTTTGATAATCATACCTTCATCTGTAATCATATCTTCCGTAACGACACCGTTTACGTCATTGTATTTTACATCATTGATTGAAAGACCGTTTTGTTGAACAAGACGTCTTGCCTCACCCTTTGACGGCAATAATCCTGTCTTAACAAGCATATCGAGTACACCCATTCCGACAACGTCAGGTATAACGCTTGTCGGCATATCTGCACTTACTCCGCCTTTAGCGAATACTTCTTCTGCTGTTTTCTTAGCTTTTTCAGCCTCTTCTTCACCGTGTACAAGCTTTGTTACTTCATAAGCAAGAATTCTCTTAGCTTCGTTAAGCTCCTTACCTTCCCACTTTTCCATTTTACGAATTTCGTCCATAGGAACGAATGTAAGAAGTTTTAAGCACTTAATAACGTCAGCATCTTGTACGTTTACCCAATACTGATAGAAATCGTACGGAGTAGTCTTTTTAGGGTCAAGCCAAACAGCACCCGATTGTGTCTTACCCATTTTCTTACCTTCACTGTTTGTAAGCAAAGTAAATGTCATACCGTAAACCTGCTTTTGATCCTTACGTCTGCAAAGGTCGATACCGCCAAGAATGTTACTCCACTGGTCGTCACCGCCCAATTCGATTTTGCAGTCATACTTACGGTTAAGCATTAAGAAGTCATAACTCTGCATAAGCATATAGTTAAATTCAAGGAATGAAAGTCCCTTTTCAAGTCTTTGCTTAAAGCATTCGGCAGTAAGCATTTTATTTACTGAGAAACATGAACCGATGTCACGCAAAAATTCTACATAATTAAGGTCTAAAAGCCAATCGGCATTGTTTACCATTATAGCTTTATCGTCCGAGAAATCAATAACTCTTGATAACTGCTGTTTGAAGCATTCACAGTTATGGTCAATTATTTCCTTAGTCATCATCTGACGCATATCGGTTCTGCCCGATGGGTCACCGATATGACCTGTACCGCCACCGACAAGGGCAATCGGTCTGTGTCCGTAATTCTGCATATGTCGCATTACGACCATCTGCAAAAAGTGTCCTACATGAAGGCTGTCTGCTGTTGGGTCAAAGCCAATATAGAACGTAACTTTTTCCTTTCCTAATAATTCTCGTATCTCTTGTTCGTGTGTTGTCTGGGCAATAAGTCCACGCTCCAGCAAAACGTCATATACATTATCTTGCATATTCTTTTCCTCCTTCATTAGTGTATTGCCACGAGTACGGCAATCTGTTACATTATACACCATAAGACAAAGTTTTGCAAGATATTTTTTCTAAATATTGTTTGAACCGAGTAAATTATGATATTTCAGATAATCCTGAGGATTTGTGCTTATAATTCTCTCCACGCGTCCGTCTGTCAATTCAAGTGTCACGTTGTTATACATTTTTAGATGTCTTTGTCTTATTTGAGTGTTGTCGAAAAACACAACATCTGTCGGCACTATTGAATAAATCATTTTTTATTTTCTCTCTCCTTTTCTATCAGCTCATACATTTTTTCCAGTGCGTCTTTAAGCCCACCCATTTCATTTATAAGTCCGTACTCAACCGCCTTTTTTGCAAATAATATACTCCCCACGTCGTTTGCTATTTCATCAGTCGTGAGCATTAACTGTTTAAATTTGTCGTATGTTATATTTGAATTTGAAACAACAAAATCAATTATTCTGTCCTGCATATTCTGAAAATATTGAAATGTCTGCATAACGCCGATTACAACGCCGTTCATTCTGAGCGGATGCACTGTCATAGTTGCGGTCGGTGCAATGAATGAATAATCCGTCGCAACCGCAAGCGGTACACCTATACTGTGTCCGCCGCCCAAAACAAGCGAAACGGTAGGTTTACTCATTCCGGCTATCATTTCAGCTATCGCCAATCCCGCCTCAACGTCACCGCCTACCGTATTTAAAAGCACCATAAGTCCGTCAATTTCCGGATTTTCCTCAATCGCTATAAGCTGCGGCAGAACGTGTTCGTATTTCGTTGTCTTGTTCTGCGGCGGCAATACCATATGCCCCTCAACCTGACCGATTATATTCAGACAATGTATATTACCTCTCGGATTTTTTGTTTCAACACTTCCCAAATCCTCAATATTCCGTCGTTCCTGTTCCGCTATATTACTTTCTGTATCTGTATCATTTATCACTGTACACACCTCCGTACTTTACTTATTATAATGCTTTTGAGTATAATTTATACATATTGCAAATTTTCTGTTATATGATAATTAATGATAATCTATTGTAATATATACTGTTTTGTGTTATAATAAACGTTAGTATATTAAGCAAGGGAGTGGATATATATGCCTATAAAGATACCGGACAAACTTCCGGCAACAGCACAGCTCAGAAAAGAAAATATTTTTGTTATGAGTGAAAAAAAGGCTATGCACCAAGATATTCGTCCGCTTAAAATAGTAATAGTGAACTTGATGCCGACTAAAATAGCTACCGAAACACAGCTTTTAAGACTGCTTTCAAATTCACCGTTGCAAATTGAAATAGATTTTCTGCAAATGGATACACACAAATCAAAAAACACACCGTCAGAACATTTGGCAACATTTTATACAACCTTTGATGAAATAAAAGATTCAAAATATGACGGAATGATTATAACAGGTGCGCCAGTTGAAAACCTTGAATATGAAGATGTTGATTATTGGGGCGAGCTTACACGCATAATGGATTGGTCCAAAACTCACGTCACTTCAACATTGCACATATGTTGGGCGGCACTTGCCGGTCTTTACTATCATTACGGTGTGCCGAAGCATCCGTTAAAAGAAAAATGTTCGGGAGTTTTCAAACATAAAGTAAACAGACGCACGGCAAAGCTTGTACGAGGTTTTGACAATGAATTTTACGCACCGCATTCACGTTTTCAGGAAGTGCGTGCAGAGGATATAAAAAAGGTTAAAGAGCTTGAAATTCTTTGCGATTCAAAAGAGGCGGGCGTGTATATCGTATTTACAAAAGGCGGCAGACGTATTTTTGTAACAGGTCACGCAGAATATGACGCAACAACGTTGCGTGATGAATATTTCAGAGATTTGGACAAAGGTAAAAATCCGATAATACCAAAACACTATTTTCCGAATGACGATCCTACAAAAAAGCCGATTGTCCGTTGGCGTTCTCACGCTAATTTGTTATTCTCAAATTGGCTCAATTACTTTGTATATCAAATCACGCCTTATGATATTGACAGCATTAATTAAAAAGTCTGACCCTGTGGGTCAGACTTTTAGTTTATTGATATTATTTAATTTCTTTCAGCATTTAATATAAATTGTACATTCTTAACTTCTATCGAATTAAGATTACTGTCATCATCACTGTAATTATAATTCGGATTAATTGAATACCAAGACTTACCGCTGAAATATTTGCTGTATTCTTCCGTTTGGAATTTACGTCCGTGACGGGCATATATTTCGTTTCTCGCAAGTGCAAGGTCGTGCTTTGACATTCCCTTAATATCATCATTTGTAAGAAGTTTTGTACCCGAATTAGCAAGTATATAGTCACCTGCATAATTCGTTATATTCGTAATTTCATATACAGTATTTCCGTTATACGTTTCCGACGTCGGTACAGCCGTTATCGTGTAAGGCTTGCCGTTTATCTGTTCCGTTGTACTACCGGCTGAAACAGTTGCGTAATATTTAACATTATTCGTTACAAATGTCATTAAATATTTTCCGGCATTTGAGTCATATATAACTTCACCGCCTGTACTTAGCTGTGAAGAAATGTTTGAAGATGAAACTCCGCTGTTTTGTGCAGATGATGTATTTGACGATGAGCCTGTACCGCTTGAACTTGATGATGAACCGCTTGAACCTGTTCCTTTAGATGATGTACTTGATGAGCCGTTTGAAGTATTACTCTTAGATGTTGTGCCGCTTGACGATGTACTTCCTCTCCTTGAGGCTGATGTACCACTGCCTGTATTACCCGTTGCAGACCACGATTGGCTGTTTGATGATGTACTGTTTTCATCTCTCGGAGATGTTTCCATTGACAACTCAGGCGTCTGTACAGGTTCTTCACTTACCGCAGGTGTTGCGATTACACTCGGTGTTGACACAACTGCCACTGACGGTGCAGGTGTTTCCTCTATTTTGTTTCCGCCGTTGACATTAGACACAAGATAATACACACCTATTCCGGCAGCCGCAACTGCAAGAGCACAAATTGCGCCAATAAGAACGATACGATTACGTCTTTGTCTTTTTCTTTTTTCATTACGGCGACGTTCGATTTCAGACAACTGTTGTTTCTTATCCTCCATCATTTTCTTTACCTGTTCACGGCGTCTTCTTTCATTATCATCATAGATTTCATCACCTTCTGAATTTGCTTGTTCTTCAGAATTATCATTTTGTTCATCACCCAAATTTTCATTCAACTCGGCTTGATGTTCCTGATACGCATTTTCTATTTCATCTGTATTAATTACTTTTGTTTCTTCTGCCGCACTTGCATCTTCATTAACTTTTGTACCGCAAAATTCACATTCTTGAGCATCATCCGGTATCTGAGCTCCACATACTTTACATAGCATATATTCTACCCTCCGATTTCGATATTTCATACCTATTCAATTATCATTATATTATGTTCCTCATTTCAAGTCAATATCGTATTGTTTACAATAAAAAGACATTTTACGTCAACCATTTTAATTTTACCCAATTTTCCGAATTTTAACAAAAATAAGGACATCAATTTAGCTATTTGTACGATATGTCAAGCATATTATGTGTAAAGGAGGTTATGAGATATGTTTCTTGGCGGTTTATTTTTTGAATGGATACAAACTGTTTTAATACTTGCCGGATACGTTTCGGGTAATGCGACATTCCCTAAGCCATTAAACAAAAGTGAAGAAAAGAAATATCTTGACTTGTATGCAAAAGGTGATGAAAGTGCAAAAAATGTACTTATCGAACACAATCTAAGACTTGTTGCACACATTGCAAAAAAGTATGCTGACGAAAAAAATCTTGAGGACCTTATATCTATCGGCACGATCGGTCTTATAAAAGGAATAAACACATTCAATCCCGAAAAAAATTCACGTCTTTCCACATATATTTCACGTTGTATTGAGAATGAAGTGCTTATGGTTATGCGTTCGTCAAAGAAACTTCAAAATGAAATTTCCATTGATGAAAGTATCGGCACAGACCGTGAGGGCAACAATATGACTTTTTCGGATATACTGACTTGCGATTCAACAGATATTGCCGACCTCATTTCCGGCAAGCTTGAAGCTCAAAAACTGTACAACGCAATGAAAAAAATATTAGCCCCAACCGAAATAAATATTCTCTGTTGGCGATACGGACTCGGTAATCAGCCGAAGAAAACACAAAAAGAAATTGCCGATATACTCGGCATAAGCCGCAGTTACGTCAGCAGAATAGAGAAAAAATGTCTTGAACGTCTTTTAGACGAATTAAAAGAATAAGGCTCTCCACAATCACGGAGAGCCTTATATATGGGTTCATTTTTCCAAAATCCTAACTGATTTTTTGACATCTGCAAAATTTTAGTCACCAAATGATATGCCTATTTCCTTTGCCGCCTCTATAATATCGCTGTCAACAGGGACTTTTTTAAGTTTTCCGGCAACCTCGCCAAGCGGTACAGGAACAATTTTTTCATTCTGCAATGCAACCATAAAGCCGTACTGTTCGTTCTTTATGAGTCTTGCGGCAGCCGCACCGAAACGTGTGCAAAGAAATCTGTCATATGCACAAGGGCTTCCGCCTCTTTGGAAGTGTCCCGGAACTGTTACTCTGATTTCGTGACCCGTAACTTCCTCAAGTTCCTTTGCAATCTTATAAGAGATTGACGGATAAGGCATTGACGCACGAAGTGCTTTTAGCTCTTTCTTCTTCATCTTTGCCTCTTCTTTTGAAATTGCACCCTCTGCAACGGCAAGAATTGAAAATCTCTTTCCGGCTTGTTCTCTCTTTTCGATAACTTTGGCAATTTCGTTAATATCATAAGGAATTTCAGGCAACAGAATTATATCCGCACCGCCTGCGATACCTGCATACAAATTAAGCCAACCTACTTTATGTCCCATTACCTCAACAATAAAAATACGTCCGTGAGAAGTAGCTGTTGTATGAATACAGTCTATCACTTCCGTTGCAATATCAACGGCACTTTGGAAACCGAAAGTCATTTCCGTACCCCAAACGTCATTGTCAATCGTCTTTGGCATTGTAACCACATTAAGACCTTCTTCAGAAAGTAAATTAGCCGTTTTATGTGTACCGTTACCGCCCAAGACAACAAGACAGTCAAGCCCTATTTTCTTATAAGTATCTTTCATTGCCGCAACTTTATCAATGCTGTTTTCATCTTCAATGACACGCATCATCTTAAACGGCTGACGTGATGTACCCAAAATTGTACCGCCTATTGTAAGTATACCGGAAAAATCAGATTGATTCATCTTCTTGTAATCACCGTGGATAAGTCCGGCATAACCGTTTTGAATACCGTAAATTTCAACGTCGTCAATTTCTTCATACAGTCCCTTTGCAACACCTCTGATTGCCGCATTAAGACCTTGACAATCTCCCCCGCTTGTTAAAATACCAATCTTTTTCATCAAATCATCCTCTCATTTTAGTTTTCCGATTACGACTCTGTCATTGTCGTTTAAATCTTTTATCACTTCTGTATCATAAAAGTCGTTTTGCATAAGACCTCTTACAGATTCGCCTTGATTATAGCCAATCTCAAATGCAAGCAGACCGCCTTTTTTCAAAAAATTATGTGCCGTTTCGGTTATACGTCTGTAAAAAACAAGTCCGTCCTCACCGCCGTCCAACGCAATTCTCGGCTCATAGTCCTTAACTTCCGTCTGCAACGTTTCAATAACCGCATTTTCTATATACGGCGGATTTGATACGACAACATCATACTTTTTTTTCGGATATTCATTTAATATATCCATTTTATACAATTTCACTCTGTCTGACACATTATTTCTTTTAATATTTTTTTCAGCCGTTTCAAGTGCAATATCACTTATATCAAACAGCTCAATATCTGTATTTTTTTTGTAATGTGCAATACTTATTCCGATACAGCCGCTGCCTGTACATATATCGGCTACGGTTGTTTTCTTATCGCCGATTTTATCAATTACGCTTTCAACAAGAATTTCCGTATCACTTCTCGGTATAAGCACACCCTCCCTGACAAAAAAATCAAGTGACATAAATTCGGTTTCTCCGAGTATATATTGCAGCGGTTCACCTTTTTTACGTCTTTCAATCATTTTATTCATTCTGTAAGTATGTTGAGGCATTACGGGCAATTTGCCGTTTAAAACAAGTTGGGTTCTGTCCATTTCCATAACGCTCATAACCATAAGCTCCGCCTCAAACCTTGCATTATCTCCAAGCTGCTTTGCCGTTTCTCTCACAAATTCCGATATTACCATCTGTCGTCCTCTTTATTTTCAGGTATACACGGTTTCATTGATTCAATCGCCACTTCAATTTGAGACGCGTCAGGTTCTCTTGTAGTAAGTTTTTGCAGCCACAATCCCGGTTTTGAAAGCCATGCCACCCATTTGCTTTTACTTCTTCCGGCGAATTTTATAATTTCAAATGAAATACCCGCTACAGCCGGCAAAAGTGCAAGACGCATTAAAACACGCAATATAACCATATCCACTCTCGGCAAAAGTGCAAAAAGCAAAATACTCACTATCATAACGAAAAGCAAGAAACTCGTTCCGCATCTCGGATGAAATCTTGTGTGCTTTTTTATATTTTCAACAGTAAGTTCTTCCCCTGCCTCATAGCACGCTATCGTCTTATGCTCCGCACCGTGATATTGGAATACACGTTTAATGTCTTTCATATTTGAAACAATAGCCAAATACCCTATAAATATCACCATTCTTATTATACCCTCAAAAAGGCTTGTAAATAAGTGTGAATCTGTAAATGCCGAAATTGACGGAATAAGTGTACCGATTTTTTCCGCACCTTTCGTAAGAAAAGTAGGAAGTATCATAAACAAAGCAATACTGAATACAAGCGATATTGCGATTGATACATAAATTACTATATCCTTGATTTTGTCGCCGAACTTATCGTCAAGCCACTTGTCAAACTTACTTTCCGTTTCTTCCTCTTCCTCAATATCGACAAATTCCGCACTGAACATAAGTGCTTTCATTCCTATAACAAGGCTGTCTACAAAGCTCACGCAACCTCTTATTATAGGCAATCTCCAAAACTTCTTTCTTGTTTTTGTTCCGTTTTCCTCGACCTTACATTCAATATCACCGTCAGGCTTTCTCACCGCCACGGCTGTTTTGAAAGGTCCTCTCATCATTACGCCCTCCATAACCGCCTGACCGCCTATTGATGTAATATGTTGCTGTTGTTCTTCTTTACTCATCTATTTTCTCCAATCTGTTTAATATTATCAGCACATACAGTTGCAGCATAACCACGTTGTACAGCAATTACAACAATCACTGCAATCGCAACAACCTGCCGAATCTGAGCCGGTACTTGTGGTTGATGTATATGTTCTGTTTCTGTTCATTACATTATTTAATGTACTTCTGTATTCAACATTGTTCGGCTCCATCTGTACAGCAGTCTGCAAAAAGCTTATGGCTTGGTCATACCAACCGACCTGCATTCTCGCAAGACCCGATAAATAATACCATTCCGCTGTTTTCGGCAATAAGTTAAGCATTTCAAGTGCTTCACGAATTCGTGACTGCGTTATAAGAATACGAACATTTTGAAAACTTGCCTGCCCGCTTGTGTGCGTCTGTGATGTTGAATATCCTCTTGATGACGTACTGTATCCTGTATTAGTCGCGGTACGCTTATTCGTTATCATATCGTAGGCTTTGTTGATTTCTTTCATCTTTTCAGCCGCCAAATCCGCAAGCGGATTATTAATGTATCTGTCGGGATGATATTTTTTCACCAATTCTTTGTACGCTTTTTTTATTGTTTCTTCATCGGCGTTTTCGCTAACGCCCAATACTTCATAAGGATTCATTACTTTCTCCTAAAATACTTTTCTGTTTAGCTTTTAGTGCAACATACATAATATTGTCCAAAACTTCTTTGTTTTTGTATATCTCAAGCAAATTATATGCAGACGCCGCATTTTCAAGAGTGAACGTCATTGAGGTATATAAATCCTCTCTAATCGTGTCTTTTATTTCTTGTGCGTTTTTATCCTCATATTTTGCTTTAAAGGTATTGTAATCATTTTTCTTTACGTCTTTTTCCAAATCGTTATACGCGTCAATTATATATATCCATCGTCCTGTATTATATCCAAGCCACGCAAGAATACGTTTTTTATCCTTGTCCTCAATAAAATCGGGTGTAAATAATATTTCAAGAATTCTTGCAAAACAATCGGCTGTTTCATCAATTTCTTTGCAGTTATTTTTTTCAAGCCGACTCAATTCATCAAGACATTTTCTGATACTTTCATATTCTCTCGGATAATGTTTTTTAGCTTTTCTGACACCGTTTGCAAAAAGCAACATACTAAACAACGCTTTTATACTTTTGTCATCGTTCCAATCGTCAAGCAATTTCAAATAAGTAAGTATAACACCCATATCGGCTGCATAATTTAGTGCCGTGTCATTTTCAACACATATATTTTCACGGATAGGATGTAACACGCATTTTTTATCTTTCATACTTATTTCTTTTTTGCAAACCGAAGATAAAACAATCGCAAGGAATGTTATGTCATAGCTAAGTCCCAGCCTTGCCGATTGCGAACATCTCTTGCCGATAGCCTTACACAATCCGCAATAATATGCTTTAAACGTCTTTAAGCCTTGTTCGCTCAACGCATTTTTGCATACTGTAACGTATCCGAACATTAAAACATTCCTTCCATAATAACATAAGTATATTTAAAGTATATCTCAAATCGCCATAAATTTCAAGGTGTATGATATATTTAAGATAAAATTTTATTTTTTATTCATAATTAAGCATAATTTTATCGTTATTATGAGAAAATAATATTAAAATAATGTGACTGGAGTAATTTAATATGAAACACGAAATGACTAACAAAGAATATAATGAATACGTAAAAACAAAAACACCCAATTCAAAACTTTTTTCAAACTGTTTAAAAGCATTTGTATCGGGCGGAATAATATGCGTAATCGGGCATTTTATTTTAACTATGTTTAAAAAATGGGGACTTGATACAGAAGCCGCAGGCACTGCCACTTCAATCATATTGGTGTTTGCCGGTGCATTGCTTACAGGACTTGATATTTACCCGAAAATCGCTAAATTTGCGGGTGCGGGAACTATTGTACCGATTACCGGATTTGCAAATTCCGTTGTTTCCCCTGCTCTTGAGGCAAAAACCGAAGGTATGGTGCTCGGTGTCGGTGCAAAAATATTCACAATCGCCGGTCCCGTTATCCTTTACGGTACACTTGCCTCGTTCGTTGCCGGTATTGTGTATTGGATTATAAGTTTGTTTTAAAAAACAAAAATCTTCTTGAAGAAACAAAATTTACTTCAAGAAGATTTTTTTAATTATTTAAGTTCATATCCTCCGACAGGACGAATTGAAAGAACGTGGCACATATTTTCACCCAACACGTTCTCAATTTTTGTTTTAAATTCATCAAGCATATCAAGCGGAACAAACGCTTGTACAGTTCCGGCAAAACCACCGCCGTGAACTCTGTACGCGCCTTTGTCGCCAAGTATTTCATCGCACAAAGCCAATGTCAAAGACACTGCTTGATTTTTAGGCATACTTGTTGCGAACACATTTTGCAGATACATATACGACGACTGTCCCGATTTCTTTACAAGCTGTTTGAAAAGTTCAAAATCATCATTTTTCAAAGCCTTAACTTCTTCCTGTGCACGTTTGTTATCATTAAAGAAATGGATTGCACGAAGTACTGCTCTGTCATTATTAAGTTTTGCACGAATGTTTTTGATATTCGCCATAAACTCATTTTCATCAACTTCACGCAAAAATTCCTTACCGAAAAATCCCGCAACTGCTTTCATATCAGACGGAATTGTCGCATATTCATCAGTTAAATCTGCGTGATCCGCACCCGAATCAATAATGCAAAGAGCGTGATTATGCTTTTTTAAATCAAATTCCACTTTTTCAACTATCGGTTCTTCCGTACTCTTAAAATCAATAGCCACAACCGAGCCGACAGATGATGCCATCTGATCCATAAGTCCGCTTGGTTTATTGTAATAAACATTTTCGGCGAACTGTCCGAATTTTGCAATTTCAATCGGATTTACTTCGTTATTTGCAAAAAGTCCGTTTATAATTGTTCCTACAAGCACTTCAAAAGCCGCTGACGATGAAAGTCCCGAGCCTTTAAGTACATTTGATGTTGTGTACGCGTCAAAGCCTTTAACGTCATAACCCAAATCAACAAATTTTTTAATTACACCTCTTATAAGAGAAATCGCCTTGTCAAATTCCTTTTCTCTTATTTCAAGACTGTCAAGTTCAATCACATCAAGCGGATAGTTTCTTGATTGAATACGAACGGTATTCGTGCCGTTTGGTCGTGCTGCAGATATAACATCAAGATTAACACTTCCGGCAAGTACGCAACCGTGTTGGTGGTCTGTGTGATTGCCTCCGATTTCAGTACGTCCCGGAGCGGAGAACAAAGCAATATCGCCGTCTTTACCGAATGTTTCTTCAAAGCCGTTTATAACGTCAATATATCTGTCTGAATACTTTTTCACATCATTTTTATCGCATGAATACAAATATGTAAGCTTATCATCATATTCACCGTTTTTTAGTGCATTTATTGTTTCTTCTATAGAACGCATATAAAACCTCCGTTAAAATGAAAGGTGTAACATTGTTACACCTTTCATTAATTATTTAAAATATTTAATTTTACTCAACCATAAGAAAGTCACTTACAATCTGTTGCATTTCGTCCTTATCGCATACAAGGTCAAATACAACTGACTTATCTTTCAGTTCATAAAGTGACTTAGGAATTTGCATATTACTCTTTTCAGAAAGTTCCTTCAATAGAGTAAATTCGTCTTTACCGACAACTGCATTGTGATCCTCAAGTGCAATAAGAACGCTCTGATTAAACTTGAACGGACTTGCAGTTGATGCAATAATTGTCTTTGTTGTGTCGCCTGTTTGAGCAACATACTTATCGTAAACAGACTTTGCAACGGCAGTGTGAGTATCAATAACATAATCATATTCAGACGCACACTTTTTAATTGTAGCCATTGTTTCTGCATCATCACAGCAACCTGCAGTAAACATTTCCTGCATTTTTGCCTTAACGTCAGCTGAAACTTCATAGCTGCCATTAGTGTTAAGTTCTTTCATCCATTCGCTGACAAGTTTATCGTCACAACCTGTAAGGTCATAAAGAAATCTTTCAAGGTTACTTGAAATAAGAATGTCCATTGACGGTGAGATTGTTGTATGGAAATCTCTGTTCTTATTATAAATACCGGTCTTTATGAAATCTGTCAAAACATTATTTTCATTCGACGCACAAATAAACTTAGCGATTGGCAAGCCCATTTTCTTTGCATAATATGCGGCAAGAATATTACCGAAGTTACCTGTCGGAACGACAACATTAATCTTATCGCCGATTTCAATTTCGTTATTCTTTACAAGCTCTGCATATGATGAGAAATAATATACAATCTGAGGAACAAGTCTGCCCCAGTTGATTGAGTTTGCAGATGAAAGCTTAAATTGATTTCTGTCAAGAAGATTTTTATAATCAGTGTCTGTAAATATCTTCTTAACACCGCTTTGAGCATCGTCAAAGTTACCCTTAACCGCAGCAACACTTACGTTATTACCCTCTTGAGTAACCATTTGAAGCTTTTGAATTTCACTTACACCGTTGTCAGGATAGAATACGATAATTCTTGTGCCTGCAACATCTTTAAAGCCTTCAAGCGCAGCCTTACCTGTATCACCCGACGTTGCAACAAGGATTACGATTTCTTTATCTTCATTAGTCTTTTTCATTGATGTTGTAAGAAGATGAGGAAGAATTTGAAGTGCCATATCCTTAAAAGCACAAGTCGGGCCGTGCCATAATTCAAGGAAATATGTTGTATCGTTAAGTTTATAAACAGGAGCAATGCTCTCTGTTTCAAACTTTTCCTTTGTATATGCACTGTCTATGCACTTTTTAAGTTCTTCTTCTGTGAAGTCCGAAAGGAACTTGCTAAGTACAAAATATGCTCTTTCGTTATATGACTTTGACGCCAAATTTTTAATCTCATCTAAACTAACTGAAGGAAAGCTTTCCGGAACAAAAAGTCCGCCCTCTGCACTAAGTCCTGTTTTTATAGCCTCTGCCGAACTTACAGATATGCTCTTATCCCTCGTACTATGATACTGCATTAATCAAAACCTCCAAATAATTAATCGTGCCTGTACAAATTTTCATACGTTCAATTCATACAGGCACCTTTGTTTTTTCGCTTCTTACGCTAATTTCTTTATGTAATCAGGTGCTGTTTCAGCATCTATGCTTACTGATATTACAAATGTGATCTCAAACTTTTGGCTCATAGTCTCAAGTCTGTTAAGGAATGATTCAAATCCGTCAAGATTGTCTGAGCCGACAATTTTGAAAATACCGTCAACAAAAATGTTTGTAATATCGAAGTCACGGCTTATAATACCGCTGATAAATCCAAGGAATTCATCATATGACTTAATTTCAAACTCTGATGTGTCTGCCATTCTCGCCTTTGACTTTACATCAAAAATATTTCTGTTTGTGTCGTTGCTGATAAAAACAACGTTGCCCTTTGCAACCGTTAGAGCGTTGTTCACTTTCTCAATAAGAGCCTTTGTCTTACCGGTGCCTTTTTTTCCAATTAGAAGTTCAACCATGTTAACCTTCCTCCTTTATAATAAATTTTTATTTTCTGAGAGTCGCCCTCTCTGATTTTACTTTAATCTTGCTTCAAGAGCGTCCTTTTCGCTTTCGTAACCCGGCTTACCAAGAAGTGCAAACATATTCTTTTTGTATGCTTCAACACCCGGTTGATCAAAAGGATTTACCCCAAGCAAATATCCTGAAAGACCGCAAGCCTTTTCAAAGAAATATACCATTTTACCGAAATTATATGCGTCAAGCGCAGGTACAATAACCGCAAGGTTAGGAACTTGACCGTCTGTATGAGCCAAAGCCGTACCCTGTGCGGCTTTTGAATTTACATAGTCGATAGTCTTGCCTGCAAGGAAATTAAGTCCGTCAATATTATCCTCTGTTGCTTGAATTTCAATATTCTTGCGAGGATTTTCAACAAGCAAAGCTGTTTCAAACAAAATTCTTTGTCCTTCTTGAATGTATTGTCCCATTGAATGTAGGTCACTTGAGAAGTCTGCCGCTGCAGGGAAAATACCCTTGTTGTCCTTACCTTCACTTTCGCCGTAAAGCTGTTTCCACCATTCGCCGAAATAGTGAAGTGCCGGCTCATAATTAACCATCATTTCAACAGTCTTGCCTTTTCTTGCAAGTGCATTTCTTACAACCGCATATTGATAACATTGGTTTTCTGAAAGATTTGGATTAGCATATTCATCCTGTGCCTCTTTTGCACCCTGCATCATCTTGTCAATATCGATGCCTGCCGCTGCAATCGGAAGTAAACCTACTGCAGTAAGAACAGAGTATCTGCCGCCGATGTCGTCAGCGATAACAAATGTTTCGTAACCTTCTTCATCTGCAAGCGACTTCAATGCACCGCGAGCTTTATCTGTTGTTGCATAAATTCTTTCTTTTGCGCCTTCCTTGCCGTACTTCTTTTCAAGCAAGTCTTTAAATATTCTGAACGCAATAGCAGGTTCTGTTGTTGTTCCGGATTTTGATATTACGTTTACTGAAATATCTTTACCCTCTACTGTTTCAAGCAAATCAGCCATATATGTCGAACTGATGTTATTTCCGGCAAAGAAAATAGCAGGACCTTTTCTCTTGTCTTTGTCAAGAGCATTATAGAATGAATGTTGTAACATTTCAACAGCCGCTCTTGCACCAAGGTACGAACCGCCTATACCGATTACAACAAGTACATCTGAATCAGAGCGAATCTTTTCAGCCGCTTTTTTAATTCTTGCAAATTCTTCTTTATCATAATCCGTAGGCAAGTTTACCCAACCAAGAAAATCATTACCTGCACCGGTTTTGTTATGAAGCATATTATGTGCCTCTTTAACATATTCAGCCATATTATCAATCTCATGCTGTCCGACAAACGGAAGTGCTTTTGAATAGTCAAACCTAATATTGCTCATTATATATTGCCTCCTAAATTTCATATAAAACATATTATGTTTTGTTACTTATTATTCTATACTATTTTGCCAAATAAATCAATAGTCATTGTGAAAATAGTTTGTGAATATTTATTTCTTTTTCATTTCAAAATTCTTGTTTTGTTTGGATTTTGTTGTGTAATGCCAAATTGAACGGTACAACATATAGTTATTCTTCGTCGTACGTTTCAAGAAAACTGTGTTTCACACCGTCAATTTTGTATGCAACAATCGCCTCTAAACTGACATTTTCAACACTTTTGAATATATTCCCCTCAACGTACGGATTTACCTGTTTCAACGTTTTTATAAGTTCTTTTATTTCAACTCTCTTTGAACGGTTTTCTTCGTTATTACATGTTGTACAAGTATCCGTAAACTTGCAGGCACATTGTATAAAATGCAAATCGTTATATCGACACCACGATTTTATATCCTGCTCACGAATTAAATAAAGCGGTCGTATAAGTTCCATTCCCTCATAGTTTGTGCTGTGAAGTTTCGGCATCATTGTTTGCACCTGTCCCGAATACAGCATTCCCATTAATATCGTTTCAATTACATCGTCATAGTGATGTCCCAACGCAATTTTATTACAGCCCATATCCTTTGCGAATTTATACAAGTATCCCCTTCTCATTCTTGCACACAAATAGCAAGGCGACTTTTCAACATTATAAACCGACTCAAATATATCGGATTCATAAATAGTTATAGGGATATTCAATTTCCTTGCATTTTCCTCTATAACCTTACGGTTTTCAGGACTGTAACCGGGATCCATAACCAAGAATTTCACTTCAAATTCAAATTTATTGTGAAGTTTAAGTTCCTGAAAAAGTTTTGCCATAAGCATTGAGTCTTTTCCGCCCGATATACAGACCGCAATCTTGTCGCCTTCTTTAACCAAATCATAAGTATTAATTGCTTTTGCAAACATACGCCAAATTTTTTTACGGAATTTTTTTCTTATACTTTGTTCAACGTCACGACTTATGCTCTCAGCCTCTTTTCGCTTTATCGAATCCAACAGCCATGCAGTATATCCGCCCTCAAGGCTCACCGCGTCAACGCCTTTTTCTCTTAACTGCTCCGCAACGTCTATGCTGATTTTACCTATTCTGCAACAAATAATCAGTTTTTTGGATAAATCAACCTTTTCGCTTGTTTCTATCTCATCTGACGGAACATAAACCGCTCCCGGCATTTCGTCTTTTTGAACTTCTTCTTTGTCACGAATATCTATAATTTGATATGTGTCTTTATCTAATTTATTCAATTCTTCTATTGTTATGCTCATAATTATTTCCTATCCCCAAATATATTTCCTATTATTTCAGTAGGCATAATTTTATAACAAATTTTTCGATTTGTCAAATACCAAAAAGCAGAGTCATATCTTATGACTCTGCTTTTGTTTTATATCGTTTCCGCAAATTTCTTTGTATAATCTTCAAGTTCGGCAAGTTTTTCGTCTGACGGATTGAATATACAACCGAACGGCTTTTCAAAAGGCTTTAGTTTAAGCAATTCAAGATGATTATGCACCAGCTGAATACCTTCACCGCCCCAGCCGTATGAGCCGAATACAAAGCAAGGCTTATTCTTCATATTAACAAGGTCAATCGAAGAAATAATATTCCATACAGGCTTTACCGCATTTCTGTTGATTGTCGGTGTACCGAATACAAGCGCGTCCGCACTGTGAAGTGCCGTTATCATTTCGTCGTTGATTTCGGCAACGTCATATTCTTTAACATCAAAATCACAAGAATTAAGCGTTTTTGCAATAGTGTCTGCCATTTTCTTTGTATATCCGTAAGCCGACGCATAGAATATTGCGACTGTTTTTTTCTCTGTAACTTTTGGTGCACTCCAATCAGAATACTTTTTAATGGCTTCTGCTATATATTTTTTAAGTACAGGTCCGTGACTGTTACAAACCATTTCAATATCAAGTGCCGACAACTTTTCAAGTGCCTTGACAACAAAAGCATTAAACGGCGATACAATGCAGTCATAATAAACTTTCATTGCCTTTTCATACTTATCGTAGTAAATTATATCCTCGTCAACAACTGCGTCCTCACAATAGTGTGCACCAAATACGTCACAGCTGAAAAGTGTCTTTTCACTTTCAAGATATGTCACCATAGTATCAGGCCAATGCAAATTAGGAACTATACAGAATTTCAATACCTTTCCGTCACCCAAATCAAGCTCTGCACCGTCTTTTGCAATATGCTCCTTAAAAGTCATATTTGTTATTTCTTTTAGATTTCTTATAGCCGCAATACTGCCCACAACTTCAATGTCCGGATTTAATTCAAGTATCTTCTTGACACTTCCCGAATGGTCAGGCTCTGTATGATTGCATATCAAATAATCAATCTCAGAAACAGGCATTATTTCTTCGATATTTGAAATATACGAATCAAGTAACTTTTCGTGTGCTGTTTCTATAAGTGCCGTCTTTTCACCCTTTACAAGATACGCATTATATGTCGTACCGTATTCCGTTTTCATAAAAATATCAAATGTTCTTAGTGTAGGGTCTTTCACTCCCACATAAAAAATATTATTCTTTAATTCAAGCATTTTTTATCATTCCTTTCACCGTTAATTCTATTTACAAACAATAGATACCCAATCTTTTCTTTGCTTGATTGAATTTATTTCAAAGCCGCATTTTTCAAGTGCCGCTTTAACGTCGTCTACTCTGTCCTCGATTATTCCCGAAGTAATAAACACACCGCCTTTTTTCATATATTCACGTGCTTTTGGAGCAAGTGCTATAATGACATCTGCAACAATATTTGCCACAACAACGTCATATTCATTTTTTGCAATTTCATTTTGCAATTCTGTATTTGTAATTATATCTCCGGCTTTAACCGTATATTTCGATATGTCGACATCATTCATGCCTGCGTTCTGATATGCAATATCAACCGCATTCGGGTCAATATCAACTGCAAACGCACTGTCTGCACCCAACAGCAATGATATAATTGACAAAATACCGCTGCCGCAGCCCAAATCAAGCACTTTAACGCCCGGTTTTATGTATTTTTCAAGTGTTTCGATACAAAGCTGTGTTGTATAGTGTCCGCCTGTACCGAAACTCATACCCGGATTTATATTGAATACAATTCTGTCGGTATTATCTTTAAGTTCTTCCCATTCAGGCTTGATAAGAATTTTTTCGCCTACTTCCAACGGGTGAAAATACTTCTTCCAGTTATTCGCCCAGTCTTCTTCCTTCATATTGTCAATATGGATTTCAAGTCTGGCGAACTCGTTTTCATCATCAAGCTGTTTCATTTCGGCAACAGTATTTCTGATTGCCATAAGCATTTCATGACCTGCCGCATTATCGCTGACATAGGCGATTACTTCCGTTTCGCCCTCTTTTTCCTTAATCAGCTCATCATCAACATAATCCCAATACTGTTTATTGTTTTCAAGAAAATCTTTAAAATCTTTTTCGTCCTCAATTTCAAGACCTGTTATTCCAAGCTGATACAGTCTTCCGCTCAAAGGTTCAATACCCTCTGATGTCGTAAATATAGATACTTTAATCCAATCCATAATATCCTCCGTGTTTATAAAATCATTTGCAAAAAGCAATACACTCTCGGTATTGCTTTTTTAGTTATTAATCAAGAAAATCTTTTAATTTCTTACTTCTGCTCGGATGACGAAGTTTTCTTAGTGCCTTTGCCTCAATCTGTCTTATTCTTTCTCTTGTTACGTCAAATTCCTTACCTACTTCTTCAAGCGTTCTTGCACGTCCGTCGTCAAGACCGAAACGAAGTCTTAAAACCTTCGCCTCTCTTTCAGACAATGTTTCCAAAACCGCTCCAAGCTGTTCCTTTAGAAGTACAAAACTTGCCGCCTCTGACGGTGCAGGTGCGTCCTCATCCGGAATAAAGTCGCCAAGATGGCTGTCCTCTTCTTCGCCGATAGGAGTTTCAAGCGAAACAGGCTCTTGTGAAATCTTTGAAATTTCACGTACTTTATCAACAGGCATATTTAGTTCTTTTGCAAGTTCTTCAGGCGTAGGTTCACGGCCAAGCTCCTGCACAAGCTGTCTTGAAACCCTTACAAGTTTGTTGATGGTTTCAACCATATGAACAGGTATTCTGATTGTACGCGCTTGATCCGCAATGGCTCTTGTGATAGCTTGTCTTATCCACCATGTCGCATATGTTGAGAATTTATAACCCTTTGTATAGTCAAACTTATCAACAGCCTTGATAAGACCAAGATTACCCTCTTGAATAAGGTCAAGGAAAAGCATACCGCGACCGACATAACGCTTTGCTATACTTACAACAAGACGCAAGTTAGCCTCTGCCAAGCTTTTCTTTGCTTTTTCGCCGTCCGCAATCAATAAATTAATCTGCTTTTTAGTATCTTCGTCTATTTCCTCGCCAATTTCTTCAAGCTGTTCTTTCGCTGTTTCTCCGTCTGCCATTCTTTTGGCAAGTGACAATTCTTCCTCGGGAGTAAGCAGATTAACTTTACCTATTTCTTTTAGGTACATTTTAACGTGGTCATCAATATTGATACCCTCCGGAACAGACAAGTCCTCAAGTTCTTCCTTGCTTACTTCGATTTCTTCAAGTTCCTTATCCAAATCTTCAACAAGTTCGATAGATTCTTTTTCAAAAACGTCATAAAGTCTTTCCATTTCTTCCGGTGTCACTTCAATGTCTTCAAAAGCGTCACTTATTTCCTTAAAAGTAAGTACCCCTTTTTTCTTACCTTTTTCGATAAGCTCTCTTTTAATGTCTTTCTTCTTTTCCTGCATTAAACTATTCCTCCCAAGTATTTTTCTCATTTAGAAGTTCTTCACGTTGCTTAAACAAATCCATCAAATTCGTAGGGTCTGCTTCGGCATTGATACGCATATTCAGCTTCTCCAATTTAATTGTATATAAAAGTTCTTTGACGGTTTCTTCATCACCGCTGTAAACTTCAAGATTATAAAAAACTTCCGACGCCTCACTCAAATCGTCGCCCGAAAAATCATTTAACATCATTGCCGGATCGGGTGACATTCCGTTTTCATAGCTGTCATACATACTTTTCGCCAAACGTCTGTACACATCTGTTGCAAATTCCTCGGCTTTAATCTGTGCCGACGACATTTTATAAAGTTTTTTACTTTGCGATATAAGTCCCAAAAGCCGTTTTTCAGCTTCAAGCAAACTGCTTGTAACCATTTGATTTTTCGTTGTTTCACGCTTTCTTTGTTCGACTTTTTTCTGATACTCATTTTTAGTCGGTATTCTTTTATAACTGCCCTTCGATATTTTTTCACGGTATTTGCTTGCTATCGCCTCTCGGCTTATTCCTGTATCCTCCGCGACTTTCGTTATATAGGCGTCTACCTCAACAGCATCTTTTAATTTTGTAAATATGTTTACTACCTCATCTATAAACAGTATCTTGCCGTCCGTACTCGTTACGTCGTACTGCTTTTTTATCAAAGAAATCTTAAATTCAGTGGCAGGCATCGCATTCTTTACCGCCTCTTTGAATTTTTCAACTCCGTTTTTGTTTATGTATTCATCGGGGTCTTTGGCATTTTTAAGCCGTATCACCCTCGCTCTGCCGCCTACATTGTTTATTATGTCAATGGCTCTTAACGCCGCTTTTGTACCTGCCTCGTCACTGTCGTAACATATCAGTATTTCACTGCCGTAACGCAACATCAATTTAGCTTGATTTTCCGTAATAGCCGTACCGAGCGTTGCAACAATATTTTTTATACCGGCTTGATATACGGATATTACATCCATATATCCCTCGCACAATATTATCTCCGACGATTTTGCATTTTTCGCCAAGTTGAGCGAAAATAAGTTTCTGCCTTTATCAAAAACAGGTGTTTCGGGCGAATTCAGATATTTAGGTATTTTATAACCGTTAATTTCTTTATTGTCGTGCATAATTCGACCGCCGAAACCGATAACATTTCCTCTAACGTCAATTATCGGAAACATAACACGATCTCTGAATTTATCATATATTCTGCCCTCACGGCTTACGGCAAGTCCGCCCTCGACAATTTCTTCTGTTTTAAACCCTTGTGAAGTCAAATATTTAAGCAAATGATCGTGTCCTTCGGGCGCATATCCCAAACCGTATACCGTAACCGTTTTCCAAGGTATATTACGTTTTGCAAAATACTTCTGACCTTTTTCGCCTATGTTTTTATCACGCAGACAATTATAAAAAAATCTCGCTGAAAGTTTGTTCATTGCCAAAATACGTTTCTTCTTTTCATGCGACGCGTCCGAAAAATTCCCGTCATCTTCGGGAATTATTATACCTGCATTGTCGGCAAGCAGCTTCAACGCATCAATAAAGTCAAGATTTTCTGTACGCATTACGAACTGCACCAAATTACCGCTCGCACCGCATCCGAAACAGTGAAAAAGCTGTTTCTCCTGACTTACATGGAATGACGGTGTTTTTTCATGATGAAACGGACAAAGTCCGCTGTAATCACGTCCCGATTTTTTTAATTGTACATATCTCGATACATAGTCAATTATGTCATTTTCATCACATATTTGAGCTATCATATCGTCTGAAATTCTTCTTGGCACACCGTCACCTCCTTTTATCAATGGTACTATTTTCACACATAATGCGTAAAAATATACTTATCTTATCGTTTCAATTATTCTTTCTGCTAAAATCTTGCATTGATTTATAGCATATGTATCTTCATTTGCCGGTTTCTGAGCAGATACACCGAAATGTCCCATACCCGATACAGAGCTGTTGCCTATAAGCGTCATACCCGAAACAAGCGCGCATGAATGAATATGCTCCAAAGTCCTTTCCTGACCGCCGTACTTTGACGCACCGACAGTTACCGCCGCCATAGGCTTTCCGAGCCACTTTTTATTAGCTCTTGCGTCCCTTGTCTTGTCAAAAAAACATTTCATCTGACCTGTCATAGAACCAAAATAAACAGGACTTCCGAAAACAACAAAATCAGCTCTTTCGATTTTATCAAATAATGTATCAAGTTTTGTATCTTTATAGCACTTTTTTGTACAAGGCGTTGAACAGGCTACGCAAAACGGTGTTTTTGTATCCATAATCGCCTCACTGACACTGCAAATTTCAGTTTCTGCACCCTTTTCGGCACAGTGTCTTAAAATTTCGTTAAGCAAAAATGCTGTATTTCCGTCATTGTTATGACTTCCGTTTAATGCTAATATGTACATATTATACGCTCCAATCTTTCATCAAAACAGAGGTAAAAATACACTTCACGTTATATTTACCCCCATTTTCTCATTTTATAACATTTTATTTATATTATATTGAAATTTTATTCAAAAAATGCTTTATGTCTTAAAAACTTTCGCTTTTTATAATACAACATACGCACCCAAAAATCCTTTTTTAATTTTAAAATTTCTCATAATCCGCAAAAAAGAGGATGATACCACCCTCTTTTTTGTAACTAATTCATAACAGCTGTACCGATAATGCTGTTAATATCTTCAATATTATAACGTTCCATATATTCTTTGATCTCTTGCTTTACAGGAAGAATTAAATCCGGTTTTACAAAAAGTCCTGTACCCAAAGCCACAAGCGAAGCACCGGCAAGCATAAATTCGATTACGTCCTCACCGCTCATAACTCCGCCCATACCTATCAATGGCAATTTTACAGCCTCGTGCACTTCATGAATCATTCTGACTGCAACAGGTTTTACGGCAGGGCCTGAAAGTCCGCCTGTATTGTTTGCCAAAATCGGACGTCTTGTGTGTATGTCAATTTTCATACCCATAAGCGTATTTATAAGCGACAATCCGTCTGCTCCGCCCGCCTCTGCAGCTTTTGCGATTTCAGTGATTGAAGTTACATTCGGTGAAAGTTTTACAACAAGCGGTTTCTTTGAATGTTTTTTTACTGCACTTGTAAGTTCGTTTACTACTTTAGGGTCTGTTCCGAACGCCAAACCGCCGTGCTTTACATTAGGGCAAGAAATATTCATTTCTATGATTGTAACGTCAGTATCTGAAAGAATTTCAGCCATTTCACAATATTCCTCTATCGTGTTACCCGACATATTTGCAATTACATTTGTGTCATATTCCGCAAGTATCGGCATTATGTGCTTTGCGAAATGCTCAACACCCGGATTTTGAAGTCCGACACTGTTTAGTATACCACTCGGCGTTTCTGCAATTCTCGGAGGTTTGTTTCCCTCTCTCGGTACTCTTGTAAGACCTTTTGCACCGAACCCTCCGTACTCCTCGATAGATACAAATTCATTGTATTCCATACCGAAGCCAAAAGTACCCGATGCAGTTACGATAGGGTTTTTAAATTCAACACCGCAAAAATTAATTTTTGTATTAGTCATTCAGAGTCACCTCCTCAGAATAGAAAACAGGACCGTTTGTACAAACCTTTGCATATCTGTCCGTACCCTCTTTATTCGTTTCACAGCTGCATACAAGGCAAGCACCGATACCGCAGCCCATACGCTGTTCCAAAGACACCTGACACTTTATACCTCTGCTTTCCGCAATTTTCTTAACAGCTTTAAGCATAGGCATAGGACCGCATGAATAAATCATATCGCACTTATGCGAATCAAGATATTGTTCCATAGCCGACGCAATATATCCGTTGTAACCGTAACTTCCGTCATCTGTTCCGACTATAACCATATTTGAAACATCGTTAAATTCATCTTCCATAACAACTCTGTCTTTACTTCTGAAACCGAGAAATACATCGGCATTTATATTCTTTGCCAATTTGTATAGCGGAAATACACCGATACCGCCACCGATTATAACAGCATTTTTCACACTGTCCTTTATTTCAAAGCCGTGTCCCAAAGGTCCCATAACATCTATATAATCGCCGACTTCTTTTTTGGCAAGTTCCTCTGTACCCTTGCCCTTGACTTCAAAAATAAATCTTACTTTTCCGTTTTCGGCGTCACAAATACTTATAGGACGTCTTAAAAACGTGCTGTCACCGCAATTTATATGAAGGAACTGTCCGCATTGTGCCTCTTTTGAAATATCTTCACTTTCGATTACAAAATCAAAAATTCCGTCTATAATTTTCGTCTTGCTGATTAGTTTGCAATTCTCCACTTTTTTCATCTGCTACTCCTTATAACACGCTTGTAAGATCATTTTTCATTCTGATTGCCTCTGCTCTTGCCGCCTCGGCAAACTGTTCTTCTTTCCAATCGCCCTTTTTATATGCACACATAATACCTCTTGACGAGTTTACTATCGCACCGAGTCCGTCCTCATTAAAGCATGGTTTAACACCCTCTGCACCGCCGCCTTGTGCACCGTAACCCGGTACAAGGAAGTATGATTTAGGCATAAGCTTTCTCAAAACTTTCGCCTGTTCGGGATATGTTGCACCGACAACCGCACCGACTGCACCGTATCCGCTCTTGCCGATAGTTTCTTCGTTCCACTTATTAACACACTGTGCAACCTTTTCATATATATGTTCGTCACCGACAAGCAAATCCTGCAATTCGCCGGATGACGGATTAGATGTCTTTACAAGTGCAAATATCGCCTTATCAAACGTCTTACAATCATTTACAAACGGCTGTATTCCGTCTGTTCCCAAATAAGGATTTACTGTAACACAGTCAACAGGGCAAGGCTCACATTCCACACCGTCTATATCAACTTTACCGAGATATGCTTTTGAATAAGCCTCTGCCGTACTGCCTATATCGTTTCTCTTTACGTCAAGAATTATATACAAGCCCTTTTCTTTTGCATACGAAATAGTTCTGTGCATTACTTCCTCACCGCACAGACCATACATTTCATAGAAAGCCGACTGTGGCTTTACAGCAGGTACAACGTCATAAAGTGCGTCTATAAGACCCTTGTTAAATTTCCATATAGCCTCTGTCGCACCCTTTAAATTCTGTCCGTATTCGGCATATGCTTTTTTTCTGATATACTCCGGAACATATTCGATTTTCGGGTCAAGTCCGGCTACTGACGGATTGCCCTTTTCCTTAATTTTCTGTACTAATAAATCTACTGACATTGCTTACCTCCTATGCAAGTTCACCATTGCTTACAACTATTTTTCCGCCTACTATAACGTATTCCGGTTTACCGCAAAGAGTAAAGCCGTCAAACGGAGAGTTTTTGCTCTTTGACTGGAATTTTGAAATATCAACCGTCCATTCTTTTGACGGATCAAATATCGTAATATCGGCGTCTGCGTCTATTGACAAACTGCCTTTATTAATTCTTAGTATTCTTGACGGATTAACTGCCATTTTTTCAATAAGTTCGTTCAAAGTCAAAACACCGGATTTTACAAGGTATTGAAGTCCCAATCCCAATGATGTTTCAAAACCTACGATACCGTTTAATGCAAGTGCAAACTCGCAATTTTTCTCATCAATATGGTGCGGTGCGTGGTCTGTTACGATACAATCAATCGTTCCGTCTTTCAATCCCTCTTTGATTGCCTCGACATCGTCAGAAGTTCTTAAAGGCGGATTCATTTTCGCATTTGTATTAAAGCCGTCAACAGCATTTTCAGTAAGTGTAAAGTAATGCGGGCAAGTTTCGCAAGTAACGTTTACTCCGCGTTTTTTAGCCTGTCTTACAAGTTCAACAGAACCTCTTGTACTTACATGCGCAATGTGAATTGCAGTATGTGTAGCTTCTGCGATTAGTATATCTCTTGAAACCATTACTTCTTCTGCTGCTCTTGTTATACCCTTTAAACCAAGATATGTTGCCATAAATCCCTCGTTCATCTGACCGCCGTCAGCAAGTCCCAAGTCCTCACAGTGAGATATAACGGCTATATCAAACATTTTTGCATATTCCAATGCTCTTCGCATAAGCCCTGATTCAACAACAGGTCTGCCGTCATCTGATATTGCAACCGCACCGGCATTTTTAAGTTCGCCGATTTCAGCAAGCTCCTTACCCTCAAGACCTTTTGAAATTGAGCCTATCGGATATACGTTTACATGACCGACTTCCTTAGCCTTTGTCTTTATATAAGTAACAATCGGCTCACTGTCTGTTACAGGCTTTGTATTCGGCATACAAGCGATTGATGTGATACCGCCCATTGCGGCACTTCTTGTACCCGATTCAATATCTTCTTTATATTCCTGTCCCGGATCTCTCAAATGGCTGTGCATATCAACAAGTCCCGGTGACACAATTTTACCTTCTGCATCTATAACGGTAACGTCACCGTTGGCATTAATATTTTCGCCTATTTCGGATATAACGCCGTTATCCACAAGTACGTCCGCTACTTTATCAAAATCATTTTTAGGGTCAACTACCCTACCGCCTTTAATTAATATCTTCATATTCTTTCCCTTTCGTTAGTCTTCAAATCCGCCTCTTGACAATATATACATAACCGCCATTCTGACTGCAACACCGTTTGTAACCTGTTCGTTTATAACGCTTTGTTCGCCGTCAATGACGCTTGATGAAAATTCCACACCGCGATTTACCGGTCCCGGGTGCATTACAAGTGCGCCCGGTTTGGCAAGTTTTAATCTCTCGTTGTCAACTCCGAAGAATCTGTAATATTCTCTTATACTTGGGAACAAGCCTTTTTTCTGTCTTTCAAGCTGTATTCTAAGTCCCATAACAACATCTGCGTCTTTTATTGCGTCCTCAACATTGTTAAATACTTTTACTCCAAGTCTTTCCATTCCCGGAGGCATAAGCGTTGTAGGGCCACCTACGCTTACATCTGCACCAAGCTTTGTAAGTCCGTAAATATTACTTCTCACAACTCTGCTGTGGTAAATATCGCCTATAATCGCAACTTTAAGGCCTTTAAATCCGCCTTTTTTCTCCTTGATTGTAAGCATATCCAAAAGTGCTTGCGTAGGGTGTTCGTCCATACCGTCACCGGCATTGATTACCGACGCACTTACAAGCGGAGCGATAAGATGCGGTGCACCGCTCATATTATGTCGCATTACAAGAATATCGGTACCCATTGCGTTGATTGTTTCGGCAGTGTCTATAAGCGTTTCACCTTTCTGTACCGATGAACCGCTTGCAGTAATATTAGCCGCGTTGGCACTCATATATTTAGCCGCAAGCTCAAAAGATAATCTTGTTCTTGTACTGTTTTCATAAAACAGATTTACAACAGTTTTGCCTTGAAGATGAGGAGTCTTTTTATTAGGCTGACCTAATATAAGTTTCATCGTTCCGGCTGTTTCAAGTATGTTTTCTATTTCTTTCGCACTTATGTCTTTAAGTCCGAGTAAATCTTTCTTCATTATTAATTATCCCCCTTACCGCATATTGATACTTTTTCTAATTTATCATCGTTTATTACAACATCAATATATTCATCATGCGAAGTCGGAACGTCTTTTCCAATGTAGTCAGCACGGATAGGAAGTTCTCGGTTTCCTCTGTCTACAAGTACCGCAAGTTCGATTTTTTCCGGACGTCCCATGTCAAAAAGTTCTTCCATCGCCGCCCTTATAGTTCTGCCTGAATACAATACATCGTCAACTAAGATTATTTTCTTATCCTCTATTGAAAATGCAATGTCGTTTCCCGCAACTACCGGGTGCTTGCTGAGTCTTGTCAAATCATCTCTGTAAAACGTTATATCAAGACTTCCGAGTTCAAGCTTAATACCCTCGATTTCTTCGATTTTCTTGATTATAAGCTTTGCAAGTGATACACCTTTCGTTTGAATACCTATTATGACAAGATTTTCAGTTCCTCGATTTCTCTCAACAATTTCATATGCAATTCGGCTGATCGCTCTTTTTGAGGTAGCCTCATCCATAAGCACTGTTTTTTCTTCGTAATTCGCCATAACCTTCCCTCCGTCTTGGCTGTACTGTATTATATTACGCCATATTTATTTATATTATTATATAACATAATTCACTTTTTGTCTATACAATGACAGACAAAACATTCAAAATAATTTACCTATGTTCTTTCTTGGGTAAGAAAAAAGCACGTTTAAAACGTGCTTTTATTTTCATATAACCAGCCATACTCCGCCAAAGCTACTGCTATCAGACGGTGCATGATTAACTTTTGAATATAAATAGTCTTCTCCACTATCATCAATTACTCGATAAAAGTCACCTTCATCTATTGCCTCATAAATTTTCCCGTCCGTAAGACTATCCACTCCAAAACTCTCACCTATATATTTTAATTTCATTTTTTGTCACCTGTTTGTTTCTGTTTCCATAACGGAATATATCTATTATTCATATAATCAGTCCAGTGTTGATTAAGGTAATTTCTTTCTTCCTCATATTCTTCAACCGACATATCTTCTCTCCAAAACGGTACTTCTTTAATCGTACCTCTTGCCCAATCACTTTTCTTGCTCTCCATTTTCTCAATCATTCAATATCAATGATTTTTTCCTTTACAAATTCAAACGTTTCTGATATACTGATAGCGGTATCATTTGATGTGGGATTAGGTTCCCCGGAGTAAATGCTATTTATAGCAGAGTATTCCATGGCATCAAATGATACTTTTTTTATTTTTGATTTTTCTCTTGTTCTGCTTTTTTACGTTCTTCTTCCACCATTCTCATATACTCTCCGAATTTCTGCACGTGTTTCTCCATTCTTCTACACAAAGCTGTCAATTCTTCTTTTGTCAACTTTCTTCTTGTACTGCCTGTGTTCTCATTCTTTAAGTCTTTTTCTTGATTTTTCATATTTTATCCTCTCATTCTTAAATTAATAAATATCATATTTCAAGGTTAATTTTCAATTTTAGGATTGACATCTGTAAATTTTTCACGTATACTATGTATAAAGCCGTTGTTGCGAAACAGGACGCTTGGCAATCGGAGCCTTGACTTCTGGAGTAAGACAACGGCTTTTTTATTGAAATTAATATCACAAAATAATTTTATTATCTACATTCTGCCTCAAAAATTCTTGACATTCATTTTATTATAGAATATACTATCGATTAAGGATACAATATTTATACTACCTAATGGCGCCTTTGTTGTGCCGTTTCGTATAGATATTGTATCCTTTATTATTTAACTGAAATATATTCCGTAAGAAAAACGTGTACAACCTATTTAAAACAAAAACAAACCGCCAAACTTAGCGGTTTGTTTTCAAATTGGTGGAGGTGAGGAGAATCGAACTCCTGTCCGAAAACATATCCACCCAAGTTTCTCCGAGTGCAGGTTATGGTCAATATTCCCTTTGATACTACTCCACAACCAAAGTTATATCATCGGTAGTCCTTAAATCATGGAAAAGGTCAGGACATCCCTTTACTCACGTTCACCACTAAAATGATGCCTTGCCCTATGCCGTGGTACTCACAGGGGAGACAACGCCGCAATTAGGCAGCGTAAGCTAATTCTGTATCGTTAGCGTTTATATTTAAAAGTTTGAGCCGTTTTAAGTGGCACTCAACACTACTCGCTACTCGGGATTCAACATCCCCGTCGAAACCATTGCACCCCCATATTAATAACGGTTATAATTTTTTATCGACCGCTCAATATTACGTTTTGCGTCTTTCTTTGCAATATCTTCACGCTTATCATAAAGTTTTTTACCCTTTGCAACTGCCAAAGATACTTTAACCAAAGAGCCTTTCAAATACACTGCAAGAGGAATTAAAGCATAACCATCCTGCTGCATTTGGTTTGTAAGTTTCAATATTTCTTTCTTATGAAGAAGAAGTTTTCTGTCCCTAAGAGGGTCACGATTAAATATATTTCCCTGTTCAAAAGGACTTATATTCATCTGCTTTATAAATACTTCCCCGTTTTTGATTGACGCATACGCATCGGTAAGATTAACCTTACCCAATCTTGCAGATTTAACTTCTGTTCCGGCTAATTCTATGCCTGCCTCTATTGTTTCCAAAATAAAATACTCGTGACGTGCTTTTTTATTCTGTGCAAGAGTTTTTGTATTTTCTTTTTTATCCGCCATAGAAATTCTCCTTTCGTCAAACTGCTTTGATATTATAACATATCCTAAAACAAATTGCAAACAAAATCATATATTAAGATTTTCTCTCATTATGCAAAATGTGCTTTTTTTCGCCGACTTTATATAATTTACTCTCATACGCATTATTTTCATCGTAAACAAGCTTCGGTACAGATGACGGCTTACCGTTTTCATCAAGCGAAACCATCGTAAAAAATGCAGTCAGTGCAATCTGTTTATTGCCTGTAATAAGGTCCTCAGACTCAACCGTCACAAAGACCTCCATTGACGAACGTCCCGCATATATGACCTGTGCCTTACATGTTACAAGCTCGCCCACAAGCACCGGCTTTTTAAAATTAAGTTCGTCAACTCGTGCGGTAACAACGTTTGTGTGGGCGTGTTTCTGTGCCGCAACCCCTGCCGCACTGTCCATCATTTTCATAATTTCACCACCATGCACATTCCCCGCCGGATTAGCCTGCATTGGCAATACAAGCTGTGCAAGTATCGAATGTGAGTGTTTCATTGTCTGTGATTCCATTATGCCGCCTCCCTACTGCACATTTTTAATTATTTTTAGCATTTTCAAGCATTTGCTTTGCATGACTCAGTGCCAGTTCCGTAACCTCGCCGCCGTCGATTATTCTCGCGAGTTCAAGTTCTCTGCCTTCTTCGTCAAGCTCTTTTAAAGTTGTAGACGCAAGCTCGCCGTCTGTATTCTTCTGTATCAAATAATGATTATCCGCCATTGCCGTAAGCTGCGGAAGGTGTGTAATACAAATAACCTGCTTGTTTTTTGCAATAACCGCAAGTTTTTTCGCAATACTCATTGCCGCCTTACCGGAAACACCGGTATCAATTTCATCGAATATCATTGTATCAACGCCGTCCGAATCAGCCAAAATCGACTTTATCGCAAGCATTACTCTTGACAATTCACCGCCTGACGCAATTTTCACAAGCGGTTTTAACGGCTCACCCGGATTTGTGCTGATTAAAAACTCAACCTTATCCATACCGTTATCGTAAAATGTACCGTCATTCTCTATATTAACCTTAAATTTGGATTTTTCCATATTAAGCTCGTGCAACGACTTTTCGATATTTTCTTCAAGAACTTTTGCGGCATTTTCACGTCTTTGCGTAAGCACATTTCCCTTTTCTTTAAGCTCTTTTGTTATATTTTTAAGTTCTTCTTTTAGTTCGTTTGTTCTCTCATCACTTAGCTTTATATCATTAAGTTCGCTTTCGGCTTTTTTTAAATATTCAAGTATTTCTTCAATACTATTTCCGTATTTGCGTTTCAATCTTGAAATCAAATCAAGTCGTTCTTCAATCTCGTTTAAAGTCTGCTCATCAAATTCAACAGTTTCGCCGAACTCTTTTATTTCGTGTGCCGTATCTTCAAGCGAATACATAATTTCATTTAAAGTATCATAAATCGATTTAAGTTGAGGATTTAAGTCGCTTATCTGAGAAATCTCATTCACGGCAATGCTTATACCGTCATATGCGGATTGTATTTCATCACCCTCATATAAGTTCATATACGCCTCATTTACGGACTTTGTTATCTGCTCCGCATTGGTGTATATATCACGTTGTTCTCTTAAATCGTCCTCCTCGCCTTTTTCAAGCGACGCTTTTTTTATTTCCTTAACTTGATATTCAAGCAAGTCAATTCTCTGCATTTTTTCCTGCTCGTCCATTTCAAGTGAAGAAATCTTCTTTTCTATTTCACGTTTTTTTGATAATATGTCCTTATACCGGTTTATATATTCCTCATTATCGGCATACGCGTCCAAAAACGTAATATGTCTTATCGGCGTTAAAAGTGCCTGATTATCGTGCTGACCGTGAATATTAATAAGTCTGTCCGATATTTCACGAAGTATGTTAAGCGTTACAACCATTCCGTTTATTCTCGCTACGCTTTTTCCCTCTTTTGTAACTTGTCGTGTAATTATAACAGTTTCGTCCTCAACGTCAATATCGTTTTCTTCAAGAATATTTATAACACTTTTAGGTGCGTCAAAAACAGCTTGTACAACAGCCTTATCCGTACCGTATCTTACAAGCTCTTTATTTGCTCTGTCACCCAAAATCATATTTATCGAATCTATTATAATAGACTTACCTGCACCGGTTTCACCTGTAAGCACACTTACACCGTCATGCAAATTTATGTCTAGTTTATCTATCACAGCTACATTTCTGATAGAAAGCTGGTTTAACATACTTTGTAATACTCCTTACTGAAATAATTGAATCAATTTTTCTGCAATTTCCGCTGCCTTTTCTTCATTTCTTGCAATTATGAGCAATGTATCATCACCGGCAATAGAACCCAAGAACTCGTTACGCATAGATGCATCAACAGACGCCGCAACAGCCGACGCCATTCCCGGATATGTTTTCACAACGATATTATTCATTGCATAATCAACACTTATTACCGTATCGGTAATCATATTTATACGTCTGTCAAGTTCCTCCGGAATATCCTTAGAAGATGAATAAACACTTCCACCGTCAGGCAACGGTATTTTTATAAGTCCAAGTTCCTTAATATCTCTTGATACAGTCGCTTGTGTAACATTATACCCGCACTTATTGAGTTCACCTATAAGTTGTTCGTGAGTCTTGATATTCTTCTCATGTATTATTCTGAGAATTTGACCCTGTCTTTTGTACTTCAACTCTTATCCTCCCTAATTACGATAACTTTTTAATTAATGTGTCGTAAAACGACTGTTCACCGATTTTTATTAGTTCAAAATCATATTCGGATTCGGTAATTATTACTTCGTCTGCATTTTTTATATATCCCTGAATGTCACCGTCCGCCGTAACAACCGCGTCCGCATTTCCGTATTCTCCGTCAAGTTTTATTCTTATATCCTTGTTTGACGAAAGTACCGCACTTCTGACAGACAGCATATGTGCACATATCGGAGTCGCAACATACAATCTCATACAAGGATCTACCACCGGTCCGCCGGCTGATATTGAATAACCCGTAGAGCCTGTCGGTGTTGCGATTATAAGTCCGTCAGCGGTGTATCTGTTTACTGCTACACCGTCAGTCGAAAGTTCCATATAAATAAGCTTTTCGCCCGCCACTTTCGACACCACAACATCATTAAGTGCGTGAAACGAGAATTGAATTTTATTTTCTTTTCTTATTTCCGCTTTCATCATCATTCTTTTTTCGATAGTGAAATCATCCTGCAAAAACTTTGAAATAGCATCCTCCATATCGTCTATTTCAATCTCGGTCATAAAACCGATTTTACCTAGATTTATTCCCAATACGGGAATTTTTCTTTTTGCACATTCCGCAGCTCTCTGCAAAATAGTACCGTCACCGCCGAGAACAATAAGATATTCCGCATTGTCAAGTATCTCGCTTTCGGCAACGTAATTAACATTCAATCCAAGAACGCTGTATGCCTCATCTATATAAATTTCAGCTTTTCCGTTTAAAAATTCAACAAGTCGCTTTGTGTTTACCAGACCTATATCCTTACTGTTATTAGGTATTACTGCTATTCTTTTCATAAATGTTTCACCTCACTACCCCTATTATACATATTATACACCACAAATTGCTTTTTTTCAATAGTTTTTATCGCATTGATTTATTGATTTATTGATTTATATTTGCATTTTTTTTCGTTATATGGTAAAATTCCTTTAATAATTAAGTGATAAGGGGAATTTAAAATGTCAATTTCATTTCGCGGAGCAAAAAAATATAAAAAGCATAACGGATTTGATAAATCAGCCGAAATACATTCACCGCTCCCTGCACCTGTATACTTTTTTAATCTTGTTCAAAGCACTGATGTTGCGTTAAGTCCGCTTGTCGAAGTCGGTGATACGGTTGAAATCGGTTCAAAAATCGCCGATCTTGAAAGCTATGACGCAATGCCGTTATACAGTTCCGTATCGGGTATTGTTACATCTGTAAGCGATACATTTATATGTGTTGAAAATAATATGAAATACACCGCAGTCCAAACTCAAAAAACGGATGATATTGATTCTCTTACCACGCGTGAAATGTTGTGGATTATTCGTGAGGCAGGTATTTGTGAAGTCAGAAACGGTATTCCGGCACACATACTTTTAGGTACTGAAAAAACCCCTGAATATATTATAGTACCTACATTTGACAGCGACCCGTATGTTTCCTCACCGCAGTTTGCCTCACTCGGAAACACCGAAAAAATCCTAAAAAGTCTTAACATTGTGATGAAAATTCTTAATACAAAAAAGGCAATTATAGCCGTTGAAAATAATACAAAAAAGATATTTTCCGATTTCAAACTAAATCTTAGATATAACGAAAATATTTCTCTCTGCTCGCTCAAAGCACGTTATCCGCAGAGCAGAGATGACATTCTTGTGAAAACGCTTACAGGCAAGGATATTGACAAAATAAATACCGTCATACTGTCACCCGAAACACTTTGCAACATCTATGACGCACTTACACTCCAAAAGCCTGTTACGGAAAAAATTATAACGGTTTCAGGCGACGATATTCTTCCGCCGAATAATTACAAAGTACCGATAGGCTTGCCTGTTTCGTCACTTCTTCACGACAGCGGATATACTTCTCCCGAAACGGTTATAGTCGGCGGTATCGTTGACGGTCGTCAAATCACCGACCTTGACGAGCCGATAACATCAAGTACAAATTCAATCATTGCATTCAATGACAAATCGAACATTCCAAAATACAGAAAAGAACTTATCTAATCAGATAAGTTCTTTTTCTTTTAAAACTTTATAAAGCAATTCGTATGAACATTCAACAAAATTCTGAATATCTTCTTTTTGTGTATATTCAAATTCCCTGTCCGTATTTGAACTGTAGCTTTCGTAATAATCAACAATAAACTTAACCTGTTTTGTAAGCTGATTATGCTCGTAATACGGCAGATAATCTTTTATTTCACCCGCATTTTTCAGTATATCAAAAGTCGGATGATATGTAAGACTTCTTAAATGCCATACATCAATATCATTCCAGTCCTTTTTTATAACCTTTAAAAATTCGGGGTTTTTCTTATATTCCTCCGCATATTTAACCCTTGTCGGCATATACATCGTAACCGACCACATTATATCCGTCAGCAAATGCACATAATACCCAAGGTAAAACCAATAATCGGCGTTTGATTTATCGTTCAGATATTCCTTTTGAAAGTCATTATATCGGCAATCACGTTTCATACCGCTCGGTGACCAATGAGTTATTTTAGGCGGCGGTGTGAACTCACCAAAACTGTCCTTGACCCCGTATCCGCAGTCAGGCGCAACACTGCCTATAACAAACTCTCTATGATATTTTTTAGCTATCAGATTATCAATAAAACACCTTGCCACTCTTAAATGAACTCCCCAAGTTGCCAATATAATACACCTCCGATTACCACTGAGCTATTGCTATATTATACAAAAGTTTAAAGCTGTTTTCTATGTCACTCACGCTTGCCATTTCAGACGGTGAATGTACATATCTTGTCGGTACGGAAATACCGCCCGTCTTAATTCCTGCTCTTGTAAGATGAATTGCACCTGCGTCTGTACCGCCGTCCGTCATAATTTCAAGCTGATACGGAATTTTGTTTTTCTTAGCAGTTTCAATCATCATTGTGCGAACATCGGCATCACACATAATCGAACGGTCCATAACCTTTATAGCCGTACCCTTCCCGAGTTCAATCGCCATAGTCGGTGCGGATGGTGTATCGCCCGTATCGGTAACGTCAACCGCTACCGCAATATCTGGATTGATTGCAAAAGCTGCCGTTTTTGCTCCGCGAAGTCCCACTTCCTCTTGAGTTGTAAACACGAAATACAAGTCGTTTTCACAATCTTTTATTTCACTCAAAGCCTGCATTAAAATCGCACAGCCGACTCTGTTGTCAAGAGCCTTTGAAACAACATTATCGCCACACTTCACAAATCCGCCGACAAATGACGCGGTATCACCGATTGAAACTATTTTTTCAGCCTCTTTCTTATCTGCCGCACCCAAATCAACGTATAATTTGCTTATAGCCGGTTTATCTTTAAAACTTTCTTCCTCTGCACCGATTACGCCCTCAACGCCGTTTGCAAAACGCACACGAAGATTTACAAGATTTCTCAAATTAAGTCCGCCGACTGACGAAAAACGCACAAAGCCTTTATCGTCAATATCGGTTACAATTATACCAATCTCGTCCATATGTGCCGCGAACATAATCTTTTTGCCGCTGCCTTTTTTATGAGCGATAAGATTACCCATTGCATCAACCGAAAGTTCGTCACAATACTTTTTTACATTATCGGAAATAAACTTTCTGATTTCATTTTCCGAGCCCGAAACACTGTTTATTTGTGTTGCTTTTTCCAATACATTTAAAATATCCATTATATCATTTCTCCGATTTTATTTAAAAATAATCTGATATACTCCGTCATACTGTTAATATCATCAAGTGACATTACGGAAACAGGCGAATGAGAATATCTGCAAGGAACAGACGAACTCAGGCATATTGCACCGTCCGCTCCGCTCTGCATTGCACCGCCGTCACTTGTCTGTGGCATTAAAACCTGAGGCTGTACCTTTATTTTCGCCTTTTTAGCGGCTTTAATCATTTTTTCGGTTATTTCTTTATCCGCAATTATTGTTCTGTCTGCAAAATTAACAACCGCACCGTCACCGAGTTTTACACCCGCATTACTTTCACAACCGTACATATCGGCTGTTTCGGCAGATGAAACCGACAATATAACATCGGCATTTATTCTGTGCGATACGATTTTCGCGCCTCTTGCTCCGACTTCACGCTGTACCAAAAAGCACATATATGTGTCGTATTTATATTCTTTCTCAATCGCATTTATAAGCGAGGTACAAATACCGCTCCTGTCAATTGCTTTGCCTTTGACGTTACTGCCAATTTGCATAAATTCAGTGTCAAAAGTCACATAATCGCCGAGTTTAACGTACTTTTCCGCATCCTCTTTGTCCTTTGCACCGATGTCAATAAACAGCTTTGAAGCTGCTACAACATTTTCACGTTCGGACTTTGTCTGCAAGTGTATCGCTTTCATACCGATAACACCCTTGATTTTATCAGCACCGATTACAACCTTTTTTGAAATAATTTTTCGCGGATCAATATTGCCTACCGCTTTAAATTTCAAATAACCCTTTTCGGTTACTCCGCTTATGATAAAACCTGGTTCGTCCATATTAACCGCAACCGCGATTTTTTTACCGCTGTCACTGCCTTTTTTATATGCAATAACATTACCCATTGTATCAACGGTAATATCATCAACCTTATCTTTAATTTCAGCAATTATCAAATTTCGTATATCGTTTTCATTTCCGCTTACGGCATTTATTTCAGACATTTTTTTCAGAAGTTCAGCCATTGCAATTCTCCCCTCTGTTCTTTTATAAATTCAGTCAGCAGATTAACTGTCGCTTTAACATCTGAAACCGCCAAAGTTTCAACTGATGTGTGCATATATTTAAGCGGTATTGATATAAGTGCCGTCGGCACACCGTCACACGCAACTTGTATCTCCCAAGCGTCCGTACCTGTATTGCCGCCGTCAACGTCCGTGCTTACCTTTATTCCGTGACGTTTTGATACCTCAAAAAGTTCATCGGTAAATTTTGGGTGGAGATTAGGACCTACCGAAAGAACAGTACCCGTTCCGACTTCAAACGCATTATCCGAATTGTCAGGCGTTATACCATGACACACGTCAATCGCAACCGCCATATCCGGATTAATGCCGTATGCAGTGGTTTTACCGCCTCTGCAGCCGACTTCCTCCTGCACTGCCGCAACGGCGTACACATCAATGTCAATATCCAAATCTTTGATATTTTTCATAACACGCATTATAGCCGCAACGCTTGCTCTGTCGTCAAGCGATTTACCGCTGAATTGCTTTTTGCCGAGTCTGCCTACAGACTGTGCAAGCGTTATACTGTCACCGACAGCCACAATTTCTTTAACTTTTTCGGCACTCAAACCTGTATCAACCGCCAATTTTTTTAATTTGGCTGTCTTTCCTTGCTCCAGTAAGTAATTCGGCTTTATGCCTATTACTCCCCACAAATCTTCTTTGCCGTGTACAGTCACTTCGGTTGACGGAAGTGTTCTTTCGTCAACACCGCCGACATTCGCGAATGTCAAATACCCCTCATCCGTAATTGATGTGACTATCAAGCCTATTTCGTCACAATGCGCCTCAATCATCAATTTAGGTGCGTTAGGTTTATTACTGCGTTTTACCGCAATCACACTGCCTAAAGAATCGATTTTTACATCATCACAATACTTTTTAAACATATCGGCAATTTGGTCTGTCAAACGATATTCAAATCCCGATATACCACGCATATCACTTAATTTTCTTATAAGTTTTCTCATATTAATTCAACTCGTTTACTATTTTCTTAAATAGATTTCCTCTTTCTTCAAAGTTTCTGAACATATCAAAACTTGTACTTGCCGGTGACAGAAGAACAACATCACCGTCATGTGCCTTACTTCTTGCTGTATTAACTGCATCTTCATAAGATGTTGCACGAATTACCTCTATATCTTTACCGTTCCCGGTCTTATTTATTTCAGCGTCAAGCGCCTCTTGGATTTTATCCGATGTTGCACCGATTAATATAAGCACCTTAACGTGTTCGGCAAGTGCAGATCCTATTTCGTCATAAGGAATACCTTTATCCTTACCGCCGGCTATCATTATAACCTTGTTAGGAAATACTCTTAGAGTGTTTATCGTTCTGTTAGGGCTTGAATCTATTGAGCTGTTATAATACTTAACTCCGTCAAGTGTTCTTACAAGCTCAATTCTGTGTTCCACACCGCCGAAAGTTTTTGCAACGTTCTCTATAACGTCCTTGCTCACCAAACCGCTTACTGCGGCAATAGCAGCCATATAATTTTCGACATTGTGCATACCCGGTATTTTAATGTCCTTGATATTAAGTATTTCTACTATACCTCTTTTTATAATATTTCCGTCAAGATATACGTCAGCCATACCGTTTCTTGAGAAATACTTGACCGCACCGCTTGCGCTCTTGCCTATATCAGCCGTAACTTGATTATCTGCATTTACGATAAGCGTATCGCCTTCATTCTGATAAAGCATTATATTTTTCTTTGCGTCGATATATTCCTTGTAATCTTTGTGCATATCAAGGTGGTTCGGACTTATGTTTGTGATAACCGCAATTTCAGGTGATTTTCTCATTGTATGAAGTTGGAATGAAGAAAGTTCAAGAATTACCCAGTCGTTTTCTTTCATTTTCTCGGTATCAGTCAAAAGCGGATTTCCGATATTTCCGCCGAGCCATGTTTTATAGCCTGCATCAGTCATCATTTTATGGATAAGCGTCGTTGTTGTTGTCTTACCGTCACTGCCTGTAACGGCAATTATATGTGACGGACACACTTCAAAAAACACTTCCATTTCACTTGTTACGATACTTCCGTTTTCCTTAGCTTTTAAAAGTTCAGGTACGTCATATCTCATTCCCGGAGTTTTAAATATCATATCGCCCGAAAGATTGTTAAGATAACCGTCACCAAGATTGAACTTTACGCCCAACTTCTCAAGTTCGGTATAATTCTCTCCCAAATCTTCTGCACTTCTTCTGTCACAAGCCGTTACATTCGCGCCGAGTGACACAAGATATTTTATAAGCGGCAAATTTGATATGCCGATTCCGATTACAGTTATATTCTTTCCGGCAACATTATACTTGAATTCATCTAATTTGTTCATACTAAATTATTCCTCCGAAATTCTTATTTTATCATATTACTCCGAATTTTCTGACTAAACTTAACTGCATATATCAGAAAATATACCAATTATTTTTTCTATTGTATCATAAATGCGTTCAAAAATCAAGGAAATGGGATATTAAAGTAAAACCAAGCATAGAAAAAAGGATATTGCATTGCAATATCCTTTTTTAATTCTGAATTATTCAGCGTCGTCAGCCTCAACTTCGATTGCCTCTTCAACTTCTACCTCAGGGTCTGTTGAATAAACAAGTGTTTCAGCATTATGGTCTTCTACAGGAGCTTCTTCTTCCTTAACTTCTTCTTCCTTTTCAGGTGTAGGAATTAGAGCACGGATTGAAAGACTGATCTTCTTTTCGTCCCAGTTAAGATCTGTAACCTTAGCCTCAACTTCTTCACCGATTGTAAGAACATCTTCCGGCTTGCCGATTCTTCTGTCAGCAATTTGAGAAATGTGGATAAGACCGTCTACGTTAGGCATAATTTCAGCGAATGCGCCGAATGGCATCATACGAACTATTTTACACTTAACAACGTCACCTACATTAATCTTTGATTGAGCGATTGTCCAAGGATTGTCCTCAATCTTCTTAAATCCAAGAGAAATCTTCTTTGTTTCTCTGTTAAGGTCCTTAATGTAAACATCAAGAACATCACCCTCTTTAACAACTTCTGAAGGGTGCTTGATTTTATTCCATGAAAGTTCACTGATGTGAACAAGACCGTCAACACCGCCGATGTCAACGAATGCACCGAATGATGTCAGTGACTTAACAGTACCTTGATACTTCTTGCCAACTTCAGCCTCTGCCCAGAACTTTTCTTCTTTTTCTTTTCTTGCAGCCTCAAGAATAACTCTGACTGAACCGATAACACGTCTTCTTCTTTCGTCGATTTCGATTATCTTATAGTTTACAGTTGTTCCTACAAGGCTTTGAAGGTCCTGTACAAATCTTCCGGATGCCTGACGTGCAGGGATAAATACCTGAGAACCGTCTGTAAGTGCAATAACACCGCCCTTAACAGCCTTTATAATCTTTCCTTCCAAAGTCTCGCCTGATTCATAAGCTTCTTTGATTTTGTTCCAGCTTTCCATAGCTACCAATTTCTTTCTTGATAGAACTACTTTACCCTCAGCATCGTTTACGCCTACAACGTAAACCTTGATTGTATCGCCTTCTTTTACTACATCAGACGGCTTAAGTGCAGGGTCATCAGTAAGCTGATCAGCTGCTAATTGTCCGTTATACTTAAAGCCACCCAAATCAACGATGACCTCATTATTGCGAACTTCTACAACTGTTCCCTCTACAATGTCCCCGTTATTAAGAGTTTTACTTTCATACTGTGCAAACAGTTCTGCAAAGTTCTCCTCATTTTTTAAATTTTCACTCATAGCCTTTACTACCTCCTCGATAATACTGCCGGGTGTAGACGCTCCTGCAGTAATACCTATTTTATTATATGTTTTTTCTTGAGGTAAATCCTCAAAAGTTTCGATGTGATAGGTGTGTTTACAGTTTCGCTTTGATATTTCAAACAGCTTTCTTGTATTTGAGCTTTCCTTTCCCCCGATTACAATCATCATGTCCGAATTTCTCGAAAGTTCGTCTGCCTCTTTTTGCCTATCCTTCGTCGCACTACATATTGTATCAAAAACTAGGGTACTTTTGCAAGTTTTTTTTACATTTTGTACGATTTCACCAAAAAAATCTCTATTAATTGTGGTTTGTGCTACAATACATATGTCTTTTGAGGCTAAATTACCGTCAATTTCACTTTTCACGTCGTTAATTATGACAGCTTTGTTATCGCACCAGCCATTTATTCCAATAACTTCCGGATGGTTTTTATCGCCGACAATAATAATTTGATACCCCTCTTTGTGATGTTTCGATACAATTTTATGTATCTTTGCCACAAAAGGACAGGTAAGGTCAATATACTCACGACCGTTCATTTTGTCATAAACAGCTTTCGGCACTCCGTGTGCCCTTATAACAACCGTATGGTCACTCGGAATATCTTCTATACTGTCATACGCATACACGCCCTTGCTCGCCAAATCTTCGATTACCTGCCTATTATGAATAAGCGGACCGAGCGTTGCGATTTTTTTACCGTTTTCGATTTCTTTATAAACGTCGTCCACCGCTCTTTTTACGCCGTAGCAGAATCCTGCCGTTTTTGCAACATTAATCATTTTTGTTCTCCGATTTTCTTAATATCTGTATTGTCAAACGAATAAATTGTCTGCATAACTTCATCGGCAAGCGTCTGCAAAGTTTCGTTATCAGGCTTTTTGCCATAATATTCTTCAAACGTAATAGGTTCACCGAATGTTAATGTGACCTTGTGAAAAGGCTTGTATTCACCGCTTATGCAAAGCGGAATAACAGGCACTTCGGCATACACGGCAATCATCGAAACGCCCAATTTAGCCTTTACTCTCCTGCCGTTTTTTATTCTGTGACCTTCAGGGAAAATAAGCATTGCGTCATTATTTTTTAAAATTGAAAAAGCACCTTTTATAGCACCTATATCGCCTCTGCCGCGCTGTATCGGAAACGCACCGAGTTTTTTTATAAGTCCGCCGAAAAGCTTGTTTTTAAACAAGTCGGCCTTTGCCATAAATCTTAGCGTACGCGGACAATATGCACCCGCAAAAATCGGATCCCAATTACTTTTATGGTTTACGGCAAGTATCATACCGCCGTCTTTCGGAACATTTTCCTTGCCCACTACTTTTACTCTGAAAATACAGTGTGTAACGCCTTTTGCTAAACCGCTTAAAAATTTATATAGCATATTTCAGCCCTCCGTTTTTTCAAGAATTAAGTCTTTTACAAGCTTAACCGCACCATCAAAATCATATTCTGTCGTATCAATCAATGTTGCGTCATCAGCTTTTTTCAAAGGTGCAACGGCTCTTTGAGAATCGTTCTTGTCACGATATTCCATATCGGCTTTAATTTTCTCAAAATCACATTCAATGCCTTTTTCGCAAAGTTCGTCATATCTTCTTTTCGCTCTTGATTCAGCCGACGCGGTAAGAAAAATCTTAACGTCCGCATTCGGAAGTACATATGAGCATATGTCACGGCCGTCCATTATAACATTTGCACTTTCAGCCATTTTTCTTTGAAGTTCAACAAGTTTTTTTCTGACTTCGGGAATTACCGCAACATTCGACGCACCTACAGAAACGTCTTCTTCTCTGATACGCTTTGAAACATTCTCGCCTAATAAATAAATCTGCTGTCCGTCATCTGTATATTTTATGTCGATTTCCACTTCGTTAAGATGGCTTACCAGTTTTTCTGTTTCATTTTTCGCGTCTATTCCGTTGTTAATAGCAAAAAGTGCAACCGCACGATACATTGCACCCGTATCTATGTATGTATAGCCAAGACTTTTGGCAACAGCCTTTGAAACGGAGCTTTTACCCGCTCCTGCCGGTCCGTCCACCGCAACTGAAATATATTTCATTTTATTCTCCTTTAGATTTATTTTACCAAATCGGGACGCAACACCGTTGCACCCCTTAAATATGCGTGTACCATATCTTTATTTTGTTTATCGGAATTTATGTGCATTAAAATTCTTATACACTTCTTTAATGCGCCGTCAATTTCCGGCTCACTCATATCAAGCAACGGTACATCAACTATCCCCATTTTTCTTGCCGCAACAGCCGGAAAAACTTTGTCAAGATCGGGTGTTATCGTAAAAATAACAGACACCATATCTTCTGTTTTTATATTGTTTTCCGAAATTATAGTTTCAAGCATTTCCTTTGTCGCCTCTATAATTTCTTCTCTGTCATTATTTTCAACCGTTGTTGCTCCTCTTATTGCTCTTACCATACTACCATTCTCCTTTGATTATACCACTCTGTGTCCCATACCGATTGCGACATCGTTAAGATTCAATAAACCGATAGCAAAAAATACGCATACACCGATATGTGAACCGTGTCTTGCAATACCGATTTTACCGCCGAGATTAAGTCCGACGCACTTATCGACAATCTGCTGAATTGCCTCATGTGCCGCACCGGCAACCGCACCTTCTTCCGCATGGGTTGAAGATATAACATTTTCACGTTTTGCCGCAACAACCGCTCTTTCAAGCACTTTCGGTACCGCACTGCCGAAATCACTGCCGAAATCGACTGCAACGGAAAGAATACCGTTTTCCTTATTTTTTGCTTTCATCTCTATTTCTTCTTCTCTTGAATCTGTAAGCGCAATTTGTATAGCCGCCTTACAAACCTCTCTGCTGCCAACTTCCATATCCACAACTGTTCCTTTCTATGCTATTCGGCTGCATTCATACCTGCAAGATAGCCTGTCGAAAATGCCGCCTGCAAATTATATCCGCCTGTATAACCGTCTATGTCAATCACTTCACCGGCAAAATACAAACCGCTCACAAGTTTTGATTCCATTGTGGACGGATTTATTTCGCTTACCTTAACTCCGCCGGCTGTTACGATAGCCTCCTCGACAGGCCGTACGCCGACTGCGGTAAGTGTAAAGTGTTTTAAAACGTGAACAAGCCCGTTTCTTTCTTCTCTCGTAATTTCATTTACCGCCTTATGCGCCTCTATTCCCGAAAGTGATATTACAATCGGTATAAGTGCTTTCGGGAGCAAATCGTCAAGACTGTTTACAAGGTGCTTTTTACTGTACTTTTCAAAATCTCTGAGCACTCTCGCATTAAGCTGTTCATCGGTCAAAGCCGGTTTTAAATCTATCTCTATTTTATATTTTTCCTTACCGATATTTTTCAGATATGCCGACATCGAAAGCACTACCGGCCCCGAAATTCCAAAATGCGTAAAAAGCATTTCTCCGAAATCGGAATACACCTTTTTGTTTTTCTGATTAAATGCCGTTATTTTAATGTTTCTCAGCGACAAGCCCATTATATCCTTAACGAACTTTTCTTCCGTTAAAACAGGTATAAGCGACGCTTTAGGCTCGATAATTGTATGTCCCGCTTGTTTTGCGAATTTGTATCCGTCGCCCGTAGAACCTGTTCTCGGATACGATTTACCACCGGTACATATTATCACTCTGTCCGCCGTGATTGACGTTTTAGACGTCTTTACGCCCTTTACGGTACCGTCACCGATTATAAGCGACTTTACCGTATCATGCACAAGCGACACATTCGGCTTTAAAGCGTATTTTTTTAGCGCCTTTACAACGTCCTGCGACTTATCACTTACAGGAAATACCCTGCCGCCTCTTTCAACTTTTGTTTTAACGCCGTTTTCTTCAATAATTCGTATTATATCGTCATTTGTAAACGTATATAGTGCCGAATACAAAAACTTCGCATTTCTCGGATATTGACCTATCATATCCTCAATATCGGCTGAATTTGTTATATTACACCTTCCCTTGCCTGTTATGAGAAGTTTTTTTCCGATTATATCGTTCTTTTCGATTATTACCACTTCATCAGCCGTTTCGGCGGCTTTTCCTGCCGCCAAAAGCCCTGCCGCACCGGCACCGATTACTACTATTTTCATTCCGTCACACTCCAAGTTTCAATATTTCTGAACATTCTGTCAACAGACGGCAGAATTTCGCTTTTAATTTTTGAGCCTGACATTACATTGCCTTTTCTGAAAAACAATACAGTAAACGGCATATCATTCACTATTATGTCACCATACTGACGGAACAAAGCCTTTTGCTGTTCTTCGTCATTCGTCATTCCAAGCTGACCGATAAGCATATCAAGGTCGGGATTTGCATACGAGAAATAATTATCGGTCGACGATACAAGCGAAGTCAAGTCATTATTTGCACTGACTTCTATCTCACCTATCATTATATCATAATTTTTCGCATTAATTCTTGCAATATATTCATCATACGGAAGTGCAGTAACTTTTGTCGGAATACCGAATCTTGTATAACTGTCTGCCACTTCGTTTGCTATATTAACCTTTTCCGCACTGTCACTGTTTGTCAAAATTTCAAATTGCAAAACCTGTTTTTGCGCACCGACATGGCGTACATATTTTCCGTCATTGTCCAAACCCCATTTATCATTGCCCAAATGCTGTGTTGTCAAAATTTCATCAGGCTTAAATTTTGTACTTGTGTCATAATAGAAAATTGATGACGGATTAATCGGAATATTGCTTGCCTTACCGCGCGAATATATCGTTGAATTTACAATACTGTCCTTATCAACAATATTTGACAGCCCCTGTCTTGTTTCAACGCCCGAAAGCAACGGATTTGCCGTATTATACCCGATAAAAGTCATTTGATTTGTTATATACTCATTATTTCTTGCACTGCCTCTCGGTGTATATTCCGAAAGGTCTACCGTTCTGCCTGTCATAAGGTCAATTTCGCTTGCTTCAAACATTGATTCATACTTCTGCAAGTCGGGTACGGTATAAGCATAAAGGCTATCGATTTTTGCTCTGCCGTTGTGATAATTGTCAAATGCCGAAAACAGCAGCTTGCCTGTGCTTAACTGTGAATTATACTTATAAGGACCTGTTCCCATCGGTATATAATTCGCATTGCCTTTCATATCACTTTGATATTTCACTATCGGAAATGTCAAAAGTGACACAAAATTCGGCACTGCGTAATTCAATGTAATCTGAAACGTATAATCGCCAGTTGCCATATAATCCGCCATATTTGCAAGCACAGATGTGTAATTCGTAACACCGGAACGTATTTGCTTAAATGTATAGCTTACATCATACGCGTTGAAATTTGAGCCGTCCTGCCATTGTATGTTGTTTTTAAGCGTAATATCAATCGTTCTGCCGTCGGGAGATACAGTATAGCTTTCAGCCAAAATCGGTACTGCCTGCAATTTTTCGTTAAGTTCAAAAAGCGGTTCATACACAAATTCCATACACTCTTTAACCGTTTCCGATTTTGTCAAAAGCGGATTAAAAGTATCAAAAACAAGCAATCCCACGCTTATGCTGTTTGATACTTCCGTCTTATTTTCATCTGCAACCTTTTCGTCATCAACAGTTTCCTGTGATATTCTCTCTTTAATTCTTTCAACGGTATCGCACCCTGTTACAGAAAAAACTGTACACACGGCAAGCAACACCGCCACTAAACCCTTTATCCTTCTCATCTCATTCTCCAAATTTATATTAACTCAATAAATGCACCGAGATTTCCTCTTTTTCCGTTCGTCTTTCTGTGCGAAAACAGTAAATCACTGTTACAGTAAGTGCATATTCCGCAATTATCGATATTTTCTTTCAATATACCGCTTTCAATAAATTGTTTTTCGATTGCTTTCTGCATATTAACGTGATACTTTTCACCGTATTTCACTGCGGTATCTTCACCGAATTCCTTTATAAATATTTCGGCAACTTCGTCACCCACTTCAAAATGACATTCCTGTATTGACGGACCGATAGCGGTTAAAATATCTTCCGCACGGCTTCCGTAATCTCTTTTCATTTTTTCGATTGTTTTCTGACCTATTCGCTTTACCGTACCTTTCCACCCCGAATGTGCCAATGCGGCTACTCCGAGTTTTTTGTCAAGAAAAAACAACGGTACGCAGTCGGCAAACAGCGTAACCATAGGAATACCTTTCTTATCCGTAATAAGCGCGTCAACGCTATCATACTTGTTTTCACGCACAATACCGTTTCCGAAATCGTCCTCTGTCACGGTATGAATAACATCTTCGTGAACTTGTTTTGAAAGCACAAGTTTATTATAGTCCATACCAAGCGTATCAGCCATTATTTCAAAGTTTTTAAGCACATTTTCGCGTGTATCATCACAGTGAAAGCGAAAATTCATACTGCTGTAACAGCCGTTGCTGACGCCGCCCTCACGCGTGGAAAAACCGTGTTTTACAAGTCCTGTTTCCTCAAATGATGTAATTGTGTAATACGAAACACCGTTTTTCCTGTTAAGCTTAAACATCGCTATTCCTCCGAAAATAATCATATACGCTTTGTGCCGATTTACTGTCCATTTCTTTGACGTTTAACAATTCGTCCAAAGTCGCCTCTTTTATTTTATCAATAGTTTTGAAAGTAGTCAATAGGGCTTTTCGCCTTTTTTCACCAATTCCGTTTATTTTATCAAGTTCGGAATTGATTTTACCTCTCAATTTTCTGTGATATGATATTGCGGTATCGTGAACTTCGTCTTGAATGTGAGTTATAAGTTTAAATACAGGACTTGTTGCACTGAGTTCGATTTCACCGTTTTTTGAAACAAGTCCTCTTGTTCTGTGCTTGTCATTCTTCACCATACCGAATGTTTCAATATCGACTTCAATCATATCCAGAAGTTCTGTTATCACGTTTAAATGTCCTTTACCGCCGTCAAGCAGTATAAGGTCAGGCAAAGGCAAAAACTTTGCGTTTCGTTTCAAAAGCGTACCCTTTTCAACCTGTTCTTCCTCCTCAAGCGCGTGTCTGAAACGTCTGTATATGACCTCACGCATAGCCGCGTAATCGTCCGCACCCTCAAACGATTTTATCTTGAATATTCTGTATTTACGTTTCGCAGGCTTACCGTTTTCAAATACAACCATTGCACCTACATTATCCGTACCTTGAATATTTGAAATATCGTATGCCTCAATTCTGTAAGGACGTTTTTCAAGTCTTAGCTGTTCCTGCATCATATCAAGAACAGTATTCTTTTCACGTTCTTTCATCACCTTAATTTTATAATTACCAAGTGCAATATCGGCATTTTTACGCACCATTTCAACCAAATGAAGTTTTTCGCCTCGTTTTGGCATTGCAATAGTAACTTTGCGTTTTCTTATACCGCTGAGCCACTTCATTATCGCTTCACTGTCGTCAACTTCGTATTCGGTCAAAATTTCTTCGGGTATAAATTCACTGTTTTGATAAAACTGCTTTACGAAATCGGTAAGTATTTCTTCATTTGTACTGTGCTGTGTGTTGTCAATTTTATAGCTTTCTCTGCCGATAACTTTACCGTTTCTGATAAAGAATACCTCACAAAATGCAACGCTTTCTTCCCTTGCAAGTGCAATGACGTCTTTATCGTTCTGTTTATCGGTATTTATAATCTTCTGATGTTCTTCTATATCCTTTACGGCTTGAATTTTATCCCTTAAATCAGCCGCTTTCTCGTACTCCATATTCTGTGAAGCCTTCATCATTTGCTCTGTCAGTTCTGCTATAAGCTCCTTGTGGTTGCCGTCAAGGAAACGGCAAATATTAAAAAACACCTGTCTGTATTCCTCTTTTGAAACCTTTCCCGTACACGGTGCAAAGCAGTTGTTGATGTGATAATTAAGACACGGTCTGCCTTTTCTAATATCGTCCGGAAATTTTCTGTGACAGGTCGGCGGTTTAAAAAGTTTCTGCACAAGCTCAAGAGTATTTTTTATTGTTATTCCCGATACATACGGTCCGTAATATTTCGCACCGTCCTTTAAAAGTCTGCGGACTTTCAAAACCTTTGGATACGGTTCGTTTATCGTGACTTTTATATACGGATAATGCTTGTCGTCCTTTAAAAGTATATTATACTTCGGTCTGTGCTTTTTTATAAGATTACATTCAAGCGCAAGCGCCTCTGTTTCGGAGTCTGTGACAATATATTCAAAATATGCCACGTTCGACACCATTGCAAGAACTTTCGGTGTGTGGTTTGAATTTTTCTGAAAATACTGTCTGACACGGTTTTTAAGTATCTTTGCCTTACCGACATATATTATTTTATCGTCCTTGTCGTGCATTATATACACACCCGGATCTTCGGGTAAATTCTTTAACTCCTGTTCCAAATCAAACATATTGCCACCTCCTTACACCAAAAATAACTCTACATAATAATGCAGAGTTATTTTCTTAAATATTATTTAAAATTATTCAGAGAAATTAGATTCAATCAATTCAACCAAAGTCTTAACTGCCTCTTCTTCATCACTACCGTCAGCAATGATTGATATTGATGTACCCTTAACGATACCCAATGAAAGAACTCCCAAAAGACTCTTTGCATTTACACGTCTTTCGTCTTTCTCAACCCATATGCTTGACTTAAATTCATTTGCTCTTTGAATGAAAAATGTTGCAGGTCTTGCATGCAAGCCTACCGAATTTTGAACTGCCACTTCACTTGAAACCATGAATTGTGCCCCCTGTCTTAAATTTTAATCACATATTTTACCGATATAAATATTATAATTAGCATACTAAAAAATTTGTCCCGCGTCAATCCTTTTTATCGTTTTGTAACAATTTTTAGTTATTATTTACTTATCTTTTTATTATTCGGATAATATTTTTGTGAAATAATACACGCTTATTCTTCAGTTGTTTCGGTTGTTTCCGTTTCCGTCGGCTGTTTGCCGTCAGTATTATCACTGTCGTCAGCCTCACTCGGCAAGTATCCGCTGTTATTTTTCAACAATTCTCTAACCTGTCTGTCGATTTCAGCAGTAAATTCTTTGTTCTCAACCATATATTTTCTTACATTGTCACGGCCTTGACCGATTTTTTCACCGTTATAGCTGAACCAAGCACCCGACTTCTTGATAATATTGTTTTCAACTGCAAAGTCAAGAATATTACCTTCTTTTGAAATACCCTCGCCGTACAAAATATCAAATTCGGCAGTTTTAAACGGCGGTGCAACCTTGTTTTTAACAACTTTAACCTTTGTCTTGTTACCGATAAGTTCCGTACCGTTCTTTATAACCTCGCCGCGTCTTACGTCCAATCTTACAGATGAGAAGAACTTTAGTGCACGACCGCCCGGAGTTGTTTCTGGATTACCGTACATAACACCGACTTTTTCTCTTAGCTGGTTGATAAAGATTACGACCGTACCCGATTTTGAGATGACGGCAGTAAGCTTTCTTAGAGCCTGTGACATAAGTCTTGCCAACAAACCGACATGGCTGTCACCCATTTCACCGTCAATTTCCGCTTTCGGAACAAGTGCGGCAACAGAGTCGACAACGATTACGTCAAGCGCACCGCTTCGTACAAGTGCCTCGGCAATATCCAAAGCCTGTTCACCGGTATCCGGTTGTGCAACAATTAAATTGTCTATATCAACGCCCAATTTTTTTGCATATACAGGGTCTAAAGCGTGTTCCGCGTCAATAAATGCAGCCTCACCGCCCATTTTCTGTGCCTCTGCCACAACGTGAAGTGCAACGGTTGTCTTACCCGAAGATTCAGGACCGTATATTTCTATAACTCTGCCTCTCGGAAGCCCGCCTACTCCAAGCGCCATATCAAGCGTCAACGAGCCTGTCGGAATAACTTCAACGTCAACCGAATTTGCGTCGCCGAGTTTCATAATACTTCCTGTACCGTATTCCTTTTCTATAACACTAAATACAGATTCAAGAGCCTTTTTCTTTTCCTCCGCGTCAGTCATTTTTACAACTTTAGGTTTACTCTTATCCTTTTCTTTTGCCATTTATTTTCTCCTTTAAAGTATCACTTATATTTTATACGTCAATTATATTACATAAACACTCTTTTTTCAAGCAGTTTTTAACTCAATGCCATGCAAAGTACGATTTATTGTACTTTAGTGATATTTTCAATACGGTTTGCGATATTTTCAAACGTAATTTTGCAAGTACACTCACGAACTTCTTCGCGTGTACCGTTTAAATGAAGTTCTTTCACTTCCGTTTCACCCATAACGCATATGCCAACATATACAAGTCCTACCGGCTTTTCTTTTGTTCCGCCTGTCGGGCCTGCTATGCCTGTTATGCCGACAGTAACATCCGCACCTGTGTTTTTTCTGAGTCCCTCTGCCATTTCAAAAGCGGTTTCATAACTCACTGCGCCGTGTTTTTCCAGCGTTTCACCCTTAACACCGAGATATTTCATCTTCGCCGAATTTGCATAAGTCACAAAGCTTTCATTCAAAACCTCCGACGCACCCGAAACATTTGTTATAAGTGCCGCAAAAAGTCCTCCTGTACAGCTTTCAGCCGCCGAAACAGTCATTTTTCTTTCCGCAAGCATTTTTACAACTTTTTCGTTTAAACCGTTTACTTCCGCTTTCATATCAATCACCCAAGCCTTATTATTTAGGATATACTTCTATCTTTTCAACACCTGCCAAAGCAGCCTCGATAAGTGTTTCAACGTCAAGTCTGTTTTCAGACTTTTCAATATTTGCAAGTTTTGGATTTGTTGTAGGGTGCTTTGGTGTAAACACTGTACAGCAGTCCTCATACGGTAAAATCGATGTTTCAAATGTACCGATTTCGTGTGCTCTGTCAACTATTTCAATCTTATCCATACCGATAAGCGGCTGCAATACCGGCATATCAACAGCTGAATTTGTAACGTCAAGTGCCGCAAGAGTTTGACTTGCAACCTGTCCGACACTTTCGCCTGTTACAAGCGCAAGTGATTTATGCTTACGCGCCAATCTTTCCGCAATACGCATCATAAATCTACGCATAACAAGCGTCAAATGTTCTTCAGGGCACTTTTCTGCAATCTGCAGCTGTATTTCCGTAAACGGCACGATATACAAATTGATTTTTGACGTATATTGTGCGATTATGCTTGCAAGCTCAATAACCTTTTCTTTTGCTCTCTCACTTGTGTATGGGAATGAGAAAAAGTTTACCGCATCAATTTCAACACCGCGTTTTGAAATCATATGGCCTGCAACAGGGCTGTCAATACCGCCTGACAAAAGCAATGTTGCCTTTGAGCCTGTACCTATCGGCATACCGCCCTGTCCCTGCACTTTATTTTCATCTGCATAAACGTATGCAGCGAAATCTCTGACTTCGACTTTAACCGTAACTTCGGGATTATGAACATCAACGACTATATTCGGATATTCGTCGTCAAGATAACCGCCGACTTCCATACAAATTTGAGGTGAGTTAAGCGGGAACTGCTTATCAGAACGCTTTGCCTCAACCTTAAATTTAACGCCGTCCTTAAAGTCTTTCTTCAAATATTCCTTGGCTTTAGCCTTTATATCCTCAATATCCTTTTCACAAACAACCGCTCTTGTAATTGAAACAATACCGAATATTTTCGACAATCTTTCCACTACAATATCCATTTTATCCTCATCGAAAACTTCGACATAAATTGTAGCCTGTGCAAGTCTTGCCTTTACCTCAGCCACATTTTTCAGTGAATTTCTGATGTTGTTCATCAGTATATTTTCAAACTTCGGACGATTACCGCCCTTTAATATAATTTCTCCGTATTTTGCAAGAATAATCTCTTTCATTTACATAAATCTCCTTATTGTCGCAACCTCTTTTGCAATAATTTCCGCCGCTTTTATAACGTCTGATTCTTCTGTCAATCTGTCAAAACTGATTCTCACCGCGCCGTTAATTTCTTTTTTATCAAGTCCCATAGCCGTAAGTACATGGCTCGGCTGCGGTTTGTGGCTTGAACAAGCCGAACCTGTTGAAACGTATATTTTATGTGCCTCAAGCGAATGAAGAAGTATTTCAGCCTTTATGCCGATAAACGATACGTTTAAAACACTGCCGGAATTATATTCGTCAGAGCCGTTTATCTTAATATTCGGTATTTCTTGAAGTTTTTCTTTCATTGTGTTTCTCAAATGTATAAGTTTTGATTGGTCGGTGTCACATTCAGCAGCCGCCGCACCGAATGCAAGTATACCGCCTACATTTTCCGTACCCGGTCTTATTTCACCCTGTTGTTCACCGCCGAACAATATCGGACGTATCATTCTTGTATCTGCTACATACAATGCACCCGTACCTTTAAAGCCGTGAATTTTATGGCTGCTTATCGTAACAAGGTCCGCACCCATTTTTTTCGGTTTCACATCTATTTTACCAAACGACTGTACACAGTCAGTATGAAGATGTGCATAAGGTGCTTTTTCAAGCATAATTTCTCTTATTTCTTCAATCGGCTGAATAACGCCTGTTTCATTATTGACGTGCATAACGCTTATAAGTATCGTTTCATCATCAAGAACGTTTCTAAGCATATCAAGGTCTACTCTGCCTTCACTGTCAACGTCAAGATACTCAACATTAAATCCGTCAATTTCAAGTTTTCTGAATGCCTCAAGTACAGACGGATGTTCGATTTTGCTCGTAACAATTTTTGTACCGATTTTGTGACGTGCCGCCGCAACGCCGAAAACAGCCAAATTATTCGCCTCGGTACCGCCCGATGTAAACAAAATATTTTTACTTTCAACACCAAGCATATCGGCAATATTTTTTTTGCTTTCGTTTATGAGTTTTTCCGCCTCAATACCCAAGCCGTGAAGCGACGACGGATTACCGAAACATTCCGCCGCCTTAATCATTGCATCAACTGCCGCTTTTGACGGTTTTGTTGTTGCCGCATTATCAAGATATATCATACTCTTTCCACCTTTATTACCAATGCCATTCCGCTTTTTATTGTAATATTGCATTTATCCGCAAGCATAATATTGCTGATGCCGCGGCTGCTGCCGAAATACAAAGTTTCGTCATTCAACGGATATTCAAGTCCGTCTGTCGTTATTCCGACCGCATTATCCTTTATCGGAATTATAGACAGAGTTTGTCCTGTTTTTCCGTTTAACGACAATTTATCTTTTAACAAATAAATTTCATTATTATCATCTATAAGCACACCGTTTTTACACTTTTCAAGCAATAAAATATCCGCTATACTGTGGTCAAAACGGTCGCCTGTCATGGCGATAAGGACTATGTCTTCATATCCATTATCCACCGCGTAAGCTACCGCAAGTTCACCGTCTGTAAAATCCTTGCGTTTTGGATATTCAATTCTGTCCTTAACTTTTTCAAAATTCTTTGCCGAATCAAAATCACCTATAAGCACATCAGGCACTATCCCCATTTTTTTCGCATGGTTATAGCCGCCGTCGGCACATATTATAAAATCATTGTCATTGATTTTGCTTTTTATATATTGATAGTCTTTTATATCACCGTTACCGATTATTACCGCACGCATTATCTCATAAGACTCCTTACAGAGCCCTCAATATCGTCATTAAACACAGCCGTTCCCGCAACAATTATATTTGCGCCTGCATTAATCGCATTGTCAATATTGTTTGCATTAATTCCGCCGTCAACTTCAATATCAAAGTCACTGCCCATTTTTTCACGAATATACGCAATCTTTTCATTAACGCTTTCAATATATTTCTGACCGCCGTAACCCGGCTCAACGCTCATAACAAGCACCATATCGACTTTATCAAGGTACTTTTCAATCGCCGATACAGGTGTTTTCGGATTAATCGAAATCGCCGCTTTTTTTCCTCTCTTCTGTATCATTTCAATACATTCTTCCGGCTTATCGGTTGCCTCGATATGAAAAGTAACACCGTCCGCACCGGCATTGATAAATTCATCAATATATCTTTCCGGCTTATCTATCATAAGATGTACATCAAAAAACATATCTGTATACTTGCGTAATGACTTTATAACAGGCATTGCAAAAGTCATATTCGGAACAAAATGTCCGTCCATAACATCAATATGCAACCACTGTGCTCCCGCGTTCTCTGCCCTTTTTACCTGCTCGGCAAGTATACCGAAATCTGCCGACAATATAGACGGTGATAATATCATTTCTTTTTCCATTCCTTTACTGATTTTAGTTTATTGTATATTTGAGTATAGCTGTCGTATCGTGACTGAGCCATTTCTCCGTTTTCAAGCTTTTCTTTTATATAGCAATCAGGCTCGTTTATATGTGAGCATCCTCTGAAACGGCATTTATTTTGAGAGTCAGCCATTTCGGGAAAATACTGCCACAAATCGTCAGCCTTTATATTTTCAATTTCAAGTGAACTGAAACCGGGTGTATCAAGTACAAAACCTCCGCTTTCAAGTTCAAACAATTCAACGTGACGCGTCGTATGTTTTCCGCGGCTTATTTTTTCGGAAATACTTCCCGTTTCAAGCTCTCCGTTTGTGATAATACTCAAAAGACTCGACTTACCAACTCCCGAAAGTCCCGCAAATGCAGTCGTCTTATCCTTCAAATAATCCATAAGCAAATCCGTGCCGTCTTGTCTTTCGGCACTTACAGAAAATATTTTATATTTGGCTTTTGAATATATTTCTTCTATATCCTCACGTTTTTTTATATCTGTTTTATTAATGCAAATAACAGGAGTTATATTATTAATCTCCGCATTTATAAGCATTTTGTCTATCAAAAACAAATTCGGCTCCGGTGACGCCGCCGCAACGACAAGCATCATTGTATCAACATTTGCAACCGGCGGTCTTATAAGCGACGATTTTCTCGGCATTATTTCAATAATACTGCCTTTTTCGCCGTCCGTTTCAATATTCACCTTATCGCCAATCATAGGTGTTATCTTTTCCTTGCGAAAAATTCCCCTTGCTTTACATTCGTATATGCTATCAGAGGCCTTTACATAGTAAAAGCCTCCAATACCTTTCATTATAGTTCCAACCATAATTACCTCTAATTAAAGTTTATTGTTCTGTCACTTACCTTACTTCCGTCTATATAAGCCTGAACTTCCGCAGTTCCCGAGCCTGTAATTTCAACCGATACAGTGCCTTCGTCCTTTGAGTGAACTGCATTATGAACTGTTTTTCCGTTTGCTACAATTTCAACATCAACCGAATCATCTGCAGTGTCCGGAATTTTTACAGTGAAAGTTCTTGTTGATGTTTGGTTTGATGAACCCGAATCACTGTTTGAACTGTCGGATGTGTTTGAACTTGAATTGTCGTTGCTTGATGTGTTTGAATTGCTTGAACTGTTTTGGTTTGTGCTTGCATTGTTTTGTTCATTTTTTGTCTGTGATGAATTATTTTGTTCCGCTTGTTGATTTGATTGATCTGCCTGAGCTTCTTCACCCTTTGAAAGTACAATGCTTACATATGAGCCTTTATTCGCAGTCTTGCCAAGTTCAGGACTTTGCGAAATAACAGTTCCCTCTTGTGCAGAAGACGCTTTTCTTGAAACGTTACCGAGATTTAAGCCGTTTGCTTTAAGTGTTGCCTCTGCCTGTTCTCTGCCCAAACCGATTATGCTCGGAACTGATACTCTTTCAGCTGCAGGAGTAGCTTGCGCACTGCTTTCTCCCTTACCTTTGCTGACGTGGATATTTATAATATCGTCTTTGTTAAGCTTTGTTCCGCCCAAAGGTGTCTGACGAATTACATATCCCGACGGTACATCATCAGATTCTTCCTCAACAACCGTATAGTTAAGCTCAAGTTCAAGAATTTCCGAAATAGCCTCATCAAACTGTTTTCCCGTAACATCAGGCGCTACAATATCACCGCCCGATGAACCTATTGAAACTATAAGTTTTACATCAGAATTTTTTGCCACAATCTTTTTAGCTGTAGGGTCTTGCGAAATTACGCAGTTTTCCGCAACCGTATCCGAAAGCGAATATTCGATTTCATCAGCCAAATGAAGTCCTGCCTTTTCAAGTTCCGCAGTTGCCTCTTCAACAGTCATATTTTTAAGATCAGGCACAATCGCCTCTTTACGCATATTTATAAAGAAAAATGTTCCGAGTACTATAAGCAAAATAACCGCTGCCGTTGAAATTGCAAGAACAACAGCAATCCTGTCCTCTTTCTTCTGCTTTTTATTCTTTTTCTTTACTGCTTTTTTACGTTTTGTACGACCTCTTGCAGGAAGTTCCTCTTCATAAGGTTCTTCCTCCTCTACCGTTTCCGGCACATCAAGATTATCGTCAAAATCACTTTCGTCGTCATACGCATAATCTTCCTGCGGTGTGACTTCTTCATATACATCATCGCGGCTCGGAAGCGGCTCATCTGCAAGTACAGCATGAAGATCGTCAACAAATTCCTGTACATTTTGGTATCTGTTACTTTGTTCTTTTGAAATTGCTTTCATTGTAACATATGCCAAATCAGTCGGTATATCAAGATTTACGCATTTAACGTTTACAGGTTCTTTTTCAAGGTGCATAAGCGCTACGCTCACAGGAGTATCACCGTCAAAAGGAACTTTTCCGGTAAGCATTTCGTAAAGCACAATACCAAGTGAATATATATCACTTCTTGCGTCCGTAAATCCGCCTCTTGCCTGTTCAGGCGAAATATAATGCACCGAACCCAAAGCACTTCCGCCGACAACGGTAGTTTCTCCCGCAACAGCTCTGGCAATACCGAAGTCCGTTACTTTCAAAGTTTTGTCCTTTGTCATAAGAATATTTTGAGGTTTAATATCGCGATGTATTATATTAATAGAATGTGCCTCGCTTATACCTTGTCCGATCTGAATAGCAAAGTCGCAGGCCTCCTGCCAAGGAAGTGCACCCTTTTGCTTTATGTATTCTTTAAGTGTAATGCCGTCAACGTATTCCATAACCATATAATTAAGCCCGTTTTCTTCGCCGACATCGTAAACAGACACAATGTTATTGTGTACCAAGCTCGCCGATGACTGAGCCTCTTTTATAAAGTTTGAAACAACCTGTTCTTCACCCTCAAGCGAATCACGAAGTATTTTTATCGCAACATATCGGTTTAAAAGCGTATCTTTCGCCTTATAAACTGTAGCCATACCGCCGGTACCGATTTTTTCAAGCATATCATATCTATTTCCAAGTGTTATTCCAACTAAATTATCACTGTTCATTATCACATTTCTCCCTTTCCAAAGCCACAATGGTAATATTATCTCCGCCGCCTCGTTCATTTGCAAGTGCTACAAGTTCTTCCGCACTTTTCTGAAGGTTGCTTTTATTTTTAATATATGTTCTGATTTCATCGTCCTCTACGAAATTTGTAAGGCCGTCAGAGCATAGCACAAGAGTTTCACCGTTATAAGGTTTAATCGAAATATCTACTTTTACGGTGTCCTCTGCACCCATAGCACGCGTTATGTAGTTCTTTTTAGGGTGATTTTTTGCCATTTCGGGACTTATTTCACCTCTTGATACAAGTTCCTGTACATAGGAATGGTCTTTTGTTATCTGTTTGATTTCGTCACCTATCATATAGGCTCGTGAATCTCCGACGTGTGCCGTAATAATCTTGTTTTGATAAATCATTGCAAGCGTCGCCGTTGTTCCCATTCCCATTACTTTATAATGATTCTTTGCATAATTATATATGATACTGTTCGCCGATATAAACGCCTGACGTATAACTTCTCCTGCCTCTACATAGTCGAGTTCGGTATCAAGATTTTTTTCTAAGTGGTTTTCTATAATATCGACAACCATCATACTTGCGACTTCACCGGCTTGATGACCGCCCATTCCGTCCGCAACAACTGCGTAAGGGAACGTGTCGCTTTCATTTACGTAATAATTGTCCTCATTAATTTTTCTGTGCATTCCTATATCGGTAACCGCACCAAACTGCATTTTGAAAATCACCTCATTTCACTAAAGAATTATAGTTTTTGATATTATATCACTTTTTTTCTCAGTTGTCCACAGGAAGCTGATATATCTGAGCCGAGTTCACGTCTTACTGTCGCATTTATGCCAAGATGTGTCAATTTTTCTTGGAACGCTCTTATATCGTCATTACTTCCTTTTTCAAAATTTCTTTCTTCAACTTTATTTACAGGTATAAGATTTATATGCCCGTGCAGGTCACGTACAAGATTTGCCAGTTCCTCTGCATTTGCCATACTGTCATTTACACCGTGAATAAGAGAATATTCAAAACTGATACGTCTGTTTGTCGTCTTTACATATTCTCTGCAAGCCGTCAATAATTCTTCAATATCGTATTTATGATTTACAGGCATTATACTGTCACGAATTTCATTGTTAGGCGCGTGCAGAGATATTGTCAGCGTTATAGGAAGTTTTTCCTTTGCCAACGCGTATATCCCCGGCACAACACCGCAGGTTGACAGTGAAATGTGTCTGTATCCTATGTTAAGTCCTTTTTCATGGTTTACATTGTGCAAAAACTTTATGACGTTATCGAAATTGTCAAGCGGCTCGCCTATACCCATCATAACAATATTGCTTATACGCTCGCCGACGTCTTTTTGTGCAAAAATAACTTGATTAAGTATTTCACCCGGCGTTAAACTTCTGTAAAGTCCGCCTATCGTTGATGCACAAAAACGACAACCCATTCTGCAGCCGACTTGACTTGATATACAAATCGTAAGTCCGTGATGATAACGCATAACAACGCTTTCTATACAATTTCCGTCCGGAAGTTCAAAGAGATATTTTACAGTACCGTCTATTTTCGATACATATTTTTCTCTGATTTTAAGCGTTGAAACATACGTTTCTTTTTCAAGTTTTTCCCTTGTTGCCTTTGACAGGTTCGTCATTTCATCATAGCTTTCCACACCTTTATGAAGCCATGAAAAAATCTGCTCGGCTCTGAATTTCTTCTCGCCGACGGATGTAAGATATTCAATTAATTCATCATATTCAAAATCTTTTAAATCAATCATTTACTTAATCCTTTTCATCTTACAGATATAAAATCCGTCTGTGTTATCTATATGCGGATAAAATGTCTTTTCAAATACTTTTTCAAAATTTTCGTTATCCGCCGTAAAGCTGTCTGTAACAGCCTCATTTTCTTCTTTTTCAATCGTACACGTTGAATAAACAATCTCACCGTTTATTTTAAGATATTTTGACGCATTGTCAAGTATCTGTCTTTGAATTTTCGGTAAATCGTTATCCTCTGCCCTGTTCCACTTTATTTCGGGCTTTCGTCCGATTATTCCCAAACCCGAACACGGAACATCACAAAGTATTTTATCTGCCGTATTTATCATACTTTCGTCTATTTTACAGCCGTCCGAAAGTTTAGGTTCGATTATCGTTATTCCGAGCCTTTCGGCATTCTTTTTTATAAGCTCTATTTTATGTTCGTGTACGTCAAAGGCATATATTTTGCCTTTGTTGTTCATCAATTCCGCAATATGCGTTGTCTTTCCGCCCGGTGCGGCACACATATCAATCACTGTGTCACCCTCACACGGCGCAAGCACTTTTGCTGTCTGCATTGCTGCTGAATCCTGTATTGTGTAATATCCGTCATTATATAAACTGTCCGCCGAAATGTCAAATCCGTCCGACACTATATAACCGTCATAAACTTCGGCATTTATTCCGTTGTCGTTAAACTTCTTGCAAAGTTCATCTGCCGTTATCTTTAATCTGTTCGGTCGAATATTAAGTCTTTTTTCCATGCCGAAACTTTCAATCAATTTTTCGGTAAAATCATATCCGAATTCATCAATCCACTTTTCACAAAGCCACATCGGGAACGAATATTTGACAGACAAATATTCTGTTTTATCAGACGGATATTCGATTTCTGTTTTCGACACATTTCTCAAAAGTCCGTTTACAAATCCTGCCGATGCACCGTGACCGTATCTTCTTGCAAGCTTTACGCTTTCATTCACTGCGGCACTTGTCGGCACTTTATCCATAAACATTATCTGATATATTCCCATTCTCAAAATTATAAGAATGTACTTCGATATTTTTTTCAATTTTATCTTTGAAAACTTTCCTATAACATAATCAAGAGTCAATTTTCTGTCTGTGACGCCGTAAACAAGATTGGAAATAAACGCCTTATCCTGTTTTGGCATATCCATTTTCAAAGCTTTTTTCAATGCCATATTTGAATATGCTCCGTTAAATTCAACGTCGTATATTACTTTCATTGCAATTTCTCTTGCGTTACTCATTAATCTCTCCTACGATTTGCCAATAAAACAAGTCTTAAAAATTGAAGTGCCGTTGACGCAACCGCCGCAACATATGTCATAGCCGCCGCCGTAAGTGTTTTTCTTGCACCTGTAAGCTCATCACCCTCAAGTAAGTACATACTTTCAAGAGTTTTCATTGCACGTCTTGACGCATTGATTTCAGTCGGCAATGTTACAAGCTGAAATACAAGCACCGCACCGAAAAGTATCGCACCGACCATTGCCAGTCTGCCAAGTCCGAGTATAAGTCCGATTATGAAAATCGGCATTGAAAGCGTGTTGCAGACATTTACTATCGGCACAATTCCGTTACGAATTTTTATCGGAACGTATCCTACTTGGTGCTGAACCGCGTGACCGCATTCATGTGCCGCAACACCTATTGCGGCTACCGATGTAGAATTATATGTTGAATCCGACAGTCTTATGACGTTTTCATTCGGGCTGTAGTGGTCTGTAAGGTCGCCCGAAACGTGTTCAATTCTTATATTCTGAAGTCCGTTTGCATCAAGAATTTGTCTTGCCGCACTTGCCGCGGTAATTCCTCTTGAACTTCTTACATCATTGTATTTACTGAAAGTCGATTTAACTCCCATTGACGCAAACAATGTAAGTAAAAATGCAATTATTACAAGTACATACGTTGGGTCAAAATAATAGCTGAACATAATTACTCCTTTCCGAGTACAACTCCTAATTCAATTTCATGTCCTCTTGCATAATCTTCAACATTCATTTTTTTACTGTTTGGGAACTGTGCCGTTACAATGTACAATGTTCCCTCACCGCAAGAAATTTTAAGTCCTTTTCCCTTTTCAAGTGCAAGTATTTCTCCCGCCTCTTTATCCGAATTTTCATCACAAACTCTTGCGGAAACAATTTTTAAAATTCCGTCTTTATATTTTGTGCAAGCAAGCGGCCACGAATTCATACCACATATCAGTTTTGAAATTTCACGAGCTGATTTGCTCCAATCTATAACTCCCGTTTCTCTTGAAATCATAGGCGCATATGTATGCTCCTCATCATTTTGCGGAGTAGGTGTTATACTGCCTTTTTCAAGTCCGTCTATTGTTTTTAAAAGCAAGTCGCCGCCTATTACGGCTAAACGGTCGAAAAGTTCCTCTGCCGTTTCATATTCGCCGATTTCGGTTTCGGCTTTCAAAAGCATATCGCCGGTGTCAAGTCCGCTGTCCATTTTCATCGTTGTAACGCCGGTAACCTTTTCGCCGTTTATAATCGCCCACTGAATAGGTCCCGCACCTCTGTACTTCGGCAAAAGTGACGCGTGTACATTAATACAGCCGTATTTCGGATAATCTATTATATAATCAGGCAAAATTTTGCCGTATGCAACAACGACAATAAGCTCTGGTTTCAGTTTGTCAAGAACAGGCTGAAGTTCACCGTTTCTCAGTTTTTCGGGCTGATATATATTTTCTATACCTGCCTCAAGTGCCGCCGCCTTAACATCAGTCGGTACAAGTTTATGTCCTCTGCCTTTCGGTCTGTCCGGCTGAGATACAACACCCACAACATCAAGACCTGCGTCTGTCATAGCTTTAAGGCTCGCCGCCGCAAAATCGGGTGTACCCATAAATAAAATTCTCATTCAACCATCTCCGTTAGTCAATAAATCTAATTACTCTGTCCAAGAACAATTTACCGTCAAGGTGTTCAATTTCGTGACAAAAAGCTCTGGCCAAGAGTTCCTTACCTGTGATTTTAAACCACTTGCCGTCCCTGTCCTGTGCTTTTACGGTTACGACATTCGGTCTTGTAACCTCGCCGAACACTCCGGGTACGCTAAGACAGCCTTCGCTGCCGGTCTGTTCTCCGCTTTCTTCTACTATTTCAGGGTTTATAAGTTCAATTTTACCGTCACCGACATCTATGACAACCGCACGTTTCAGTATTCCCACTTGCGGAGCTGCAAGTCCGACACCGTCACGGCTTTGCATTGTTTCATACATATCGTCAAGAAGTATATGAAGTTTTTCGTCAAACTTCACTACAGCTTTGCATTTCTTATAAAGGATTTCATCGCCTTTTTCCCTTATTTCTCTGATTGCCATTATGTTTCCCCTCTCTAATTTATCATACCCGGTGATTTGTCTATTATTATCGCCACGTCCGAAAATCCCTTGTTTTTTCTGCATGTCATTTCGGCTTGTGAAAGTATCTCACCCAAGTTATCGTCATCTTCGCATTTAAAAATAATCTGCCATCTGTATTTGTTTTTTATTTTTGAAATATATGACGGCACAGGCCCTAAAACCTGTATTTTCTGTGATACATTCTGTGTTTTTTCGGCAGTGTTTAAAAAATATTTTGCCGTTTTCGCAACAATATTTTCAACATTGCCTTGAAAATGCACACTCACTATTTTACAAAACGGCGGATACCACATAAGCTTTCGTTTTGCAATTTCCTTATCGTAAAAAGTTCTGTAATTGTGACTTTTTACAAGGCTCACCGCCTCATGTTCGGGCGTATACGTCTGAATAACAGCTCTGCCCTCTTTACTTCCTCTGCCGGCACGTCCCGAAACCTGTTCAAGCATTGCAAAAGTTCTCTCACCGCTTCGGTAATCGTTAATATTGAGCATTGTATCTGCCGTTATAACTCCGACAAGCGTTACATTTTCAAAATCAAGTCCTTTTGCCACCATTTGCGTACCGATAAGAATATCGATTTTATCTTTTTCAAACTTCTGCAAAATCTTCTCGTGCGACTGCTTTTTACCCGTTGTATCCATATCCATTCTGACAGTTGTCGCATTTGGGAACAGACGGTTTAATTCGTCCTCCACCTTTTGCGTACCGCCGCCGAAATAACGTATATAATTGCTTCCGCATTTCGGACAAATCTTATAATTCGGTCGTTCATATCCGCAGTAGTGGCACTTTAATTTATCCTCAAATTTATGATATGTAAGCGATATGTTGCAATTCGGACAATGCGGTACATATCCGCAACTTCGACACGAAACAAATGTAGAAAATCCACGCCTGTTAAGAAACAAAATTGTCTGTTCACCGCGTTTTAAATTTTCTTCGATTTCGTTATACAATTTACCCGAAAGCATACTTTTATTGCCCTTTTCCAACTCGCTGCGCATATCAATAACCGATATTTCGGGCATTTTATTTTTATTGTATCTTGTATTCATTTCAATCAGCTTATATTCGCCTGTCTGTGCTTTGTAATAGCTTTCAACAGACGGCGTTGCCGACGCCAAGACAACCGCCGCACCAAACTGACTTGCTCTGAATATTGCCGTTTCGCGTGCGTGGTATCTCGGTGACATATCCGACTTATAAGTATCGGAATGTTCCTCGTCCATTATTATAACGCCGATATTTTTAAGCGGTGTAAAAATCGCACTTCTTGCACCGATTACAATATCAGCCTCACCGTCACGAATTTTCTTCCATTGGTCATATCTTTCACCGGTGGACAAACCGCTGTGAAAAATAGCAACTCTGCCGCCGAATCGCGACATAAATCTTGAAACCATCTGCGGTGTAAGCGATATTTCGGGTACAAGCATAATCGCACTTTTACCCATATTTATCACATTTTCAATCGTCTGCATAAAAACTTCGGTTTTACCGCTGCCTGTCACACCGTGCAGAAGATATATTCCTCCGTCACCCGATTTGACGGAATTTGTGATTTCGTCTATCGCGTATTCCTGTTCCGGTGTCGGAACCATCTTTTCTGTTTTCTCAAAAACTCTGTTCCAATACGGATCACGTTCAACCGTCATATCAAACACATTGACAAGATTTTTCTTTTCAAGTGCTTTTACAGTACTGTGTGAGCCGTTTGTGAATTTCTGTAAATCGGCAAGAGAAACATACTCGTTTTCGCTTAGCACTTCAAGCATTTTTGCTTGAACAGGTGCTTTTCTGCGTAAAATTTCGGCACTTTCAAGTGCTGTTTCTCTGTCACATATAAGCTTTACACATTTAATTTTTTTATCCTTAATATCAACCGATTGTCTGTATTCCTTTTTTAAAGTACCCTCTTTAATCATTGCACGAACTTGATTTTGTATATCAACTCCGCACATTTCTTTAAGTCCTTTAAATTCCATACTGCCGCCGTTATCGGTAAGTATTTCTGTAATACGTCGGCGTATCTCCGACTTTTCCTCACTTTTATTTTCAAGAATAATCCATTCTTTCGTTTTAAGTGCCGTACCTGAAGGAACAATCGTATGAATTATATCAAGGTATGACGCAAGATATTTTTTATGCATCCACTCGATAAGTTCAAGCATATCTTCGTCAAAGCCTATCGAATCATTTGCCGTTCTTATTATGGATTTAAGACGTTTACTGTCACTTGTATCCGCAGTGCCGACACAAAATCCCTCAATTTCTCTGTTACCGGAAGAAAACGGAACAAGCACTCTGCTGCCTATTTTAATTTTGTCTTCAAGTTCTTTCGGGACAAGATAATCAAAAGGTTTATCAACTTGCTTTGACTTATTATCCACAATAATTTTTGCTATCATTATTATTCGTTATCTTCTGTATCGTCTTCTGCAACTTCGATTTCTTCCGGCTGTACGTCATCATTACTGTTTAGAGAAAGAATAGCCGCAGCCTTTTCGTCCTCCCAAGCCTTTGCACGCTTGATAGCCTCTGAACGAACATATCCTACTTTTCCCTCTACGATTTCCTCTGCCGCAACTGATACAGGTTTTTCATCGCCGTATGCGTCCATATCGTGCATACGTTCTTCACCAATCATTCTCGCACGTTTTGCCGCCATTGTAACAAGTGTATAACGGCTGTCCACACACTTTGAAAGTTCCGAAATTCCAGGTTTAATCATCATAATAATATTCCTCCAGTAATCAATAATTTTCAGCTAATAATTTATCAACAAGGTTACGCTTTTGAACCTTATCACGCATTGTTTCTTCGACTTCACGAACACACTCGCCAAGTTCGTCGTTTACGAATATACAGTCATACTTCGTCGACTGAGATAATTCCCATTTTGCCGCCTCAAGTCGTTCTTCTATTTGTTCTGCCGTTTCACGGCCTCTGTCCTCAAGTCGCTGTTTTAAAACTTTCATTGACGGCGGTGCTATAAACATAAGTACAGCCTCTTCAAAAAGTTTCTTAACTTTAAGTGCGCCTTGCGGCTCGATTTCAAGCAAAACGTTTTTACCGCCCTCAAGCATATCTTCAACAGTCTTTTTCGGAGTACCGTAATAATTGCCGCTGTACATAGCATATTCAAGCATTTCTCCGTTGTCTATCATCTTCTTAAAGTTTTCCACCGTTGTATAATTATATGTCACGCCGTCGGTTTCACCTTTGCGTTTTTCTCTCGTTGTTGACGATACGGACAAAAATACATCGTTATTTTCATTTGCAAGAAGTTCATTACAAATCGTTCCTTTGCCCGTTCCCGACGGTCCGGACATTACAAAAAGTACACCTCTACTCATCGCCTTTAACGCTCTCCTCTCCTGTATCACCGCTAAGTCTGCCTGATACCGTTTCCGTCTGCAAAGCCGACAGAACAATATGGTCGGAATCGGTTACTATAACGGCTCTTGTTCTTCTGCCGTATGTTGCGTTTATAAGATTACCCTTATCCTCCGCCTCACGAATTATACGTTTAATCGGTGCGGACTCGGGACTTACAACTGCCACAACACGTTCGGCATTAACCATATTTCCAAAGCCTATATTTATAAGTTTCATTATATCACCTGTTATTCAATATTTTGAATTTGCTCTCTTAATTTTTCAATTTCACCCTTTAGCGTTACAACGGTTTTTGCGATTTCAATATCACTTGCCTTTGAACCGATTGTATTTACTTCACGGTTAATTTCCTGAATTAAGAAATCAAGCTTTCTGCCCGCAGGCGAACCGCTGTTTATTATAGTGTCAAATTCTTCAAAGTGACTGCCAAGTCTTACCGTTTCCTCATTTACCGCCACTTTATCGGCATAAATTGCAACTTCGGTAAGTATTCTTGCTTCGTCTATTTCTTTACCGTCAAGAACTTCTTTAATCTTGTCATAAAGTTTGTCACTGTATTCCTTAACAGTCTGCGGTGAACGCTCGTCCACTTCCTTGACAAGTGTACGCATATAGTCAATTCTCTCGCACAAGTCCTTTTGTATTCTCTCGCCCTCACGCTCACGCATTGCGATAAAATCGCTAAGTGCGCCGTCAAGAACGGTTTTAACCGTATTCCACAGAGCCTCCTCATCTTCTTCAACTCTTTCGGTTGAGAAAATGTCCGGATTTGACGCAACGTTTGATACTGTTATATCGTCCTTTAATCCAAATTCATCTCTAAGTTGGTATAAAACATCTATGTAATTTTTTGCGATTTCCTTATTTAATGTAATCTGCTTGTCGGCATTTTCATAGTTTTCTACATTAAGGTATATATCAACCTTACCGCGAGTTATACTTGACGATACATACTTTCTGATTTTATCTTCCAAAAAGCCAAGATGTCTTTGCACTTTTATATTGTAATCCGAATATCTGTGATTTACCGATTTTATCTCCACAAGTATCTTTTTTCCTTCTGTTACGGCCTCTCGTCTGCCGTATCCGGTCATACTTTTCAGCATAGCACGTTCTCCCGTCTAATATATTATATAGGCATATTAACCCATTATTTTTTTATTATACCACAAGTTCTTGTATTTGAACAGTCTTATTTTAAATTTTTTTGAAAAATTCATTACAAAAATAACAGAAATGTATCCGTCAAGTTTGTTATTTCGACAAAAAAACAGACGAACTGTAAATTCAGCTCGTCTGTTTACCGACTTAATTATTTTTTGTTTTTATCGCACTTACAAATAAATCAGTTATATCAGCCGCACCTGTCGGAATTTCAGGTGTCACTATTGTATCGTCCTTTTCCGCATTTGACGATACTGTCATTTTAAGTGACATATCATCAGTATATCCGACTTCTATATTTGCGTCACTTGTTGATTTTGTTGCGTCCGTTTCGCTGTTTGCGGAAACATTAAACTTAAAATCATTTTTTAATTGATTATAGTCACTGTCCGATATATTGCTTATATTTTTCAAAATGTTAAGCATATCTTCTGATTTGATATTCATTTTTAGGCTGTAACCGCCGTTTTCCGTTTCTGTAACCGTTATATATTTATCCATCTGTTCATACATATCAAACATTGAAGCCAATGAAATAATAGTATCAATATCAGTATCGCCCTCTGTCTGATAAGCACTCTTTAATGTGTCCATAGCCTTCGCAGTATTTCCGCTGACAGCACTGTCCACTATATTTATTGTGGCAGTCGGCACACCGAGAGAAGTCAAGGCTTTGTTTAAATCAATACTGTACCATACATCACTCTTTACGATAAGTGCCAATGCCTTGATTTTTGCATTGTCCGAGCTTTGAGCAAGTTTTTCTATAACATCTGTTTTAAAGTAAACCTTATCATCCGCTACTACTGCGTTAAGTGTTGCGTCATTTACACTGCTTTCATTCAATGAGCCGTTAAACTTCACATCCGCACCCGCAACATTATCTTTATTTTTGCCGTCAATACTTCCGTTTGCCGCAACACTGTATTTACTGTTGCCGTTATTCAAATCAAAACTCACATCAAATGCAGTATATTCCTTATTATATTTCGGTGTTTCCTTATTTAAAAGTTTTGAAATATTCGGTGCCGAGTTTTCAAATTCGTTAAAATAATCGTCAGCATCAAGGATTACAACTGTTTCCGTATTTCCGTCCCAGCCTACCTGCATACCGAATGCATTACTCATAAAACGAATAGGAACAAGAGTTCTGTCATCAACAATAATCATAGGTGTGTCCATTTTAACGGTTGATTCACTTCCGTTATCGTCTACATATATTGTATCGTCCATAAGTGTAAACTTAATTGTTGTGTCACCCTTTTTAGCCGTTACAAGTCTGATTGAATCATCATAATCAACGCTTGCGCCCATATTTTCAAGTGCCGCTCTGAACGGTATCATAACTCTGCCGTCAGTATTTACAGGCTTAACGTCATCATATTTTACAACCTTATCATTATATACCATATGTATTTCCGATTTATCACCGTACACGCTCGAAACTTCTTTTACTCTTTCTGCCGCACTTACCGAAAAACACGGTACAACCATTGACGCCGCAACTGCCGCCGCAATAATTTTCTTCATATTATTTTTCCTCACTTTCGTATAAAGCATTGCTTTGAGGTTATTATACCACAGCAAAATCGTTTTAGCAATATTTTTATTGTTTTTTTATATAAATATGGTATAATAAAAAATAATACATTTACACAGGAGGACATTATGGCATTTGACGCAGTAGCGGTTCGTTGTCTTGTCAAAGACCTTAAAGACAAGCTTATAAACAGCCGTATAGATAAAATACATCAGCCTGAAAAAGACGAAATTACAATAAATTTGAGAACAATGACGGATAATTTTAAACTTGTGCTTTCCGCAAGTCCTGCACATCCGCGTGTTCATTTCACAAACGTTTCAAAGAAAAATCCTATCAGTGCGCCTATGTTTTGTATGCTTTTGAGAAAACATATCGGCAGCGGTAAAATTACGGATATTGAACAGATCGGCTTTGAACGTATTATAAAATTTTCGATAGAAAGTTATGACGAACTCGGCGACCTTAAGACAAAATATCTTATAGTCGAAATTATGGGCAGACATTCAAATATTATTCTTACCAATCAAGATATGCGTATTCTTGACTGTATCAAACACATTGATTTTACGGTAAGTTCGGTACGTCAGCTGCTTCCCGGACTTGACTATGTTTCACCGCCTGTCCAGGATAAAACTGACCTTACGGAAATAAGCGAAACAGCAAACATAGATTTTTCATCACCGATACAGACCGCCGATAAAGCCATTCTTTCCGCAATAGCAGGTATCAGTCCGCTTACATCAAGAGAAATTGTATATCGCGCGTTCGGTCGCACAGACGTGAAGTGTTCCGAACTTACGGATAACGGCAGAAATAAACTTTTATACGAAACGGTTAAACTTGCCAAAGACGTTCAGCAAAACAATTTCAGCCCTTGTATGATTATAAATTCCGCCTCGGGCAAGTTAATGGAATTCAGTGCCACGCCTATAACACAGTACGAATCACTTGCGGAAATTAAAGAATTTGACGACATAAGCGTACTTCTTGACACATTTTACAGAACTCGCGATATGCACGAAAGAATGCGTCAAAAGAGTGCCGACCTTGTGAAACTTCTTAACAATAATATAGAACGTGTTTCAAAAAAGCTCGGAATTTTAAATAAAACGCTTGCCGATTCGGAGAATAAAGATAAATATAAAATATACGGTGACTTGCTTATGGCAAATCTTTATAATATAAAAAACGGTCAGTCGAGCGTTGAAGTTATAGATTACTACAAAGAGGATTCGCCTACCGTAAAAATTCCGCTTTCGCCGCAGCTTTCACCGTCACAGAATGCACAGAAGTATTACAAGCGATATAACAAGGCGAAAAATGCCGAAATTGAGGCAGCAAAACAAATTGAAAACGCCAAAAATGACCTTGAATATCTCGAAAGCACACTTGCCGCTATCGAAACATCTGATACGGAATCAGACTTAAACGCAATTCGTGCGGAACTGATTGCCGAAGGCTATTTAAACAGAAAGTTCAATCCGAAAAAGCAAAAACAAAATGCGTCAAAACCTATGCACTTTGTAAGTTCCGACGGTTTTGATATTTATGTGGGCAAGAATAATACCCAAAACGATTACCTTACATTAAAATTTGCAAATTCGTCTGATTTGTGGTTTCATACCAAAAATATTCACGGCTCGCATACAATCATAAAACTCGGACTTGATAAAGACGTTCCGAAAACGACAATCACGGAGGCTGCCGAACTTGCGGCATACTATTCAAAAGGTCGTGATTCGTCACAAGTTCCCGTTGACTTTACGCAGATTAAAAATGTCAAAAAGCCAAACGGTGCAAAACCCGGTATGGTGATATATGATTATTACAACACAATATATGTTACACCGAAAGAATTAAAAAATGAGTAGTCAATGAATGACTACTCGTTTTCGTTTATAAACTTTTGTATTTCTTCCATAAATTCTTTGCCGTATTTACGTTTTTTCATTTCGCCGACACCGGAGATATTCAAAAATTCACTGTCCGTAACAGGACGTTTACGGCACATTTCACGAAGTGTAGAATCTTGAAATATAACATACGCAGGAACACTTGCCATAACGGCACGTCTGTTACGAAGTTTTTTAAGTCTTTCAAACAGTCTGTCTTCCTCAGACGTCAAAACGGTATCCTTCTTATGAGTATAAGAAACTTCCTTAATCAATTTCATCGAAAGCTCTTTACCGTTTAATATTTCCTTTGTTTTCGGTGTGGGCTGTACAGTCCTGTAATTCATTTCGTCAACTTCAAGATAGCCCTCTTGAATTAAATAATCAATAATATATCTTATCCTTTTAAGCGACATATCGCTCATAATTCCGTATGTAGAAATAGTATCAAGGTCAAGTCTTTTTATTTTGTCGAGCTTACTTCCGTAAAGCACCTCCGCCAAAAGCGTCTTACCGCAACTTCTCCCCTTTTTTCGTATTCTGTATACACATGACACTATTTTTTGTGCGTTAACGGTTATATCCGTTGTTTCAAAATTAGTATTGCAATTTCCGCAGTTGTCACAGTTAAGCGGCGGATTTTCGCCGAAATATTCGAGAATAAATGCTCTGAGGCACTCACTTGTAGTACAATAAAACGTCATCATTTTCAAGCGTTCAAAATCTTTTTCCATAATTTTGATACGCATTTGGTCTGATATTTCCGAGTTTTCATCCGGATTTTCGATAAAATATCTTGCAGTATTGACATCACTGGCACTGTAAAGCATAATACAGTCTGCATCACCGCCGTCACGTCCCGCTCTGCCCGCCTCTTGATAATAGCTTTCAATATTTTTCGGCATATTGTAATGTACAACAAGATAAACATTCGATTTATCTATACCCATACCGAATGCGTTCGTTGCAACCATTATTTCACATCGGTCGTATATAAAATCGTCTTGATTTTTCTGCCTTTCGTCATCGTCAAGTCCTGCGTGATACCTTGTCGCATCATATCCGTTGTCATTAAGTCTTTCACACACTTCCTCAACCGTTTTTCTTGTCGAGCAATAAACTATCGCACTTTGATTTTTATGACCGTCCAAAATATCACAAAGTGCCGTAAATTTATCTTTAGGTCTTTGCACTTCAAAATACAGATTTTCTCTGTTAAAGCCCGTAACCTTAACATACGGATTGTTTAGTTTCAGAATACGAATTATATCTTCTCTCACATCGTCAGTCGCCGTTGCGGTAAAAGCGGCTATAATCGGTCTGTATGAAAGTTTTTTTATAAATTCTTCTATTTTCAAATATCCCGGTCTGAAATCGTGTCCCCACTGCGATACACAATGTGCTTCATCTATGGTTATCATAGAGATTTTCACTGTTTGTGCTACCCTTATAAATCCCTCAAGTTCAAGTCTTTCGGGTGCAACATATATTATTTTATACATACCCTTGTAAATATTGCTTACAACTTTATTTTGCTGTGCCAAAGTCAGCGAACTGTTTATGTATGCGGCGGCAACACCCGACTGAACAAGTGAATTTACTTGGTCAATCATAAGTGATATAAGCGGCGAAATTACAATCGTTATACCTTCCATCATCAGTGCCGGTACTTGGTAACACATTGATTTTCCCGCACCTGTCGGCATTATTCCGAGAATATCGTTTCCTTCTAATATGTTATCTATAATCTCAGACTGTCCGTCACGAAACTTCCTGTGTCCGAAATATTTTTTAAGAACTTTTTCCTTTTTCATCAATATACTTCTTTCGTTTACATATGTTACTACTATTTTATCGAAAAAGATAATATATTGCAAGAGATATTTTTAAATAAAAAATAGCAGACAAAACCATAATGATTTTGTCTGCCTTTTGTCATCTTTCTATGCTTTACTCCCATATTGCCGAATATGCGCGTTCGCCGTGTTCACTGTCGTCAAGACCGACATTTTCACTGTTTTCATCAACACGAAGTTTTGTAAACAATCTTACAATACCCACACAAATCAATGTTCCGACAACCGCAACGGCTATTGTTACCAATATACTAAGCACCTGTGCCACGAACAAGTGATAATCACCGAAAACAAGACCGTCCCATTTAGCTACCGGATTAATCGAAGTTTGTGCAAACAAGCCTGTTGCGATACCGCCCCATATACCGCCGATACCGTGACATCCGAATGCGTCAAGTGCGTCATCATATCCGAATTTCGGTTTTAGTACAGATAATGCAAAGTAACAAATCGGGCTGACAAGTGCACCGATAATAAACGACGCCCATATCGGTACGAAACCTGCACCCGGTGTAATTGCCACCAAACCGATAACACCGCCTGTACAAGCTCCGACTACTGTCGGCTTTCCGCCTTTGATTATATCTATAATCATCCATGAAAGCATTGCACAAGCCGCAGAAGTGTTAGTTGTTGTAAATGCGTGAAGTGCAAGACCGTCTGCCGCAAGCGCACTTCCTGCATTAAATCCGAACCAACCAAACCACAAAAGTGACGCGCCGAGTACAACAAACGGAATATTATGCGGTACGACACTTCTTTTCTCAATGCCTTTTCTCTTACCGATTAATATTGCAAGCACAAGACCCGAAACACCGGAGCTTATATGTACAACGTTACCGCCGGCAAAGTCGATTGAGCCGATTTGAGCAAGAAATCCGCCGCCCCAAACCATATGAGCCATCGGATAATAAACCACAAACTGCCACAAGAATACAAATAAGAATATTGCTTTAAATTTCATTCTTCCCGCAACCGCACCTGTAATAAGCGACGGTGTTATAATGGCAAACATCATCTGAAACAACGCAAAACCCATATTAGGGATATTGTCACTGTAAGGACCTGCCTCCGCTCCGACACCGTTAAACGCAAACCACTTTAAGTTTCCTATAACTCCGCCCAAGTCACCGCTGAATGAAAGCGAATATCCGCAAAGTACCCACAATACCGACGAAAGTCCCATAAATGCTACTGACATCATCATTGTATTGAGCACGTTTTTTCTTTGTGCAAGACCGCCATAGAAAAATGCCAATCCCGGTGTCATCAAAAACACATACGTTGCCGCAATTATCATAAATCCTATATCGCCACTGTTTAACATATTTTTATACCCCCTATAATAAAGCCTCTCTGTCCTCTTCGCCTGTTCTTACTTTTATAACTCTCGATACAGGTGAAATAAAAATCTTACCGTCACCGATTTCACCTGTTCTCAAAACCGAAATTGCCGTATTAACAACATCATCAACAGGCACTGTACATACAACCATTTCAATTTTTATCTTCGGAAGTAAGTCAACGCTGTACTCAACACCTCTGTAACGGTGCTTTTGTCCCTTTTGCACACCGTAACCCAATACGTTGGATACGGTCATTCCGTTAATTCCGATTTCGTTTAAAGCCGTCTTTAAATCCTCAAGTTTGCTCTGTCTTGTGATAATTTCGATTTTTGTCATTTCTGCCATGACTATATACTCCCCTTTCTCTTAAACATAAAAAGCGTGTCTGACAAATTGACCGCAATCAATCCGTCAAACACGCCTTTGTGTTTAATTTAACTCATTATTTTTTATTCCGATTGAACCGTAAAAACAAAAAAGACGCATTTGTAAGAATATTCTCTTACAAACACGTCCTTGTGTTCAATCACCATAACATTATTATACAACACTAACTTTTTGTTGTCAACAGTTTTTTGAAATTTTTCTAAAAAGAGAAAGCGAGCTAATTTATTAGCTCGCTGAGGGGGTATATATATTAATCTTTGAAAAAGAGATTAACCTTATTGAATTACATTGATCTTTTCTCGTTATACGATACAACAAAGTCAGGGTATGCTGATGCAAGACCATGTTCTGTTGAGTCAAGACCTTCAATTTCTTCTTGCGGCTTAGCACGAAGCAATCCTGCCTTCTTCAATACAACAAACAGAATTGAACCAACGATTGCTGCCCAAGCGATTAGTGAAACAGCACCCAAAGCTTGAACACCCAAAGCCTTTAGACCGCCGCCATAGAACAAACCAAGTAATTCTGCACCGGCACTTGTATCTGAAGCAAACAAACCGACTGCGATTGTACCCCAAAGACCGCATATACCGTGAACACTGATTGCACCGACAGGGTCGTCAACCTTTAGCTTTGTATCGATAAACGGAATTGCAAGACACATCAAGATTGCACCGACAACACCGATAATAATTGACGCAAACGGAGTTACAAGGTCACAAGGAGCTGTGATTGCAACAAGACCGCCAAGAACACCGTTTAGAGTCATTGAAACATCAGGCTTACCGTAACGAATCCATGTAAAGAACATTGTTGTGATTGCAGCTGCACAAGCGGCAAGGTTAGTTGTGATAAATACCTTAGCGGCTACTTGTACGCCACCTTCTGAAAGACCGCCTGTTGATGCAGGGTTAAATCCGAACCAACCTACCCAAAGGATAAGTACGCCAAGTGCACCGATAAGAATGTTGTGACCCGGAATAACGTTTACTTTTCCGTCCTTTGTGTACTTGCCGATTCTCGGACCAAGAATTGCAGCACCTACAAATGATAATGTACCGCCAAGCATATGTACGATTGCACTACCTGCAAAGTCATGGAAGCCTAACTCTGACAACCAGCCGCCGCCCCATACCCAGTGACCTGCGATTGGGTAAATAAACAATGAAATAGCCGCACTGTAGATACAATATGCTTTGAAGTTTGTTCTTTCAGCCATTGCACCCGAAACGATTGTTGCAGATGTTGCACAGAATACTGTTTGGAAGAACAATGCCGTATAATCCATATTCTCTGCACCTGCCATACCGTTCATAAACATATCTCCGAACGGAATACCGATAAATCCGTTACCTTCGCCGTACATAAGTCCGTAACCGATAAGCCAATAAATAATTGAACCGAACATAAAGTCAACTATGTTCTTCATAATAATGTTACCTGTGTTTTTACTTCTTGTAAAGCCTGCTTCAACCATTGTGAAACCTGTTTGCATAAAGAACACCAATACACCGCCAAAGAATAACCAAAAACAGTCTACTGCTGTTGTTAATAGTTCTGTACTCATAATCAATCAATCCTCCTATTTAATGAAACTTTCTATAATAAAGCCTCTCTGTCTTCTTCACCGGTTCTTACCTTAATAACTCGTGATACCGGAGAAATGAAAATCTTACCGTCACCGATTTCGCCTGTTCTTAAAACCGAAATCGCCGTATTTACAACATCTTCAACCGGTACTGTACATACAACCATTTCAATCTTAATTTTCGGAAGTAAATCAACGTTATACTCAACACCTCTGTACTGATGTTTCTGACCTTTCTGTACACCATATCCAAGAACATTGGTAACTGTCATACCGTTGATTCCGATTTCATTCAAAGCTGCCTTTAAATCTTCAAGCTTGCTTTGTCTGGTGATAATTTCGACTTTTGTCATTTCTGCCATGACTAAACTCCCCTTTCTTTTAAACAAAAAAGCGTGTCTATCGAAGTTTTCTGATACTTTCGATAAACACGCCTTTGTGCTTAATTATAATGTATAATATTAAGTTTTCCTAATTGAACTGAAAAAGCGCATTCGTAAGACCTTTTTTCAATCTTACGAACACGCCCTTGTGTTCAATCTCTTTAACTTTAATTGCATTATACGCCTATGGATTTAAAATGTCAACAGCTTTTTTTAATTTTGACTAACATTACAAAATAAAAGTCACTTTGTACTTATTTATTTAGAAAATATAAACAAACCTTGACACCAACCAACAAAATCCGTACTATATGTTGACAAACCACTCATTGAGTGGTACAATAATAAAAATGACATAAAGGAGATATAAAACAGTATGTACTGCGTAGGCAATTACAACTCAATAAAAGCAGACAAAGGGTATTCTGTTTCCCCTTTATTTCTATTTTCTTTTTTAAAAACCAATTGACAATGTTATTTATTCATTGTCTTTTTTTTTGGGCTATATAGCCTAATTCACTAACATGGAAGGAGAACAATTATGAAAGCACAGCTTATTTTGGAAAACGGTATGCGTTTTTCGGGAACGCTTTTCGGCGCTGAGAAAAACATCGTCGGAGAAGTAGTTTTCACAACCGGTATGACAGGCTATCAGGAAACTCTTACTGATCCGTCTTTTGCAGGTCAGATTGTCACTATGACTTTCCCTCTTATCGGTAACTACGGAATTAATCTTGAGGATATGGAGGCAAAGCACACTAATCTTAAAGCATTTGTAGTAAGAGAAAAGTGCGATTTTCCGTCTAACTTCAGAAATGAAATGAACCTTGATGATTTTCTTCGTCAACAGGGTGTTGTAGGTATGGAGGGTATCGATACAAGAGCACTTACAAGAGTTATCCGTGAAGCAGGTACAATGAAGGGTGTCATTATGCAGGGCGAGCCGAGTGATGAAGAAGTCAATGTACTTATGAACTCTCTTGACAACAGTCACGTTATTATGGACACAACTGCCGAGCAGGTATATACATTAAATGAAACAGGCAGACCGCACGTTGCTTTCATAGATATGGGTGCAAAACAAGGTATTATCCGCGATTTATTGAAGAGAGGCTGTAAAATTACAGTATTCCCTGCCAACATTCCCGCTTCGGTTATCGAAGAAGCAAATCCGGACCTTGTATTCCTTTCAAACGGTCCCGGCGATCCGCTTGACGCTCCGGGTACAGTTGATACTGTTAAGCAATTAATAGGTAAATATCCAATCTGCGGTATCTGTATGGGACATCAAATTATAGGTCTTGCACTTGGCTGCGAAACTAAGAAATTAAAGTTCGGTCACCACGGCGGAAACCACCCTGTAAAAGACCTTACAACAGGCAATGTTTTCATTACAAGCCAAAATCACAACTATATAGTTGCAGATTTGCCGGACACTGTTGAAGAAACATTTGTAAACGTAAATGACGGTACTTGCGAGGGTATCAGACATAAAACTCTACCAATCCAAAGCGTTCAGTTCCACCCTGAAGCATCACCGGGACCGCTTGATACAGGTTGGTTATTTGACAGATTTTTAAAGGGGGTAAACTAATATGCCTTTAGATAAAAGTATAAAGAAAGTTCTTGTTATAGGCTCAGGTCCTATCGTAATCGGACAGGCTGCCGAATTTGACTATTCGGGTACACAGGCTTGTCAGGCAATTAAAGACGAGGGTATTGACGTTGTACTTGTAAACTCAAACCCGGCTACAATTATGACTGACAGAGGTATGGCTACAAACACTTATATTGAGCCGCTTACCGCAGAATATGTAGAAAAGATTATTCAAAAAGAACGTCCGGACTCAATTATCGCCGGCATGGGCGGTCAGACAGGTCTTAACCTTGCTTGTGAGCTTTACGACAAGGGCGTTTTTGAAAAGTATAATATGAAGGTTATCGGTACTTCAATTCCGTCTATCAAAGAGGGTGAGGATCGTGACAGCTTTAAGCGTCTTATGGAACGCACAAATCAGCCGGTTGCTCCGTCTGAAATCGTTACAGACGTTGAATCGGGTCTTGCATTTGCAAAGAAAATCGGCTACCCTGTCATCGTTCGTCCCGCTTACACACTTGGCGGTACAGGCGGCGGTATTGCCGAAGATCCCGAACAGCTTGAAACAATCCTTTCACAAGGTTTGCACCTTTCAAGAGTAGGTCAGGTTCTTCTTGAAAAGTCAATCAAGGGTTGGAAAGAAATCGAATTTGAAGTTATGCGTGACGGTGCAGGTAACTGTATCACGGTATGTTCAATGGAAAACATCGACCCTGTCGGTGTTCACACAGGTGACTCAATCGTTGTCGCTCCTGCACTTACTTTGGCTGATAAAGAATATCAAATGTTGCGTAAAGCGGCTATTGATATTATCAATTCAATAGAAATTAAAGGCGGTTGTAACGTACAGTTTGCACTTGATCCGGAAAGCTTTAACTATGCGGTTATCGAAATTAACCCTCGTGTGAGCCGTTCATCCGCACTTGCATCAAAGGCAACAGGCTACCCTATCGCTAAAATTGCCGCTAAGATTGCACTTGGTTACAACCTTGACGAAATTAAGAATGCCGTTACAGGTAAAACATACGCTTGCTTTGAACCTGCTATCGACTACGTTGTAACAAAAATCCCAAAATGGCCGTTTGATAAATTCTTCGGTGCAAAGCGTAATCTTGGTACAAAGATGATGGCTACAGGTGAAATTATGGCTATCGGCAATACTCTTGAATCATCACTTCTAAAGGGTATTCGTTCACTTGAAATAAAACAATACACACTTGAAAGAAAATCTTCAAAGAAACGTACCACCGTTGAATTAAAGCAACGCGTTATCGTTCCTGATGACGAAAGACTTTTCGACCTTGCAGAGCTTATCCGCAGAAATTACAATATGGAAAAGCTTGCCGAAATCACAGGTATGGACCCATTCTTCTTGCAGAAAATTAAAAATATCGTAGACGCAGAAGAAGAATTAAAGAAATATAAATTAGCCGATTTGAATTATGACATTCTAAAGAAATATAAGAAAATGGGCTTTAGTGATAAGGGCATTTCAGAACTTATCGGTTGTGACGCAGACGAGGTATATAATCTTAGAAAATCTTTGGGTATTATCCCTGTTTACAAAATGGTTGATACTTGTGCGGGTGAATTTGAGGCTGTTTCTCCGTATTATTACTCAACATATGACGAAACTACAGAGTCATTCCCTTCTGAGAAGAAAAAAGTTATCGTTATCGGTTCGGGTCCTATCAGAATCGGTCAAGGTATCGAATTTGACTATTGCAGTGTTCATTCTGTTCTTTCTCTTGAAAAAGCAGGTATCGAAACAATTATTATAAACAACAACCCTGAAACAGTAAGTACAGACTTTGATACATCAGACAAACTATACTTCGAGCCGCTTACAGAAGAAGATGTTTACAACATTATCGAGCTTGAAAAGCCTGACGGTGTTATTCTTCAATTCGGCGGTCAGACTGCTATCAAACTTGCAAACTTCCTTGACAGTATGCACGTTCCTGTACTTGGTACACAGCCTAAGTACATTGACGAGGCCGAAGACAGAGAAAAGTTTGACGAAATGCTTGAAAAACTTAACATAAAGCGTCCAAAGGGTAAGGCTGTTTGGAGTGTTAAGGAAGGTATTGAAGAAGCTAATAAGCTTGAATATCCGTTACTTGTACGTCCGTCATACGTTCTTGGCGGTCAAGGTATGGAAATCACAAGAAACGAAATCGACCTTGTAAGATACCTTACAGACGCATTTATTAAAGATACAAAAAATCCTGTTCTTATCGACCGTTATCTTGGCGGACGTGAACTTGAAGTTGACGCTATTTGTGACGGTACAGACGTTCTTATTCCGGGTATCATGGAACACCTTGAAAGAGCCGGTGTACACAGCGGTGACTCAATTTCAATTTATCCACCGCAGAATGTACCTCAGCATATTATTGATAAAATCGTTGACGTAACATACAGAATTGCACTTGAACTAAAGGTTATCGGTATGATTAACATTCAGTTTATCGAATTCAGAGATGAACTTTATATTATCGAAGTAAACCCACGTTCAAGCCGTACGGTACCTTATATCACAAAGGTTACAAACGTACCTGTTATTGATATTGCAACAAACATTATGCTTGGCAAAACGCTTAAAGAAATGGGTTATTCAACAGGTATTGCACCGCAGACAAATACAGTCGCTATAAAAGTTCCTGTATTCTCAACCGAAAAATTACCGCAGGTTGAAGTAAGTCTTGGTCCTGAAATGCGTTCGACAGGTGAAGTTTTAGGCGTAGGTCAAAACTTCCACGAGGCCATGTACAAAGGATTTACTGCCGCCGGTACAACAATTCCAAAGGCAGGTTCAACAATTCTTGTTACGGTTCGTGAAATGGATAAAGAAAACTTCTTGCCTATCGCAAAGAAATTCCACGAACTTGGCTGCAAGTTTATTGCCACTGCCGGCACTGCAAAATTGCTTGAAGATAACGATATTCCGGTACAGGTTGCAAAGAAGATTTCAGAGGGTGTTCCGAATATCCTTGATGTTATCAGAAGCGGTATGATTGACCTTATCATCGACATTCCTAAGAAGGGTAATGATATTCATTCAGACGGATTTAAAATCAGACGTACAGCTATTGAATGTGACGTTTCGATTATGACAAGTCTTGACACTGTTAAAGCACTTGTTGATGTTATGGAACATCGCTACACACCTGATACTGTTGAAGTTATTTCACTTTCAGATATTAAATAACATACAAAAAGCGGAGATTTTTAAAATCTCCGCTTTTTTAATGCTCTGTATTATTGAAGTATCGCCAAATCGTTTGCTTCACACATATTGCTTATTCCGTAAAGTATAAGTACCTCGTCATAGCTGTTATGCTCCGTCAATGCAGATACATTATTAAGATAATACCTCAAGTCCACCATATCAATCTGCGAACAATTTTCAGCCATAAACGGCACGAAACAATGTGCATAGCTGTCTTTTATCACAAGCACTTTCTTACCATCCGTATTATCGTTATTCACAATTCTTTCAAAATTATGATTTCCGTCAAGGAACACCGGGTATTTATCAAGTTCTTCGAGATGTTCTTTAAAAAACATACTGTCATAAACCTCATCTTCAAAGCCGTCATTAATCGTCACAGTAACATTAATCGGATATTCCCACGTTTCTATACTGTCAGATTTTTCGTACCACAATGCACTTTTTGAATAAGTCGTGCCGAAAAATCCGTCTGTACTTTCAATATCATAATCACTGCAAACTTCAATATTTTCACTTTCCGCCCACTTTTTATATGCCAAATACGCACCGTAACTTGTCCAGTGGTGGTCGGTTTTATAATAAATCTGCTTGTCCTTGTTTTCGGTCAGAGTATCGCGTATATCAATAAATTCTGCGTTCTCTGCCCTGTTTTTTATATCGTCGATTATTTCGCCGTCATTATATTCGGTATGAACTTTCGGAAGTTCTTCCGACATTATATATCCCGTTGACGGTACAACAATAATTTTTGTTTCGATACCCGTATTTTTCACGAAATTATTTATCGCCGTTATATTTGCATTTAATTTCTCTTCATCACACTTTACAGGTGTGTTAATAATATACCCGTCTTTTCCTTTATATACCCCATTTGAGCCGTTACGTCCCGAATAAAGCATATAATATGAATCGGTTGACGCAAAAAAATTTCTTGCGGGAAAGTGGTCTGAAATATATGTTTCAAAATCCTTTTCCCATTTTCCGTTAAACAATTTTTGTACACTGAATTCAGGGAATTTTGCAAGTGTTCGTTTTTCGTTCACCGAAACCTCTTGTTTCGGCAAAAACGCGGTAAGCGCCGCCATTGCACCTATAAATCCGCAAAACAATACTGTAAGCAATATATCTCTTTTTTTAGCCATTATATCACCCCTTAGAAACGGAAATACAGGAACGGATTATAGCTTTGATTTACCAGTGACGCCGTACAAAGCACAATCACAACCGCACAAAATGCAATTTCCAACACGCCCATATACTTTTTATCCTTTAATTTCAAATACGTGTTCTTCCATATCGGAAGTGACGCCATTGCCGTCACAATCAAAATCGGCAAATACATAAGTATTGTACTGAGCGTATCACCGCCGATAATACCGTTTTTCAACGTAAACATACTTGTCAAATACGTCGCAAATTGTCCGAAATCTTCAAAATAGAAAATTGTCCAACCAAGAAGTATTAAAAACAATGCGTATATGTGTTTTAGCAAAGACGGCAATTTTTCGAGATATTTGCCGTACACATATTTTTCAAGCACAAGGATAACAAAATAATAAATTCCCCACGCAATAAAATTAAAATTTGCACCGTGCCATAATCCTGTCAATGCCCAAACCGCAAACAAATTAAAAATCACACGCGGTAATTTGCACCTGTTGCCGCCGAGTGGAATATAAACATAGTCGCGAAACCATGAACTAAGCGAAATATGCCATCTGCGCCAAAACTCAGTTATCGTCTTTGAAACATACGGATAATTAAAGTTTTTCATAAATTCAAAACCGAACATTTTACCCAGTCCGCAAGCCATATCGGAATATCCCGAAAAGTCAAAATATATCTGAAACGCGTATGAAATTATGCCAATCCACGCACCGACTATGCCGTTTGACGATGTTCCTCTGATTGTATCCCAAAGTACACCCATTTGATTTGCGATAAGAACTTTCTTTGCCAAACCCACAACAAACAACTTTATACCGTCGGCAAACTGCGATATGTTTTCACGTCTTTCATCAAGCATTTTCGCAATGTCTGTATATCTTACAATCGGTCCTGCTATTAGCTGTGGGAAAAATGAAACATACGTTCCGAAAGACACAAGGCTTTTTTGTGCTTTAGTGTCCCCTCTGTAAACATCAATCGTATACGATAACGTCTGAAATGTATAGAATGAAATTCCTATCGGCAACGGTAAATTGATTTTCGGCATAAAGCTAAACGGTGGAATTGCTCTCAATATATCAGTCACAAATCCCGTATATTTAAACACCGCCAAAAGTCCTAAACTAATTACAAGCGACAAAACCAAAAACGTTTTTTTACGTTTTTGGTTATCACGGTATTTTTCTATCAGCAGTCCGAATATATAATTCGACACGACAGAAACAATCATTATTAAAATAAAAACAGGCTCTCCCCAACCGTAAAATATAAGATTGGCCAAGAGTAAAAATGCATTTCTGAATTTTCTCGGCACAATATAGTATACCGCCAAAACTATCGGCAGAAACACAAACAAAAATAATAAACTTGAAAAGTACACTACCTACACCCTTTCAAATTATTTTGTATATTGGTCAATTATGCTCTGTACGCTTGATGAGTCCTCGCTTACGCATACGATAACGTAATCACCGACAGTTTCAACAACGCAGTCGTCAAGCTTTGACACTTCATTCGGCGCATAGCTTGTGTATGTTGTTTTTTGTTTTTCAATATGTTGTTCGGCTTTTTCTTTCACAGATTCCGTATCTGATGTTTTAAATATTGTAATTTCATCAACAACCGCCGGTGTACCTGTATATGACACACATTCTTCAACTTCGCCGTCTGAAATCATATATCTCTTTTCAGCAATATCCGATGAAACCTCCGTAAGCTGCTCCGCAAATTTACCGTCACTCGACAATGCCGACGCAAGCTCATTTATATCAACAGCCTTACCTCCGCAGCCTGCAAGCGATACGCACATCATAACTGCCGCCAAACCAAAAACTATTTTTTTCATCTCAATATATCCTCTCTTCTGATTATTTTATATTATTTTGTATATAAACCAAGCACTTTTTATAATAATCTTCTCCGAAATGAATACCGTCACTCGCCACTCCGTCAGGCAAATTGCCGTCCTCGCCTACAACGGCACTGTATACGTCCGCATAGACAACACCTTTGCTCTCGGCAAGTTTCTTTATCAATTCATTGTATTTAACTATCTGCTCGTTATTTGTATTATCCACGTTATTGTCCGATACCTCTTTGGTTACCGGGGTTATCGCAAGCAAATATATTTTTGCCGTACTCTGATATGACTTTGCTTTGTCAATAAGTGCACCGTACTGCTCTACAAATGTATCCGAATTAGCCCAACCAAGTTCGTTTTCACCGAATATCATAAATATTTTATTGTACTGCTTGCCGTTGTTAAGTTCTTCAATAACAGGCACTGTACCCGTTGACGTGGATTTCGTCATTGCGTCATTGACATTCAAACCGATTCTCGCAAAATAATCCGCACCTTCTACAAGGCTGTAATTCATCATTCCGTCTACGAACGAATTACCGATGAACGCCGAATTTTGATAATAATTTTGGTCAATATCCGATGAATTTGATTTTTGTGCCGGTGCAGTTGTCGGCATCTGCGTTGACATAGCCGCAAGCTCCTCCTGTCTTTTCTGCTCCGCCCTTTGTGATACGGACGACACGCACCCTTTAATTGCAAATATAACAAGAGCTGCGATTATAATTGCAACTGCAAATACAAATACTCTGCGAATTAAAAATTTACGTCTGCGTTGTTCACGCAAACGCTTTCTTCTGATCATTTCAAGACGTTCTTTCTGATTCAAAATTCTCTCCCCTTAATTTATACATCAATAAAGTGGCACTATAAAATAGTACCACTGTTTTATTCTTTAGTCAATAGCTTATGTCAAATTCAGTCGAATTTATGTTTCCAAATATGAAGCACAATTCTTACATAAATCGCTCTGTAATTTTTCTTTTTCATAAACTTAAAAATCGAATGGTTTATTTCTATACCGTCACAAGATATATCGTCCATAAAAATATCCGTTATTTCTTTTAACCTCGCATACCTTGCCTTGCGGTTTAATTTCAAGTTCGGATTAAACAAAAAGCAGAAACTTCCGAATGTTTTATGAAAATAATCGTCATAAATTCTCTGCAAAACATCTTTGTTGTTTCTGTTCCAGCTTAAAACAATGTCCTTAACGTACATTGTAGACTGTCTTGACGTATCAAAAATATCAAAGCGATACTTATCCCAAAATCTTTTATATGAGTTTACATAGTATCTGCAAAGCACATCGCCTGTCATATAAAAACTGTCTATACAGTTTACATACCTTGCGACAAAAACATCATCCTCGCTTTTTCTGAGCTTAGGAAACTCAATACCGTTTTTTCTGATTATATCGGTCTTGTATAGCTTAAACCAAGCCGCCCCTTGAATACCACGTTCGCCGTACATAAACATATGCTCATAATAATCTTTTCGTGCATCTCCGCCTGTACGTTTAAGTCCGTCAGCCTTTTTGACAGTGCGGAAAACCTTTTCACCGTCAAACATAGAAAAACTGCATACAACAAGGTCGGTATTTTCATTTTCCATATACCGGACAAATTTTTCTATCGCATTTTTTTCAAGATAATCGTCTATATCAAAAAAATATATATAATCGCCCGTTGCCTTTCTCAGTGCAAGATTTCTTGCCGCACCGGGTCCTTCGTTGTTTTTGCCGAATACCGCAATACGTCTGTCCTTATCCGCCTCGGCAAGGCATTTCATATAACTTCCGTCTTTTGAACCGTCATCAATTATTATAATTTCAAGATTTTCATATGTCTGTTCCGTTATACATTTAATTCCGCTTTCAACCCAATCTTCCATATTGTATACGGGAATTATGATACTTACTTTTTTCATACTCAACCTCTGTCGCAAATTTCTTTTATAGCCTCAAAATTTCGCTGTGAATTATTTTCATCTCTAAGTGTAAAGAATTTATCAATTCTTTTTCTGTACTTATCATCAAGCACGCAACCGTTTTCAAGTATTCTGTCAAGTTCGTCTATAACGTCATTTTCATCATACAAAATTTCACCGAAACCGTCACGGTCATAGTCAAAATAACCTTCTTCGTAATGCTGTTGTCTGAATGACTCTTTGTCAAACTGATAGAAAATCATAGGTTTCTCCATATATCCGTAATCAAAAAACACGCTTGAAAAATCGGTTATAAGAACGTCCGATTTAATAAGTAAATTTTGCACCGTACTGTCATTGAACGTAACAATCTTAACTTGCTCGCCGCCTTTAAACGTATCAATAAATCTCTGAAACTCAATATGAGGATAGAAAAGCAATTCATAATTGTATTTTTCAAGAACGTTTTTCAATTTTTCACTTGCAAGAAAATTTGAATACACCTTGTAATATTCGCTTTTTACAAATTCTTTTTTGTCAGCCCTTTGAAGATTGTATCGCCAAGTCGGCATAAGCAAAACTTTTTTGGTTGGCTGTTCATTTTTATACAGTGCGTCATAACGGCACAAACCGAGCATTTGCACAACGTTATCCTTATATCCGTACAAACTCTTGACATACTCGTATTCAGGCTTTGCCGAACACACAAACAAATCCAAATTCACATTATTGTTATACAAATATGTAAGGTTATCCTTGATGATACCGTGCTGTAAAAATATCTTTTTGCCCCTTATAATACCCTTTTTATCAGCCTTAACAAAAAAATCTATGTACGGTGTATAACCCATAATATGTGTACTGATTTTTACTTTTGACAGCACAAGCGAAATGTAATGTTCAAAACTGTTATGATTTATAATTCTGCCGAGTTTTTCCACACGTTCTCTGTCAGCGGAATCTTTCGTTATTGCGTAAGCAATATTGATTTCGGGATGATTTGCGGTAATGTACTTGAACAAATAATACGCATTATCCCTTGCGTCAATTCCACGCTCCGCTATAAGCCATAAATCCTTATACTTTTCTTTATTTTTCGCAAAAGGTGCGACAATTACCGCCGCACCGTATTTTACGAAACAGGAAATATAATCCTTTGACTTCTTTATAAATGTATGCAAATTCATATATATCCCTCCAATATGCAAAGATTACTTTATTTCTCCGTGTTTTTCATACTGCGTGATTTGCGACACCTTATTGTTGTCGTCAACAAATACAACTGTCGGTCTGTGTTCTTTTGCCTCGTCCGCCGTCATATTGCAGTATGCCATAATAATAACTTTATCACCCTTTTGAACACATCTTGCCGCCGCACCGTTAAGGCATATAACGCCCGAATTTTCTTCTCCGGCTATTGTATACGTTTCAAAGCGCTGACCGTTGTTTACGTCAACTATCTGCACCTTTTCATATTCAAGTATACCGGACGCTTTCAAAAGTGCCGTATCAATCGTTATACTTCCGACATAATCAAGTTCTGCCTGTGTAACGGTTGCACGATGTATTTTACCTTTAAGCATTGTTAATTCCATTGCTTATTTTCTCCTTACTCCATTATAAAATTATCTATTAAACGTGTTTTTCCGATATATACCGCCATTGCACAAAGGAGCGGCTTTTGTACTTTTTCAAGTGTTTCAAGCTGATTGAAGTCAACCATTTCCACATAGTCAATCTTTGCAAGAGGTTCTTTTTCAATCTCCGCTTTGATTGCCGAAATAATTGTCTTTACGTCTGTTTCGCCGTCTGCAATCATCTTCTTGCCGATTTCAAGCGAACGTGAAAGGCATAGTGCCGCCTTGCGTTCGTCTGCGTTTAGATATGTGTTTCTTGAACTCTTTGCCAAACCGTCATTTTCACGAATTATAGGACAACCGACTATTTCAATATCAAAGTTCAAGTCCTTAACCATCTTCTTTATTACGCACAACTGTTGTGCATCCTTTTGACCGAAATACGCTCTGTCAGGCTGAACGATATTGAACAGCTTACTTACAACAGTACACACACCGGAAAAATGAATAGGTCTTGTTTTACCGCAAAGTACCTTTGTAATCTTGTTCATATCAACAAATGTAAGTGCATTGTCATACATTTCATCAGCTTCAGGATTAAATATAATTGACGCACCCGCACTTTCGCAAAGTTTCGCATCCGCATTAATATCTCTCGGATAACTTTCAAAATCTTCGTTAGGACCAAACTGTGTAGGATTTACAAAATCGCTTACAACAACTCTGTCATTTTCCTTTACCGCACGCTCTATAAGGCTTTTATGTCCTTCGTGAAGATAACCCATTGTAGGAACAAGACCAACCGTAAGTCCTTCTTTTTTCCATGCTTTAACTGTTTTCCTTACTTCATCTATTGTTTTTACTATCTGCATTTTATTTTTCCTCCGTTATTTGTTTCATAACTTCTTCGCTCATTTTAAACGAATTTTCATCTTTTGGGAATGTACCGTTTTTCACTTCGCTGCAATATTCCTTAAAGCAATTTTTCATACTCTCGCCCAATTCACCGTATTTCTTTACAAACTTCGGTGTAAAATCGGAATACATTCCAAGCATATCCTGATATACAAGCACTTGACCGTCACAGCCATTGCCCGCACCGATTCCTATTGTAGGAATTGAAAGAATTTCCGTTATATATGTTGCAAGCGGTGTCGGTACACATTCCAAAACAACCGCAAATGCGCCGGCTCTTTCAACCGCTTTTGCGTCATCTATAATTCGTTTTGCGTCATCTATATTTTTGCCCTGAACCTTAAAGCCGCCGAACGCGTTGACCGATTGAGGCGTCATTCCGATATGACCGACAACAGGAATAGACGCGTCTACGATTTTTCTTATATGTTCCTCAAATTTAACTCCGCCCTCAAGTTTAACCGCGTCGGCATGACCTTCTTTTATGAGTCTGCCTGCGTTCACAACTGCGTCATACACAGATGTTTGATACGACATAAACGGCATATCTGTTACGACAAGTGCATTTTTTGCACCTCTTGCAACGATTTTACTGTGATGTATCATATCTTCCATTGTCACAGACAATGTACTGTCATATCCCATAATAACCATACCAAGCGAATCGCCTACAAGTATTGAATCAACGCCTGCCTCGTCCTCAAGTTTTGCCGTTGTGTAATCATAAGCTGTAAGCATTGTAATTTTTTCACCGTCAGTTTTCTTATTTTTAAAGGTTACTGTTGTGTTTTTCATTCTATTCCTCCGTTTTTCATATCAAATATAACATTTGTCAGTTCTTTGTATAACTCTCTTGTTCTTTCATCAAGCACTTCAATATGTTTTTCAACAGTCGCCATGTCCCCTCTTGCCGCAGGTCCTGTGATTGCTTTTTCACAACCGACTTTAAGTATATTGTCCATATTGCACTTCATCAGTGTTGACAGTGCACTCTCGCTTTCCGACTTTGAAAAACCGCACTCCTGTAAAAGCTCCGTTGCCTTATAGCAAACCGATACGACAAAATTTGACGCAAAACACGCCGCCGCATGGTATTTGGCTTTATTTTCCGGTGTAATAATCTTAAATCTGTTACCGCATAATGAAAGAATTTCTGAAACAGTATCAACTGCTTTTCCGCCGCCTTCGACAGTAAAAAAAGCGTTTGATATTGCATTTAATGACGTATGCTTGCTGTTAAATGCCAGCATCGGATGAACACTGCAAACATTTTCACTGTCTGCACCTTTAAAAATTTCACTTGACACAGAGCCGCTGCAATGACATATAATTTTCTCTTTTAAATTCATATCCTTGATTTTGTTCCAAACCGTTTGGATATTATCATCATTTGTAGTTATAAAAATTATGTCACTATTATTTATAAGCTTTTCACGGCTGTAAAGCTCAAAATCTTCCGTATTGTTACTTCGTGACGAGAAACCGATTACATTTACGCCCTTGCTTCTGAAATAGTAAGCCAGACTCATACCGCATTTTCCCGCTCCGATAAATCCTATTGCGTTTATATTATCACCTCCGATAATATCACCGCAACGCACTAAATGTCAGGTGCAATTTTCTTCCGAAATACCGCCCATCAGTTTTATTTTATCATATTTTGTTTTGTATTACAATATTATTTCACTAATTAATATTATATTTTTTCAACAAAAAATGACTTAGAACAAAGTTCTAAGTCATTTGGTGCCGATGACCGGGGTCGAACCGGTACGGGAATTTCTTCCCACGGGATTTTAAGTCCACTGTGTTTTGGAGGTTTGAAAAATGAAAGATATTTTATTAAAAAAAGATTTAATTGCTTATCTTATCCACGAAATTGAGAGAGTAAAAAAGACTACTCCACAAGAAAGTGAACTACACAATTATTCATTTGTTCAAGGACACAAAGAGGGTCAACTCAAGGCTCTTTATGATGTTTTAAACTATGTGAACGGAATTAATACCAAATACTCTGCGAAACATTCTCGGCTACGGTAAATTTGACTGACGTGGGGCGGAGAAACTAAGTTACCTTAAAAAGACTTTCTCCGCCCCACGGCGGTCAAAAAGGGGTGGTGGTCGGGGAAAGCGAAACACAAGCGGAGGACTGCCGAACAGCCACGATTATCCCCGACAAACTCTCGGAGCGCGGTGGCTGGAGGTGGCAGACCTCCGCGGAAAGCGACCGCCACTCCTCAAGCGGTGGCAGATACACCACAAACGGGCGGGCAGAAACAGCCTAAAAAGCAAGCAAAATAAAGGTATATTTATTGCTTGCCTCGTAGTTGGTTTTCAAGCAATATTGCGCCGAAAACCAATTACAATAAATATCCCTTTATTTCCTACGGAGTAGGCTACGTGGTTGCTTTTTCGGCGGACGGCTAAGACAGACTTTCCACGGAGCATACGCTCACGGCACAGGGCAAGCCTTCGACACAGCAAGACTTCCCTTAAGCGCCACGCAAGCGACAGTGCGGAGCAGACGAGCGCGCCAGTGCGAGGTTGCGCCGCGCCGAGCGGAAAGCGGAGCGACGTGCAGACAGAGCCGCGCGCTGTGCGGCTCGCCTGCGCGAGCGGAGCGAAACTCTTAACCTATTCTCTCTGTTTAATCTATTCTATCTGTTTTATGTCCCCTTTTTGGGACTGTGATATAATTTGCTTGAGGTGATTTTATGAAAAAAAATTGAATGATTGGGTTTATGAGTGGCTTGAAACCTACAAAAAAGTTATGGTCAAACCGTCTACATACGACAGTTACTTACAGTATGCAACTCATATAACGTGCAACAAGTCTTTGAAAAAATTAAGTAATTCAGACATTCAAAAGTTAATTAATAATATGGTTGTTGACGGTTTGAAGTTGTCTACTATCAAGCATATGCTTACACTTGTTCGGCAGAGTTTAAAAAAGGCTCGTTCTTTGGGGTTAGTAAAAAATTTGTCTATGCTTGAGGACTTAGAGCTTCCCAAAAAACAGCCGAAAAAAATAACTCCCCTACTCCCTGATGAACTAAATCTTATAATTAAAAATTCTTATCGGACATTTTACGGTGATTTTTATAAGGCTTTAATTTATACTGGTTGTCGCGTGGGTGAGTTAATCGCTTTACGGTGGTCTGACGTTGATTTCTTCAATGGGGTTTTACATATTGAGCATACGGACTATTTAGGCGATTTACAGTCGGTTAAAACCGCTCACGGTTGCCGACAAATTCCTTTATACGGTGAGCTACTCTCTATTCTATCACGCAAGCGGTACAATGCAAAGACTTCCGACAGAGTTTTTACAAACACTTTAGGCCGACCTATTGTCTACCGCACTTTGCTTGACAACTGGCACTGGTTTTGCTCCTCTATCGGAATTTATGAACCGCTCGGCTTTCACGTTCTGCGCCACACTTTCGCTCACACTGCTTTGCGCTCTGGTATTCCTATCAAGGTTGTTTCTGCTTGGCTCGGCCATTCTGACGTTAAAATAACTCTCAACATTTACGACAGTGTCGACCACACCGACTTTATCAAGGCAACAAAACAGCTTGAGCAATCCTTTGCATAAAAAAAACACACTTCGGTGTGCTTTTTTTATTCAGTAGTTTTGATAGTGGACTTGCTGAATTTCAGACCTTTTACACGTGTTAAGCATAATGCTTGCCATACGTTTATTATACCACTTACTACCGCAGTAGTCAATGCTCTTTCATATACGGAAAGTTTGTGACGTGCTTATCTCTTACAGCCTCGCGCCAACTGCATTTGATATTTCCGTAATTTGATATGTGTATAAGCCCTATATCAAGATAATATCTTGTTAGCTTATACATTGTCTTATAGCTTGGCACTCTCGCGCCTGTTTCATACTCTGAAAGACGCGGACGTGGTATTCCTGTTGCTTCTGATACTGATTTCTGTGTAAAGCCTCTGTGCTTTGTTCTTGCCAGTCTTAAAGCCTCTGAAAATTCCGTTGGCTTTGCGATCCATTTCTTTCGTTTTCTGATTTTTCCCATAAAAAAATTACCTCCACAAGAAAAATTATATTACAAATGTGTAACATCACTTGACAAATTGCGTCAAAAAGTGTAACATTTTTCTTATATCGGTAACATTCCGATATTCTTCTATTTAGTTTTTGTGTTCTTTATGTTTTCGCTGATATAAATTATACACGAAAACTATTAAAAAATCAATAATTTAATAGTTTTTTTTGTGCGCCTTTTTTTAAGAAAAAACGGCGGGTTTGACAGAGCCGATGCTATAAAGTCTGTTCGGTAAATTGCTAAAGCCTATGGGACAAGGTTGCAAAGCCGTCAAGAGCAATACAGATGTACTCTTTAAAATCAATCTGGGTTGGTTGTGTTCTCTGTGTACGCCTATTTGTTGGGAGAACAGACAAGCCGATAGTTGGCGCTATCGGCTCTTTAGGCTGTCCCCTGTGTTCGTGATATTAAAACGCCTCGCAAGCTTTTTTATCACCTGTGCTATACTCCGATATACGGAATGCCGTAAACATAGTCTGTACCGTTTCCGCGGTACTTCTATGCCCTCTCGGCTACCTCCTCTGCCGGAAGCCGTATATATGGGGTTTGGTGCCGATGACCGGGGTCGAACCGGTACGGGAATTTCTTCCCACGGGATTTTAAGTCCCGGGCGTCTGCCAGTTCCGCCACATCGGCATACTTGTCAACAACATATGAAATTATACCATACTTTTTGACATTAGTCAAGACTTTTGTACGAAAAAAGATTAAAAAAGCAAGTCTGTTTTTATAACAGACTTGCTTGATTTGTCATTTTATTTAGCCTCTGTTGTAGGTTCCGGCGTATCCTTTGGCTGAATAACCATTTTATCAATCTTATCTTGGTTTACCTCTACCTTGATACCCAATTCTTCAGCTTTCTTTTCAAGAGCCTCTTCTTGTTTCTTTGAAGTAACTGCCGACTGAACTGCTGATTTATTGTTTTCCAAATACTCACCGAACTTTGAATCCGATTCGTCTATCGGTAATCTTTTTATGATGTGATAACCGTAATCTGATTTACACATTGTGATTTCGCCCGGCTCGATTGACTTTGTCGCATCTTCAAATTCAGAAACCATTTCACCGTCTGTAAAGAAGTATCCGTCTTGATTTGATTCCATACCCGGGTCTTCATTGTATTCCTTTATAAGTGCATCGAAATCTTCACCGTTCTTTGCTCTTTCAAGAATTTCGTTTGCTTTCTTTTCAGCCTCTGCAAGCTTGTCTTCATCAAGATCTGCACCTGTCGTCATATCCTTTGTTGAAATAAGAATATGCTTTGCTCTTAAATAATTATCTACGAAATACTGCTTAACTTCATCATCTGTCGGTTCTGCAACGTCAAGCTGATCCATTATCTTCTGTGAATATGTTGATGCCGAAATAATTGTTTCCATTATATCATCATCAACACCGTACTTTTTAAGCAACTTATCGCCGGCTTTTTTACCGCCCTGTTGAGCCTTAAAATTTGAAATAGTGCTTTTAACTTGTTTAGCCTCATCGTCGGTTAGAGTTATATCCATTGCCTTTGCAACTTCTTTTAGAAGATATTCTTGCTTTAGATTATCAACTGCGGTGTCTACGTCCTCTGTACCCATTCCGTAATTTGCGAAGAAATTAACCGCACCTTCCGTAATATTAGTATCGCCTATTTTCATAACAGTTTGACCGTTTCCCGAACAACCTGCAAGCAACATTGCACCAATCAATGATACACTTGCTATTTTTCCAAATCTGCCAAAATTCATAATTATATTCCATAGCCTTTCTGCCCACAATTATTATATTCTAACGCTTATCAGCGGGCAGATAAGTCGTTATATTCGTTATATGTTTAACACATACAACACATATTAGTATATTCCTTATTGACGTTTATGTCAATAGATTTAAAAAATTGTTTACAAAAAGGCCATAATTTTCTACCAAAAAAGACCATAATTTACTTATGATCTTTTCATGTATAATTCAATTTTATGAAAGCATTAATACAACTTCAAGCACAATCACAATCGCACTTAAAATGCTAAGCACGGTTACACCGAGAACGCATTTCTTTTTAAGTTTTACAAAACTCGATTCAAGTTCTGAAATTGTATTTTTTGTATTAAGTTGTGTATTCTTCAAATCGAACACACTGTCATTAAGTTTTGAAATCGAATTAAATGCTTGTTTAACTTCCGAAACACTTTTCGCTATTTCATCAACCGAATTTTTGATCTCGGAATAATTATCCTTATGTTCTTTCATTCTTTCGTTATCTTGAACATCAATAATATTCAACTTTTCCGAAATATCTTTAATCTTCGATTTCAAGCCGTCAATATCCTCTGACACATTTTGAATTTTGCTTTCAACATCATCAAATCTGTCTGACATTTCAGATACAGAAACAACGCTTTCGCGAATGTTATCAAGCTTATTGTCAATCTTTTCAACCGAATTTTTAACGGTATTCTTAACTTTTTCCTTTATACCGCTTTCGTCAACGGCATTTTTAATATCTTCCTTAATATCCTCTGCCGTTTTTACAACCTTTTCAAAAGAATTATCTTTCTTTTTTTCTTCTTTTTCGTTTTCAGCCTCAGTTGTATTTTCGGCTTCTTTTTTAGCTTTAAATTCATCAACCTTGCTTACAACCGTGTCTTTAAACTTTCTTGCGCCGTTTTCAATGTCACCGGCTTTTTTCTTGAATTTATCGATAACACTTTGAATATTAATCGTTTCATTCAAATTAATTCTTTGAGTGTTTTCAACAGGCTCTGCGTCGGCATCATTATCTGTTTTTACATCGACATTTTTCAAAAACTCTTCATATTCCTCGTCAGTGCCTGTGTAAAAAGCGTCCTGACCGTCATATGATTCTATGTTCATTCCCTTTTTATCCATCTTGTCACCCTTATTTCCGTGAAATTTCTTAGCTATATCTCTGCCCTTTTCATAGGCATAATCAAAAAACTTATCAAATCTACCGGACATATAATTAATCCTCTTCTGTTTCAGGTTTTTTAGCGTTTATTATAACAACTTCATCATCGTCATAACTGTCTGTATCGTCTGAATTTACGTTGTAAATTCTTTCACCGCATTTTGAGCAGTACACATCATCAGAATGATTATACGCACCGCATTTCGGACACTTTACGTTTTCTTTAAGCTGATAAAGCTGTTCTTTAAGCTCGTTAACTTCCTCCGTCATAGCGTCGATTTTAGCGAACTTTTCTTCCATATCGTCAATCACTTCGCCTGTTGATTTATAATTTTCATATACAGACTTACCGATTTCGGTATAGATGTCCTTAATTTTGCTTTTCGTTTCGCTTATTGAAAACTTTAATTTTGTTTGGTTTACTATGTTGTTTGTTTTCTCAATGACTGTTTTTGTCACCTGCACCGCGCTGTCCTTAGCTTTGTTTGCGTGTTCCTTTATTTTATCAAATACTTCTTCCATTTTAAAATCGCTCCTTCCTAATTTATTATATGCCGATTAAATTAATTATTTATATTATAACATAAAATGAGTGCTTTTATATGACATTTTCATTATTTTTTCGTTTCACAACAAATTCTGACATTACGTTATTTTGAGTAAAAAGGAAAAGGGGCTACCTTTCGGCACCCCCCGTTGATTGATTATGGAATACAGAACTTTATATTCCGCAATCAATTATATACCTATTTCCGATAAATTTCAACAATTAGTTTACACCTTTATAAGCGTCTCTCATAATCTGTTCAATTTCCTTAACAAGCGGCAACTTCGGATTTGCAGTTGTACACTGATCCTCAAAAGCCTTGTTTGCAATGTCAGGAACATTTCTCATATAAGTTTCTTCATCAATTCCGCATTCAGAGAATGACAACGGCTCATTAACTTCTTTCATAAGGTCTATAACCGCATTTATAAGGCTCTGTACGCCCTCCTCTGTTGTTTTTGCAGGAAGTCCCAAGAATGCTGCGATTTCAGCATACTTTTCATCTGCAATGAACTTCTTATACTTAGGGAATGACACAAACTTTGAAGGTGTCGACGCATTATACTTAATTACGTGCGGCAACAATACTGCATTTGCTCTGCCGTGAGGAACGTGATACTCACCGCCGATTTTATGAGCGATTGAGTGATTTAGTCCCAAGAATGCGTTTGTAAATGCCATACCTGCCATACAACTTGCATTGTGCATTTTTTCTCTTGCCTCTGCGTCCTCAGCACCGTTCTTGTATGCTCTCGGAAGATACTTGAATACAAGCTGAATAGCTTTCATTGCAAGACCGTCTGTGTAATCCGACGCCATTACAGATACATATGCCTCAAGTGCGTGTGTAAGCACGTCAAGACCTGTGTCGGCAGTTGCTGATTTCGGAAGTGACATTACAAACTGCGGGTCGATAATCGCAATATTCGGTGTTAGTTCGTAGTCTGCAAGAGGATACTTCATATTATTCTTCTTATCCGAAATAACCGCAAAACTTGTTACTTCACTACCTGTACCGGAAGTTGTCGGAATAGCTACAAGTTGTGCCTTATTACCCATCTTAGGGAACTTAAACGCACGTTTTCTTATATCAAGAAAACGAAGTCTCAGTGAATTAAAGTCTACATCAGGGTGTTCATAGAACAGCCACATACCCTTTGCGGCGTCCATTGCACTGCCTCCGCCAAGTGCGATAATTACGTCAGGCTTAAATTCGTCCATCATCTGTGCACCGCGTTTTACTGTTTCGATTGACGGGTCAGGCTCTACATCTGAGAAAATTTCACAATGAACGTGCTCCGTTCTCTTTCTTAGGTAATACAAAATCTTATCCACATAACCAAGAGAAACCATACCCGGGTCTGTTACGATAAATGCACGAGTGATATTCGGCATTTTTTCAAGGTACTGAATTGAATTATGCTCAAAATAAATCTTATCCGGAACTTTAAACCACTGCATATTTACTCTCCTCTTAGCCACTCTCTTCTGATTTATAAGGTTCACAGTTGTAACGTTACCGCTGACACTGTTACCGCCGTAGCTACCGCAACCAAGTGTAAGTGACGGCATATTTGTATTATAAATGTCACCGATTGCACCGTGTGATGACGGTGAATTTACGATAAGACGGCTTGCTTTCATTGTTGCAGCATACTTTTGAATTACATCTTCATCATTTGCGTGAATAACAGCCGAGTGTCCCATACCGTGGAACATAACCATTTCTTCTGCTCTGTCGATTCCTTCTTCTGTTGAATCAACGATAAAGTATGCAAGTACCGGGCTCAACTTTTCTCTTGAAAGCGGATATTCAGGACCTACGCCGTCAAGTTTTGCAAGAAGAATTTTCGTACCCTCAGGAACTTTCACTCCCGCTTGCTCCGCAATCCATGTTGCAGGCTTACCTACAATTACAGGGTTTACAGCACCCTTTTCACTGTCGATGCAGTAATCGCTAAGCTTTTTAATTTCGTCAGGCTTTGCAAAGTAGCAGCCGTATTTCTTCATAAGTTTTTCAAATTTCGGTGCGATTGCCTTATCTACGATTGCGGCTTGTTCAGACGCACAAATCATACCGTTGTCGAATGTTTTTGAAAGGATAAGGTCGTTAACCGCTTGTTCAAGGTCAGCACTCTTATGAATGTAGCAAGGTACGTTACCCGGACCGACGCCAAGTGCAGGCTTACCTGTTGAGTATGCCGCCTTAACCATTCCGCTGCCGCCTGTTGCAAGAACTGTTGCAACACCCGGATGATTCATAAGTGCGTTTGTTGCCTCGATTGATGGGTATTCAATCCACTGTATACAGTTTTCAGGTGCACCTGCCGCAACTGCCGCGTCAAGAACTATCTTGGCAGCCGCCGCACTGCATTTTTGAGCACCCGGGTGAAAACCGAAAATAATAGGGTTTCTTGACTTAACGGAAATCAAAGACTTAAACATTGTTGTCGATGTAGGGTTTGTAACAGGTGTAACACCACATACAACGCCTACAGGCTCTGCTATAATTTCGTAATCTTCAAGGTCGTTTTCAGCAATAACGCCGACTGTTTTTTCATTCTTAATTGAATGATAAACATATTCTGTTGCAAACATATTCTTTGTTATTTTGTCCTCATACACGCCTCTGCCTGTTTCCTCAACAGCCATCTTTGCAAGCTCCATATGCTTGTCAAGACCTGCAAGAGTCATTGCCTTTACGATTGCATCAATCTGTTCTTGATTAAGTGCCATAAATTCGTTCAAAGCTTTTTGTGCTTTTGCAACGTAGCCGTCAATCATTTCATTTACGTTAATCTCTGCCATAATAATTCCATAGCCTTTCTGCCTACGGGTTGTTAGTTTTTCTTTACATCTTATTGTAGGCTGATAAGATGTTTTTACAGAAGACTCTGTTTTGACATAGTATGAAATCTTCCGAATTTTTATTATTGACTTTGTTTATTTAGATTGATAAATTTTTATCGTTATTTATTTATCAATCTTTACAACACTATTATACGAGATTGTTAAACTTTTGTCAATAGTTTTTTTGATATTTTTATTCTTTGTAAGTTTTTCATATATAATTCATTACTTTCTTGTTTAAAACAAACAAAAAAAGTATTGCATTTTCAGCAATACTTTTTATATACAGTCTTTTATATACTTTCCAATCTGTTTATCGACTCGGTATCTCCTACAAGCACGACAATATCGGTATCTTTAAATTTGTATTCGGGTTCAGGTGAAATATTCACCTTACCGCCGTTATTACTCTTTATCGCAACAATATTTACGTTATATTTTTTACGAACAGACAATTCCATAATGCTCTTGCCTATCCATGTGTTCGGTACAACAGCGTCCACAATACTGTATTCGTCCGACAATTCGATTATATCAAGCAATCTGTCCGAAACAAGTTCTATTGCGGCTTTAATGCCTGCCTCCTGTTCGGGAATTATAACATTATCCGCACCGACTTTTTTCAGTACGGTTTTGTGCATATTATCCTTTGCTTTACAGACAACCTGCTTAACTCCCATATCTTTTAGTGCAAGAGTTGTAAGTACGCTGTCCGTTATATCGTCACCGCCGATACACACGATTGCACAATCCGAGTTTTTCACTCCAAGTTGTTTTAACAAGCTTTCGTCTTTTGCGTCGGTACAAGCCGCTCTTGTTACCAAATTTGCAATAGCGTTTATTTTATCCATATTTTTGTCTATCGCAAGCACTTCATAACCCATATTAAAAAGTTGCGTTGCAACAGATGTTCCGAATCTGCCCAATCCTATTACTGTAAAAGTTTTCATAACAAATCCTTAGCCTTTCTGCTATCCGACAATGAAATTACATTCCGGATACCTTATATCATTAGTTTTTCTGATGCGAGTCATAAACACAACGCTTATTGTCATAATGCCCACTCTGCCGAAGAACATATACACTATAAGCAAAATCTTTGTAAATGTGGACGCGCTCCCCGATACACCGACCGAAAGACCGACCGTACTGTATGCCGACGCAACTTCGTATATCGAATTTATCAAGTCTTGATTATCAATATAACTTATAAGCACCGAACCGCCCACAACAAGCACAAGCCACAATACAAGTAATGCCATTGCATGAAGAATAGTCGTGTGTGCAATTCTTCTGCCGTGAATAACAACATCAGATCTGCCACGCAATACGGAAATCAAAGTCATTATTACAAGTACAACCGTTCCGAGCTTTACGCCGCCCGCAGTCGAGCCTGAAGCGCCGCCAATCATCATAAGCACCGTTCCCCAAGCCTTTGACAGGTCGGTTAAATTATTCTGTATAAGTGCGTCAAATCCGGCCGTTCTTGTTGTGACCGACTGAAAGAATGACGCCAATATTTTCTGACCGACACTTTCAGCGCCGATTGTATTTATGTTGCCGTATTCAAGAATGAAATACACAAACGCACCCGCAACAATAAAAAATATCTGTGCAAAAATTATTACTTTTGAATACACGTTAAGTCGTTTCCACGATTTTTTTGCGATAATATCCTCCCACACAATAAAACCCAATCCGCCTATGGCAACAAGTACCGCAAGCGTACAAAGTACAAGCGGATCGTGTCTGTATGAAAGCATACTGTTTCCGTCACCGATTATATCAAATCCCGCATTGCAAAATGCCGATACGGAATGAAATATACTAAACCACATTCCTTTAAAAAATCCGTATTTCGGTACAAAACGTATTGAAAGCACTATCGCGCCCAACAATTCTATAATTCCAGTTATATACAAAACGTGCTTTGCAAGTTTGACTATTCCCTCAAGGCTTTCCGTACCCATTGCCTGTGCTATAAGCATTCTGTTTCTAAGTCCGATTTGTCGGTTTGAAACTATAAACACAATACAAAGTATCGTTATAAATCCCAAACCGCCGAGCTGAATTAAAAACAGTATCACCGCTTGTCCGAACAAGCTGAAATACGCACCGACATTTATAATCGTAAGTCCTGTTACGCAAGTTGCGGACGTTGTTGTGAACAGTGCCGACAAAAACGGCGTCACAACTCTTTCTTTTGACGAAATCGGCAACATTAAAAGTAATGCTCCGACAAGGATAATCAACGCAAATCCAAACGAAATACGTCTTGCCGTATTTATTCTTTTGTGAAATAAAATTTTTCTGATAATATTCATATTTATTTGCTTTCTCCAAAAAATACTCAAAAATCACATCTTCCGATGTGATTTTCGGAGCTGTCGTCAGGCTCTTTAAGTTCGTTTCCACGCATACGGCGAAAACAATATAAGTATCGGATAAAATTCAAGTCTGCCTACAAGCATACCTATTGACATCACTATTTTTGACAATGCCGAGAAATCGGCAAAACTGCCTGTCGGGCCTACCAATCCCAATCCCGGACCAATGTTGTTCATAGTCGCAATTACGGCAGTAACCGTTGTTGTGAAGTCCTTATTATCAAAGCTGATAAGAAGAATTGACACAGCCGCAAACAACATATATACAACGAAATATCCCAACACACCGTTTACGATATTCTTTTCAACCGTTTTGCCGTCAACCTTAACCGAAAATACACTTCGCGGACTTACCGCTTTTTTTATTGAGTGAGTGGCTGTTTTCATAAGTATAATAAATCTTGTAACTTTCATACCGCCGCTTGTTGAGCCTGCACACGCGCCGACTACCATCAATAATACAAGTATAATCTGCGAAAGCATAGGCCAACGCACAAAGTCGGCAGTTGAATATCCCGTTGTTGTCATAATTGATGACACTTGGAAGAATGAATATCTGAACGCTCTGCCAAATCCGTGATACATAGGCATAATATTAAGCGCAATAATTACCGTTGCACCTATCATCATTCCTATATACCACTTAACTTCGTCATTACTCTTTATCTGTGAGAATTTTCTTGCAATCATCAAGAAATACACGTTAAAATTCAATCCGAACAACATCATAAATATACCGATAACATAATCGATATATGCACTGTTATAATACGCAACGGAACTATTCTTTATTCCGAAACCGCCTGTACCGGCTGTGCCGAATGTATGGAGCAAGCTGTCAAATACAGGCATACCGCCGAACAGCAAAAGCACAAATTCAATGACCGTAAGTGCTATATATATTCCGTAAAGTATTCTAAGCGAAAACTGCCATCTGCTTGCAAGTTTGCCTACAACAGGTCCCGGCATTTCCGCTCTCATCATATGAGTTGTTCTTGTATCCTTTGACGAAAAAATCGCCATTGCGAACGCAAGTACACCCATACCGCCGAGCCAATGAGTAAAACTTCGCCAAAAAAGCAAGCTCTTGTCAAGTGCCTCGACATTTGTAAGTATAGATGAACCGGTTGTTGTAAAACCTGACACCGTTTCAAAAAAACTGTCCACAAAACTTGGTATCTGACCGCTGATATAAAACGGCAGACAACCGATTATTGATATTACAATCCAGCCTATCGCAACGATAAACATTCCGTCACGTCCGTAAAGGCTTTTATTTTTCGGTGCTTTTGCAGATACACAAAGTCCGATTAATACGGATATTACTATCGGTATTACATACGCCAAAGCTATTGACTCACCGTAAAACAAAGACAATCCCAAAGGTGCAAGCATTGTTGCCGCAACGGCTACAAGTATTCGTCCTACGGAATATGCTATCATCCTATAATTCATATCTTTTCCTTTCGTAACCGCTATGCAAGTATATCGCCGAGTGTGGTAATATGATGTGTTGTCACAATCACAACAGTATCACCGACTTCAAGTTTACTTTCACCGTCCGGCAGTATAATCTTGTTATTTCTGAGAATTGCCGCAATCAAAACATTACGTTTCATCTTAATCTGTGAAAGTGATTTTGAAGTAAGCTCGGATTCTCTTGTAACTCTGAATTCCATAGCTTCGGCTTTATTGTTTACTATTCGGTAAAGAGTTCTCATTTCCGTATCCTTTGCCGATTTCATTGCTCTTGCGTAACCGATTATAATATTTGCGGTTATGTTTTTAGGCGTAACGATACTGTACACGCCTGTGTTTTCCATAAGCTCCGCAAATGAAAGACGGTTTACCTTTGTTACAATCTTATCGACAAATCTTGACTGCGAATACATTGATATAATCATATTTTCTTCGTCAATACCCGTCAGTGCAACAAGCGAATCAACTCTGTCAATGCCCTCTTGTGCAAGAACATGCTTATCTGTTCCGTCGGCACACACAATATCCGCTTTCGGCAAATGCTCGGTCAATTCCTTACATCTGTTCATATTGTGTTCTATAATTTTAACCCTTATGCCGCTTTCAAGAAGCTGTTTCGCAAGATAAAACGATATTCTTCCGCCGCCGATTATAATTGCGGTTTTAACCTTTGTGTTTATAACACCTATCTCATGCATAAATTTCGCAACATCTCTGTGAGATGCAGTTATGTGAAGTTTATCTCCGCTTTCGATAACAAAATCACCGTTCGGAATATACACCTCATTACCGCGTTGCACCGCACATATAAGAAGTTTTATCTTAAACTTTTTGTATATCTCAAAAATAGCTTTTCCGCAAAGTGCGTTATCCGAACTGATGTTAAATTCAATAAGTTCAATTCTGCCTTTTGCGAAAGTTTCTGTTTTGATTGCGGCAGGAAAACGAAGTATTCTCGATATTTCGCAAGCAGTTGCGTATTCGGGATTTACTATAAGATTTATTCCGAGAGCGTTACGCATAAAATCAAGCTGTTTAAAATATTCTCTGTTTCTCACTCTTGCAACACATCTGTCCGCACCGAGTTTTTTAGCCATAACGGTGCAAAGTGCGTTAAATTCGTCATTTTCCGTAACGGCAATAAATATGTCCGCCTTGTTAGCCTCCGCCTCGCGCAATGCTTCAAGGTCAGTACCGCTCCCGCATACGCACCTTACATCATAATCATCTTGAATTCGGTCGCAGATTTTACTTTTAATATCAATAAGAACTACATCGTCGCCCTCATAATTAAAATCCTCTACAAGCTTTCTTCCGACCTTACCGCCGCCTACTACGATTACATTCATTTTTCTTCTCTTTTCTCCCGCGTCATAAGCAATAATACCGCTTCTCTTGCATTTCTGCCATTGTACAAAATATTATAAGCTTCTTCAACAATAGGCATTTCAACATTATATTTGTGTGCCATTTCATATGCCGCCGTTGCGGTGTTTACACCCTCAACAACCATATGAACGCTTTCCAAAGTTTCCTTTAAACTCTTGCCTTGACCCAAAAGTATTCCGGCACGTCTGTTTCTCGAATGCATACTTGTGCAAGTAACAATCAAATCACCTACACCGCTAAGTCCCATAAATGTCTTTTCATTTGCACCCATAGCCTTGCCGAGTCTTGCAATTTCAGCAAGACCTCTTGTCATAAGTGCCGCTTTTGTATTGTCGCCGTAACCAAGTCCGTCACTTATTCCCGCACAAAGTGCGATAACGTTTTTAAGTGCTCCGCCAAGTTCAACACCGATTATATCGGTTGAAGTGTACACTCTGAACATATCGCCCATAAACACGTCTTGAATAAATTTAGCCGTATCAATATGCTCCGACGCAACAACATTTGTTGTAGGAAGTCCTCTTGAAACCTCCTCTGCGTGTGACGGACCGCTCATAACAGATATATCCGCCTGCGGAATTTCTTCTTTATACACCTGTGAAAGACGTAGAAGTGTACCTTCTTCAAGTCCCTTTGATATATTTACTATTTTCTGTCCCTCTTTAACGTGCGGCGAAAGCTGTTTCGCCGTTGTTCTCGTTGCCGGTGACGGTGCGGCTGTTATAATAAGCTCCGCTCCGTCTGTACATTTAGCCATATCGTGACTGCAATAAATTGTATCCGGAAATTTCACTCCCGGCAAAAATTCTTTGTTTTCTCTGTCTTTTTTCAGTCTGTCCGTTTCTTCCTGTATCCACGACCATAAATATACATTATGTCCTCTTGAAGATAAAAGTATCGCTATGGCAGTTCCCCAACCGCCTGAGCCAATTACTGCAATTTTCATTTTACTTCTCCTTTTTTTGCTCCAAGTTTGTTTTCCGTACCGCTAAGTAATCTCTTTATATTTGCATGATGTCTTGCTATTAAAAGTCCGCCGATAATAACAACGCACACAAGCTGAATTGCATCAACGTTCTTTGTAACAATCATTTTAACGATTTCTATAACTATGTACATTGCACCGCCCAAGATTGAACCGAGCGATACATACCTTGTTACTGCCATAACCGCTATTGCAACAACAGCCACAATAAGTCCGACTTTCCAGTCAAGCATTAACACAACGCCCAGCGAAGTCGCAACGCCTTTGCCGCCTTTAAATCCGAAGTAAAGCGGAAAATTATGACCGAGAATTACGCATACACCTGCGATATAGCTTATAACAGGATATATTTCATCTGTACCCGCAATATTTTTTACAAGTCTTGATAAAAGTATCACGACTATGCCTTTTAACACGTCAAGCAACAGTGTTATAACACCCATTTTCTTGCCGTATGTTCTTAGCATATTCGTTGCGCCCGCATTTCCCGAACCGCTTTCACGGATATCCTTACCGCTCAGCATTTTTGAAAGCAGTATAGAAAAATTAACCGAACCAATTAAATATGATACTATTGCCGTCAGGGCAATTATTAAATATGTCATAACTATCTCCCATTACATCTTTTTTTCATTTTTCTCTCTTACGATAAACTTTATAGGTGTTCCCTCAAAACCAAATGCCTCACGCACTTTATTTTCGATAAATCTCAAATACGAATAGTGGAACAAATCCTTTGAATTTGCGAACAAAATAAATGTCGGCGGTGCTGTTGCAGCCTGTGTACCGTAGTAAACCTTTAAACGTCTGCCCTTGTCTGACGGCGGCTGTTGCTTTGCCATTGCTTCGTTTAAGACGTCGTTAAGCATACCGGTTGTAATTCTTCTCTTGTGCTGCTCATTTACTTTCTTGATAAGTTCCAAAAGCTTGTCAACTCTCTGACCTGTCTTTGCACTGATGAATATAATTTCCGCATAAGACATAAACGCAAATTCTTCACGCACACGCATTGTAAAGTTTTTCATAGTCTTTGTGTCTTTAGAAACAATATCCCACTTATTAACCGCAAAAATACAAGCCTTACCCTGCTCGTGAGCATAGCCGGCAACCTTTGTGTCCTGTTCTGTAATACCCTCGTTTGCGTCAATCATAATAACACACACGTCACTTCTGTCAACCGCCGCAAGCGAACGTACAACACTGTAACGCTCTACGTTTTCGTCAATCTTACCGCGTTTTCTCATACCGGCGGTATCGATAAACAGATACTTGTCGCCGTTCTTTTCGTAATGTGAGTCGATTGCGTCACGTGTTGTTCCTGCGATGTTACTTACAATAACTCTGTCCTCACCCAAAATTTTATTTATAAGCGACGATTTACCTGCATTCGGTTTACCGATTACCGCAACTTTAATTTCGTCCTCGTCATCTGACGTATCTGCGTCCTCAGGGAACAAGTGAGTAACTTCGTCAAGCAAATCACCTACACCCAAACCGTGAGTTGATGAAATAGCAATCGGATCGCCAAGTCCCAAATTATAAAATTCATAAAATTCAAACGGCGGATCGCCTGTATTGTCAACCTTGTTTACGGCAAGCACAATCTTTTTCTTCGCCTTTAAAAGCATTTGTGCAACGTCCTGGTCATTTGCCGTAACACCGTCTTTTACGTTTGTCATAAGCACAACAACGTCTGCCATTTCAATGGCAAGCTGTGCCTGACGGCGCATTTGTACAAGGATTTCGTCCTTTGACGCAGGCTCGATACCGCCTGTATCGATTAGCGTAAAGTGCTTGTCAAGCCACACTGCGTCAGAATAAATTCTGTCACGCGTTACACCCGGTGTGTCCTCTACTATACTTATTCTCTTTCCTGTTATCTTATTAAACAAAGTCGATTTTCCGACGTTCGGTCTGCCGACTATCGCTACCAATGGTTTCATATTCTTCTCCTTTAAAATTCAAGTTCTTCTCCCAAGATTTTCTCAATAAATTCATATCCGTCATTTATGACAGGCTCTATCTTCACATTCAACGTTTTTTCAACGTCTGATACAGTCAAATCATCAAGGAAAATCCCGTCTTCATCTCTCAGCATACTGTGCGGAATAAGCATTATATCCCCTATAGGCTTGTCTTTAAGCTGGTCGATTATATCTCCGCCCGTGACAAGTCCCGAAACGTTTACGCCTCCGCCGAAAAAGTTATTTTTTATCGCATAAACAGTTATCTTTACGTCTGTCTTTTCCATAAGACGTTCCGACAAACCCGTTATAAAAGCTGCCGCCGCCTCACCCGTTACAAGAGTTACATTTCTGTCATACTTTTTGTTTTTCACAAGTTTAATTGCCGAATCAAATTCTTCTGCCATACTGGCAATCAATCCTACACCGTTTTCAAGCTGCGGAAAACCCTCATACACTTCTGCGTCAGGTATAGGCAATTCCGCATTCAAATAAAATTCGTCAGAAAGATAAATTAGCCTTGTTCCAAGTTTATCATACAGTTTTTTCTGCCAAGTCTCAACTTGTTTTATTGTTTGTGCGGAAGTTTCCTTTGTAAACGGTTTCAGCGGATAAAGTCCGTCACGATAGCGTGTAAGACCGACAGGAACGATTGATACACTGTTTACATTCGGGAACAGTGCCGCCAGTTCGGATATTGACCTGTCAAGTTCCTTGCCGTCATTAATTTCGGGACAAAGCACTATCTGACAGTTCATATAAATATTATTAGCCGCAAACTTTTTCATTATGTCATAGCACTTACCCGCAAACCGATTATTCAGCATTTTACATCTAAGTTCGGGATTGGTTGCCTGAACCGATACATTAATCGGCGAAACACGCATTTTTATAAGTCTGTCTATTTCTTCGTCTGACATATTCGTAAGCGTTACATAGTTTCCCTGCAAAAACGATAATCTCGTATCATCATCTTTAAAATAAACCGTTTCACGCATACCTTTAGGCAACTGATCTATAAAACAGAATATACACTTATTTCGACAACTTTGTGCCTCGTCAATAAGTCCCTCTTCAAATTCAATACCTATATCGTCGTAATCATTTTCAACCGTTATAACTTCGGTAGTACCGTCCTTTTTCAGTATTTCGAGAGTAACTTCATATTCGGCTGTAAGATAGCGATATTCCAGTATATCGTGAAAATCGTGTCCGTTAATGCTTATCAGCTTGTCTCCGACTTCAATTCCGGCATCTTCCGCGATTGAATACGGTTCTATATATTTAATTGTGGTATTAACTTTTCTCATATTTTTATCTCCGCATTATTATCCAATATGTATTATTACACAAACACAGAAAAAAATCAAGGCATTTGGCAAAAATAAAGACAACCAATGTAATCAGAGGTTGTCTTATCTAATGTTTATTCATAAATTATCCATACTTTTCTGCCAATACCACACCAAAAATTATCAAACCGCCGCCAATATACTGCACCAACCCCATTGTTTCGCCCAAGAATATCGCACCGAGTATTATTGAAGTAATCGGTTCAAATGCTGATACTATCCCCGCGGTTGACGCACCCTCACAGCGTACTCCCACTTGAAAAAGCGGCACTGCTCCAAGCGTTATAATAAGTGATATAGCCGCCGACAGTATCCACGCTTTATAATCCATTTTCGCAAACACCAAGCTATCAGTTGTCAAACCGAAAATATATGTGCCGATACTCATAATAATCATAAGATAAAACGTAAGTTTTATATAGTCCATTTCGTCAAGTTTGGAACGATACATATAAACGACATAAAAGCTATAAAATATCCCCGACAAAATCGCAAGTATCACGCCGATTTTATCGGCTGTATTATTAAGATCAACAAACATAAACATTCCGAGCGTGACAAGCATAACCGCAAGAAGTTTTATCTTCTTGATTTTTTCTTTGTAAACCACCGCCGACGTTATTACGATTATAAGCGGATATATAAAATGGAGCGTTGTTGCGAGTCCGGTTGAGATATAGTCATATGCGGCATAAAGTGAAATCATTGAAAACGAGCCGCCCACAACACCAAGTAAAATTATATCTATAAGTTCCTTTTTCGTAAGTTTAAACGACACCTTTCTGAAAATCATTATAAAAAATAAAAGCGGCAGCATTAGGAATGTACGCAAAAAAGTAAGCGTAATCCCGTTTGCTCCGCTTTTGTATGCAAATTTAGCCAGTATCGGTGCAAATCCATAAATAAATGCCGATAAAATTAAACAAACTTTACTCTTTGACACCGAAATCCCTCCATAGAATAGGGCGTTAAAGTGTTTCAAGTTCCTTCGCCCAAATTTGATATGAGGCGTCGGACGGCATTCGCCAATCGCCTCTCGGAGAAAGAGCAACACTTCCTACTTTCGGACCGTCAGGCAGGCACGAACGTTTGAATTGCTGTGCGAAAAATCTTCTGTAAAATACCTTTAACCATTCAAGTATAACTTCTCTGTCATATATATCCTCAAACGCAACTTCAGCCAATCTCAGTATCTTTGACGGTTTTGAACCAAAACGCATAAGATAATACAAAAAGAAATCGTGAAGTTCATACGGACCGACAATATGTTCGGTCTTTTGAGATATTTTTCCGTCTTTCGGCGGAAGAAGTTCGGGACTTACAGGTGTATCCAATATATCCTGTAATGTTTTCTTCAATATATCGTTATTTGTACGTTTCGCTTCGTAATCAACAAGGTAGCGAATAAGTGTTTTCGGAACACCTGCATTAACGCCGTACATCGACATATGGTCGCCGTTATATGTTGCCCAGCCGAGTGCAAGCTCGGACATATCACCGGTACCGATTACCAAGCCGCCGCTTTTGTTTGCAACGTCCATAAGAATTTGAGTTCTTTCTCTCGCCTGAGAATTTTCATATGTGACGTCATAGACATTCGGATCGTGTTCTATATCCGCAAAATGCTGATTTACTGCCGCTTTGATATTTACTTCTTTCAAAGTAACACCAAGCGAATTTGCAAAATTAACCGCATTGTTATACGTTCTGTCCGTTGTACCGAAACACGGCATTGTTACCGCGATTATATTCTTTCTGTCAAGATTAAGACTGTCAAATGCACGCACAGTTACCAAAAGTGCAAGTGTCGAGTCAAGTCCTCCGCTTACACCCACAACAGCCGTTTTGGCATGTGTATGGTCAAGTCGCTTTTTAAGTCCCAGCGACTGAATTGAAAGGATTTCTTCACTGCGTTTTTCACGCTTTTTGTCGTCTGACGGAACGAACGGCTGTTTATCGACATATCGTGTTATTTTAGTGTCCCCGATATTCATATCAAGTTTTACACTCACATATTTTTCACTGCCGACTATATTATAGGTATTGCTCTTTTTTCTCTCCCCTACAAGTCTTTCCAAATCTAGCTCGGTATATACACATTCGTTGTTAAATCTTTTACTTCTTGCCAAAATCGTGCCGTTTTCGGCAATCATATTATCACCTGCAAATACAAGGTCGGTCGTTGATTCGCCGTATCCCGCGTCGGAATAAATATAACCGCAATAAAGTTTTGCAGACTGACTCTTTACAAGCATTTCGCGGTATTCATCTTTTGCAATAACTTCGTTGCTCGCAGAAAGATTTGCTATAATCGTTGCACCTGCAAGTGCGTGGTTGACCGACGGCGGCATAGCTGTCCACAAATCCTCGCAAATTTCAACCGCAAGAACAAAATCTTCACACGCATCTGTTTTAAATAATATATTCGCACCGAACGGCACTTCTTCACCGTTTATATTCACATATGTCACTTCATTTTTACCGGCCGTGAAGTGTCTTGCCTCATAAAATTCGGCATAGTTAGGAATATTGAGTTTCGGAACAAGACCTTTTATGCGTCCCCCATTTACCACTGCGGCACAATTATAAAGTGTCTGCTCCGCAACGTACGGAAGTCCGACAACAGCGGTTATATCAAGATTTTCCGTTGCTTTTGCTATTTTGATTAAGCTGTCTTTTGCACTGTCAATCAATATTTTCTGCAAAAACAAATCACCGCAAGTATATCCCGTTATGCAAAGTTCCGGAAATACTATAAGCTTTATATCATTTTGAGCCGCGTCTTCGATTGCCTTTATTATATTTGATGTATTATAATCGGTGTCCGCAACCTTTATATCAACAGTTGCGCTTGCACATCTTACAAATCCGTCTTTCATAAATCAATTTCCTTTCTTTATTCTGTCCCAATAAACTTTTGCCGACTGTTCGGTTTTATTGTCCCCAAAATCGTAATATTTAGTGTCCCTAATGTTATTAGGCAAATATTGCTGTTTGACATAATGATTTTCATAACTGTGCGGATATTTGTACTCTGTTCCGTGACCGAGTTTTTTTGCTCCGCCGTAATGCGAATCTTTCAGATGTTCCGGTATATCGCCCGTATCCATACTCTCAATGTCACCCAACGCACTGTCAATCGCCATTATTGCCGAATTTGATTTCGGTGCGGTTGCAAGTAAAATAACCGCTTCCGCAAGCGGTATTCTTGCCTCTGGGAAACCAAGCTGCAACGCACTGTCAACACAAGCTTTCACGACCGATATAGCCTGGGGATATGCAAGTCCTATATCCTCTGCCGAAATAACCAAAAGTCTGCGGCAAATGCTCGGCAAATCACCTGCCGAAACAAGTCTTGCAAGATAATGAACTGCCGCGTCCGGATCTGAACCTCTTATTGATTTTTGAAACGCACTTAAAATATCATAATGACTGTCACCGTCACGGTCGTAACGCATAGCTTTTTTTTGCGTTGCCTGTACCGCCGTGTCAAGCGATATGTGTATTTTTTTATCTTTGTTTGGCGGTGTTGCAATAAATGCAACTTCAAGCGAATTTAAAGCCTTTCTCACATCTCCGTTTGAAACGTGTGCCATATGCCGTATTGCGTCTTTGTCAACGGTTACGTCAAAGCCTTTGTAATCCGACTCTTTTAATTCTTCAACCGCTCTTTCAAGTGCCTTTTCAATCTCGCTCGGCTCAATCTGTTTAAATTCAAACACAACACTTCTCGAAAGCACCGCATTATACACATAAAAATACGGATTTTCCGTTGTACTTGCGATAAGCGTTATCTTGCCGTTTTCCATAAATTCAAGCAAAGACTGTTGTTGTTTCTTATTAAAATGCTGTATTTCGTCAAGGTACAGCAATACTCCGTCCATTGCCAAAAAGCTGTCAAGCGTTGATACAATATTTTTTATGTCAGCAACGGACGCAGTTGTCGCATTAAGTCTATGCAAAGTTTTACCCGTTTTTTGAGCGATTATGTTTGCAATGGTAGTTTTACCGACTCCGCTCGGACCGTAAAATATCATATTCGGTACTTCGTCATTTTCGATTATGTTTCTTAAAATTTTTCCTTCACCTATAAGGTGCTTTTGTCCGACAACTTCATCAAGCGTCTTTGGACGTATTCTATCAGCCAATGGTGTTTTCATTGTGATTCTTTACCTCTTGTATAAGCTTATTAACTTCTTCCTCCGTAACCGTTGTCATTCCCGAACGCTTACATTCTTTCAGCTTTTCGGCATATTCTGCGGCTTTATCGTACTTGTTAAGTTTCATTGCAATCTGTATGCCGTGATAAAAACCCTCAACAAAGTTAGGTGCCGATCCGACAAGTTCATCAGATATTTTTTCTGCTTTTTCATATTCGCCTTTTCTGAAATAACAAATTGAAAGATTATCTTTTATGTCCCTGTCATCACTGTTGTAATCATAAGCTTCTTCACAAAGTTTTGTTGTTTCGTCAAGGTCATCGTTTCTAAGTAATTTAAAATAGCCAAGCATACCGTAAATACTTGAATTTCTGTAACCTTCGTTCATCATTGACTGTGCATCCTCAATCGCCTCGTCAAGTCTGCCCTGCTTATAGTAAACCATACATCTTTGTTGCTTTGCCAAATTCTTTTTTTCCGGTGCAAGCCCTTTTACTCTTATAATCGGATCAAGAACTTTTTCCGCCTCGTCGGCATAACCTGTACGTAAAAGCACATATGCATAAGACGATTTCAACTTTACATTTGCTCTGCCCGTTTCACACGCCTTTTTATACCACTCTCTCGCACGGTCCTCGTCACCGATTTCAAATGCTTTGTTGCCGTTTATCGCATAATAGGTCGGCAAAAAATTATATATTCCCACACCTATAGCCACAATCGCAACGGCTATTCCAAGAAATACATTAAACTTAAACGCTACAATAATTATAGCAAGTGCAATAAGAACTGCAATTAAATTCATAAAAATCGTACCTTTCTTTATAAAAATCAAGAGGCTGCAAGCAGCCTCTTAAAATAGTAGTCAAAACCGCTATAGTTTTGTCTTGATTAATATTCGGCAGTACCGACTGTTCTTGGGAACGGAAGTACGTCACGAATGTTAGAAACACCTGTAATATACATAACAGCTCTTTCAAAGCCAAGACCGAAACCTGCGTGTTTGTTTGTTCCGTATCTGCGAAGGTCAAGATAGAAATTATAATCTTCTTCCTTAAGACCAAGTTCTTTCATTCTCTCAACAAGTACGTCGTAATTTTCTTCTCTCTGGCTTCCGCCGATGATTTCTCCGACGCCCGGAACAAGCAAGTCCATAGCCGCAACCGTCTTTTGGTCATCGTTAAGTTTCATATAGAAAGCCTTGATTTCCTTCGGATAATCTGTTACAAACAACGGACGCTTAAATACCTGTTCTGTAAGGTATCTTTCGTGTTCTGTCTGTAAATCGCAGCCCCATTCCACCTTATTGTCAAACTTAACCTTACCGGCTTTTGAATCTTCGATAAGTATATTTACAGCCTCTGTATATGTTACGTGAGCAAACTCACTGTTTACAACGTGGTTTAGACGGTCAAGAAGTTCCTTGTCGATAAATTGATTGAAGAACTGCATTTCTTCGGGAGCATTTTCAAGACAATAGTTAATGATATACTTTAGCATATCCTCTGCAAGTTCCATATCGTCTTTTAGGTCTGCGAATGCGATTTCAGGCTCAATCATCCAAAATTCAGCCGCATGACGTGTTGTGTTTGAATTTTCGGCTCTGAATGTAGGACCGAATGTGTAAACATTTCTAAATGCCATACAGTATGTTTCAACATTAAGCTGACCGCTTACCGTAAGGTTTGCCTGTTTGCCGAAGAAGTCCTGTGAATAATCAACAGTTCCGTCATCATTCTTAGGGACGTTGTTCAAATCAAGTGTTGTAACTTGGAACATTTCGCCCGCACCCTCGCAGTCACTTGCAGTGATAATCGGAGTATGAACGTATACAAATCCTCTCTCCTGGAAAAATTGGTGAATTGCATACGCAATCATTGAACGCACTCTGAACACTGCCGAGAATGTATTTGTACGCGGTCTTAAATGAGCGACTGTACGCAAATATTCAAAGCTGTGTCTTTTCTTCTGTAACGGATAATCCGGTGTAGATTCACCGTCGATTACAACGTTTTCAGCCTTTAATTCAAACGGCTGTTTTGCGTCCGGTGTAAGTACAAGTGTACCTGTTGCCGTAATTGCGGCTGCAATGTTTAGCTTTGAAAGTTCCGCAAAGTTATCAAGTTTATCCGACTCAATTACTATCTGCAAATTCTTAAAAAATGTACCGTCATTTAATTCGATAAAACCGAAATTCTTTGAAATTCTTATGTTTCTTATCCAACCCGATACTGTTATTTCTTTTCCCCCAAACTCATCCTGTTTTCTGAACAAGTCTTTTACAACTGTTTTCATAATCTAAATAATAATCCTTTCAATAGTTATTAAATATAGTAGCTCTGTGCCACCGCTTCGCCTTTTAGGCATCTCCCCTTAAGGAGAGGCTTATTATAGTAGCTTTATTCCTTTTTCTTCGCAAGTCTTACGCATATCGTCCGGCCATACAGATGCCTGTACTTCGCCGATATGAGCCTTACCAAGCATATACATACACAATCTTGACTGACCGATACCGCCGCCGATTGTATAAGGAAGTTCCTTATTAAGAAGTTTCTTATGGAAATCAAGTTCAAGTCTGTCCTCACAACCTGCAATCTTAATTTGCGAAAGAAGTGAATCTTCGTCAACTCTGATACCCATGCTTGAAAGTTCGTAAGCCATATCAAGAACAGGATAATAAACAAGAATATCACCGTTAAGCTCCCAATCGTCATAATCCGGTGCTCTGCCGTCGTGTCTTTGACCCGACTTCAATTCTTTACCAATTTGCATTAGGAATACCGCTTTCTTTTCGCGAAGAAGTTTATTTTCTCTTTCTTTCGGTTCAAGATCAGGGTACATATCCTCAAGTTCTTGCGTTGTTATAAATGTAATTTCCTCAGGGAAATTATTTTCAATACCGCTGAACTTTTGGCATACTCTGCTTTGAGTCGACTTCATAGCGGTATATATACGTTCTACAAAACTCTTTAAAGTTTCAACAGTTCTGTCTGACTTATTTATAACAGCCTCCCAGTCCCATTGGTCAACATACATAGAGTGAAGATTGTCAACTTCCTCATCACGTCTTATAGCGTTCATATCTGTATACAAGCCCTCACCCGGATTAAAACCGTATCTGCCGAGAGTCATTCTCTTCCACTTTGCAAGTGAATGAACAATTTCAAGTGTAGCACCACCGATACAAGGTGCATCAAAACTTACAGGACGTTCAACTCCGTTAAGATTATCGTTAAGACCTGTTTCGGGACGTACAAATAACGGTGCTGAAATTCTCTGCAAATTAAGTGCAGAAATTATTTCATGCTGAAATGTATCCTTTATAAATTTAATTGCTTTTTCCGTTTCGCGTCCGTTAAGATTTGATTTATAGTTTTCGGGAATTATTAGTGACATTTTTTATTCTCCTTTATCAATTATTTCAATATTGTCAAGCGTCTGTTTGAAATTCTGACGTATGGCATTAAGATATTCTTCACGGAGCTTTGCACGCTCCGTCATTTCCTCAGGCGTCAACCCATCGGAACTTCTTGCCTTTTTCGCAAGTTCATTTATTCTGTCAATTTTCTTCTTATCCAAAAGATTTACCTCCCCAAGAAAATATCACTACTACTATTCTAACCCATTTTGAAGAAAAATTCAAGTAAAATATGGGACAATGTGCAAAATTAATATATTAGTCATAATATATATTACAAAACATTGAAAGGAGGCACTCACAATGGGCGAATGTTGTGGAAACGGTTGTCAAAGAGGCGGTTGCGATTTTGATCTTGATATGATTATTTGGGTTCTTATTATTATCGTTATCGTTACTTGTATGTGCAACAACTAATCTTACATCAACTCCACTTTCAAAATACCAGTGGCAAACAGCGGTGCTTTTTCGGAAGCACCGCTGTTTGGCGGTATAAAAACATATTTTAAGTATTATTTTTATTTTTTGAATAAAACTATTGACAAATGATATAGTATACCGTATAATGAATATATGAACAGTTATTCATATATTCAAGTATGGAGGTGTAGATATGAAAAAAAATAACGATAGTAATATTGCGGAAGATAATAAAGATGTCTGTTGTGAAAAACATGAACATCATCATGAACACGAGGACCATTGCGGTTGCGGTCACGATCACAATCATCATAAACAGGAGCACGAGGCTCATTGCAGCTGCGGACATGAACATCATCATGAGCATGATGACCGCTGCGGTTGCGGTCACGACAATCATCACGAACATGAAGACCATTGCGGTTGCGGTCACGATCACGATCATCACGAACATGGCTGTGGCTGCGGATGCGGTTGCGGTTGCGAACATGGAGAGGAAGATGAAAAAGTTCTTACTATAAGACTTATAGCCGGTGCAATACTTTTTGCGGCAGGTATCGTAACAGAAAACGTACTTTCTTCCCCATTGATATCAGATATTTTATTTGTAGTCGCTTATATTGTTCTTGGCTATGATATAGTTTGGAATGCGATTAAAAACATATTCAAAGGACACTTATTCAACGAAAACTTCTTAATGAGTATAGCAAGTATCGGTGCATTTGCTGTCGGTGAACACCCTGAGGCGGTTGCCGTAATGCTGTTCTATCAAGTCGGCGAGGCACTGCAGGAACGTGCGGCACAAAAGAGCCGTAATTCAATTACGGAACTTATGGATATTCGTCCCGACTATGCCAATACAGAAGTAAACGGCACGATTACAAAAGTTTCTCCGTCTGAAATTTCAATCGGAGATATTATAATTGTAAAACCCGGCGAAAAAATTCCTCTTGACGGTACAATAACTTCGGGCGAAACATATCTTGATACAAAAGCACTTACAGGCGAAAGCGTACCGCGTAAGGCTGTTACTGGTGATACTGTATTGAGCGGAAGTTTGAATACAGGCTCACCTATATATATTAAAGTAGAAAAAACATACGGCGAAAGTACCGTTTCAAAAATTCTTGATATGGTTGAACACGCTCAAAGCAAAAAAGCAAAATCGGAAAAATTTATTTCCGTATTTGCTAAATACTATACACCGATTGTCGTTGCACTTGCGGTAATAGTTATGTTCGTTCCTCCCCTGTTTCTCGGAGATTTCAGAACTTGGATATATCGCGGACTTATGTTCCTTGTGGTTTCTTGCCCTTGTGCATTGGTTGTATCAATTCCGCTTGGTTTCTTTGCCGGTATAGGTTGTGCGTCAAAGAACGGTATTCTTGTTAAGGGCAGTAACTTCATCGAAAAACTTGCTAAACTTGATACTGTCGTATTTGACAAAACAGGTACTCTTACAAAAGGTGTATTCGCCGTAAAAGACGTATATTCTGTTATCGACAAAGACGAACTTATAAAATATGCCGCTTATGCTGAATTTTACTCAACACACCCTATCGCAGTATCGGTTAAAAATGCTTACAAAAACACCGTTGACACTTCAAAAATCTCAAACTACACAGAAATTTCCGGTATGGGTATCAGTGCAGATATAGACGGTCATAAAGTTTTAGCCGGTAACGGCAGACTTCTTGAGAGCAACAATATCTCTCACGAAAAAGCAAAATCACACATCGGAAGTATTATATACATTGCAGTTGACGGAAAATTTGCCGGATATATCGTTATATCTGATGAAATCAAAGCTGACAGTAAATCTGCAATTTCAGCATTGAAACAGCTTAATATCAAATCTGTTATGCTCACAGGCGACGTAAAGAAAAACGCCGATTATACCGCAGAGCAGATTGGTATTGATAAAGTTTATTCGCAGTTGTTGCCACAGGATAAGGTTTCAAAACTTGAAGAAATCCTTTCTTCTAAAAATCCTAAAAAGAATGTTGCATTCGTCGGTGACGGAATTAACGACGCACCCGTACTTATGCGTTCGGACGTCGGTATTGCTATGGGCGGTATCGGTTCGGACAGTGCAATCGAGGCGGCTGACGTTGTTCTTATGACTGATGAACCTTCCAAAATTGCCAAAGCATCAAAAATCTCCGCAAAAACTATGTCGGTTATAATCCAAAACATTGTATTTGCTATCGGAGTTAAAGTTCTTGTTATGATTTTAAGCGTACTTGGCATAAGCACAATGTGGCTTGCAATTTTCGCTGATGTAGGTGTATCATTGCTTGCGATTTTAAACTCACTTCGAGCATTATATTACAAAGATTAATCACATATCCCCATATAAGAGATGTCAAAACAAAAAGTTTTGACATCTTTTTTTGTTGTATTTTACAGTATTTACGGCATTAAAAAAATATATTTTAAATTTTTTTGGAATTTTTTTGAAAAATCTCTTGATTTTATTAACATTTTATGGTAATATACTTTACGTAATGGAAAACATTTACAAATAGTAGACATCATATTAACTTTATACAATAGGAGGACTTACTTATGAACAACAATATCTCTGTACTAATAGCAGATGACAACGAAGATTTAGCAAAGGAATTATCATCATACATAGGTGCAAAGCCTAATATGACAGTAACGGCTATTGCAACAGACGGTGAAGAGGCTTACACTCTTATTTCTCAAACCAGACCCGACGTTATAATTCTTGACCTTGTAATGCCGAAACTTGACGGTATAGGAGTTTTAAAGCGTATGCAGACTTTGACATTTGATAAAAAGCCTAAAATCATAGTTTATTCCGTTTCATCAATAGCAATTAAAATGGCTGCGTCAGTAAGTCCTTTAATAGACTACTGTCTTTTAAAACCGCAAAGCAACGAACGTGTATACGAAGTTATTCAAGATTTAACATCTGTTCCTATGGTTAGCGCAATACCGCTTTCACACAATATAACAGCTCAAAAAGCCGAAGAAACAGATCTTGAAACTATCGTTACAGACTTCATTCACGAGCTTGGTGTTCCGGCACATATTAAGGGTTATCAATATATCCGAAGTGCAATAATGATGGTTGTTGAAAATATGGATCTGTTAAACTTCATCACTAAACAGCTTTATCCCGAAATTGCAAAGGCATATAATACCACCGCCAGTCGTGTCGAACGTGCAATCCGCCACTCAATAGAAGTCGCTTGGAGCAGAGGTAAGCCTGAGGTTATGAATGAAATTTTCGGCTACACAATCCACACAGGCAAAGGCAAGCCGACAAATTCAGAATTTATCGCAATGGTTGCCGACAGAATCAGACTTCAATTAAAATAATAAAATATATCTTCTCTCAAAAAAAGTATCCTCTGTTGAGGATACTTTTTTGTTAATTTTCTTGAACTGTTGTTTCTCCGCCGTCTGTTTCGGGAATGTCTGTTTCCTCTGTTGTCGGTACTTCTGTCGGCTCAGGTGTCGGAGCTAAAGTTGGCGTTGGTGTTGATTTAGGTTTATTCTGCAAATCGTATAATCTCATAATAGTTGAGATTGACTGTTCATTTGTATAATTTGATTTAGGTGAGAACATATCGTTGCCCATACCTGTCATTATCTCGGCTTTGTTAATCTGATAAACAGCCTCTTTTGCCCACTCGCCTATTTCTTCATCATCGGCATACTTATAATCCGACAATTTGTAATCCTCATAGAAATCGTTATACCCCATATACTGTGCTGTCTTATACAAAAGCATCGACGCCTCTTCACGCGTAATTGAATTATTAGGTTTAAACGTACCGTCCTCATAACCGCTTATAATTCCTGCCGTACCCAAAAGCGAAACTTCTTCTCTTGTTGTATCGCTGAATTTGACATTCTGCTCTGTCGGCAATTTATCCTTTGCCTTTAGCATATTTGCAAGGATTATGCAGAATTTTTCACGCGTCATATTGTCCGTATACACAAGTGTATCTTTGTATCTGTACGGTGCAACATCAAGCGAATATGCTCTCTTAACTTCTTTTTCTGCCCACTTTGACGGCTTTGATTTATTGAATGTTATATTTGCAAGCGGCATACGATGATTATAGTTCTCCCACTTCTGACCGTCTGCCGACTTAAATCTGTTTCCGTCTGCGTCCTCAACATAGTAATATCCGTCATAATAAACGGCAAGCTGAATAAGTTTATCAAATTCATACTTATCTTTTATTTTATAATTTTTGTCAAGATAGTAAATTGTCTTTACCTTGCCCCACTCTGAAGTGTAGTAATAAGGACAGCCGTCCCATTCAATCCATCTTAACATATATCCGGTATTTGTTTTCAAAAGTTCGTAACTGTCATAATTACCGTTTATAATATCCTTTACTTCCTGCGGCAATTCGTCCTTTACTTCCGATGCCAAGACACCTGTTGTAATCGGTCCTTGCTCTGCTCTCGGTTCATCGGCATAATCTTCGTAATACTTATCAATATGACTTTCATTGCATACTCTGAATGAATTTCTTATACCGCCGACGTAATTTATAGGCAATACCATATTAATCGAAAATTCCTTTTCACTGTTTGCCGGAATTAATACACTTGCCATTGTATCTTTTTTAGCAGGACTTGACTCGTCTTTCAAAAGACCGCTGTGCTTGCCGTTTTCGTCCTCAACATACACCGCAATATTTGACGAAGTTTCGGCAACGTATTCAAAATACTTATCTTTATTCGTTACGTTCTTAACTTTTAAATTATATGCCTCTGTTACGCAATAGTTGCCCATACTGCAACCGTAGCCTTGATTACTGCGTTTAACGGAAAGTTCATAGTTTGGAACATAGTCCTCTCTGTTGTACCAAGTTGACGCACCCGGATATTCCGCGGTATCACTGTGATACGGGTCCCATATCCATAAATTATTTTTTTCTTTTTCCTTTACTTTAGAGCCGTAATAATCAAGTTTTGAATCATCTTTGTATGTCAAAGTAAGCAAGTCCGACTGTACAGATATATCTTTCGACCAAATATCGTCCTGCGGATTAAGATTGGTGCACCACGCATCCGTGACATAGCCGTCAGGCTGATATTGATTAAATACTTTGTTTTTTATATACTCACCGTCTTTGTATGTATTGTCAATAGTATATTCAAGGTCAACATTAACCTTTGGAAGTGAATCGGCAATACCTTTTTCCGTTCTTGTGTATGAATATTTTCCGAACTTTGCATTCGGGTCAAAACTGCTTCTGTCCTTTAATTCATCACCCGTTTTGAATGCCGCAACATTAAAATTCATTTTGCCGTAATTAAGTGATAATTCTCCAAGTATCTGTGACGGCTTGTGATAGCCGATACTTGTGTAATCGTCCATATAGTCGCTAAGCCATATTGTTTCGCCTTTTTTCAGTTCAACAGTTACAGGCTCATATTGCTTTGCCTCGTATAACCAGGCACCGTTTAATTGTGACAGGTTTACACCAAGCATTGACGCAAGTCCGTTAATGCAACCGAATTTGTTTGTTTCTTTTGACCACGTTCCGTCACTGAATATAAACGACTCGTCCTCAACAGCCTCAAAAAAGGCTTTGTTTATAGTTATTTCACTGTCCTCAACAGCTGTAAGTTCAACATCAACTTCAATTTCATATCCTGCACCGTAACCGCCGTTACTGTCAGTGTAATTTATATGACAAATAAGAAAGTCATATAAATCCGGTTCAAGATTTTCGTTGTTCATAATATATGACGGCGGATTGTCGTCACTGTTCATTAAGTCCTGATTTCTGATTGCTTCGGGATTGTTGCAGTAAATCCACTTGCCTTCTCCTTCAGGCGTAAATGTCATATCTGCTGCCGATGCACTTACCCCCAATGCACAAAGCAATACTATAATTGCTAATATTTTCTTCAATTTCTCGTCCTCCTTTTGTATATTTATATTTATTTAGACGTTAAATAATTCAATTTTGTTCCATTTGTTTCCGTAAAAAAAACGGAACATCTCAGTTCCGTTTTGTGTGTGATGTGTATTTTGTGGGTTGTCAAATGTGCCAATCTTTCTTGCCACCCCTCAGTCGGCTTTGCCGACAGCTCCCCTCAAAGGGAGCCTTAGTATGCCTCTCCTTGAGGAGAGGTGCCTGAAAGGCGGAGTGGTGGCGTATTTTTATTCTTCTGTTTCTTCGCTTTCTTCATCATCACTGTAATAAAGCTCACCTGCACGCATCATTTCAATCATATCCCATACAGTATATTTGCCTTCGTCATCTTGTGTTGAAAACGGTACAAGAATATCATCTTCGCCCATTTCAAGAGTTTCCCAAATTCTTTGAAGATTCGGCTCAATCTCTCTCTTTTTAAGCTTATCCATTTTTGTTGCAACAACTATCAAATTCGTATGATAATGGCGAATCCAATTTGCCATTGTTATATCGTCCTTAGTCGGCTTATGACGGCTGTCAACAAGCAATATCGTCTGCACAAGCGGTTCACGGTTTGCAAGATAATCCTCCATCATCTTGCCCCACTTTTCAGTTTCGGACTTTGAACGCTGTGCATATCCGTAACCCGGCAAGTCCACAAGATAAATTGTATCGTCGATATTATAAAAATTAATCGTAATTGTTTTACCCGGTGTACCCGATACTCTCGCCAACGATTTTCTGTTAAGCAGTTTATTTATCATCGAAGATTTACCGACATTTGAACGTCCGGCAAATGCAAATTCCATATAACCTGTCGTTGGGTATTGGTTTGGACGTACTGCGGAAATTGTAAGGCTAACATTATGTATATTCATAATTTATATCATTCCTTTCTTCACTTATCTTAAAGCATTTTCAAGTACAGTATCCATACTCTTTACAGGTATGAAATTGATTTTGCTTCTTACTTCCTTAGGGACATCGTCTATATCGGCTTTGTTTTCGTTCGGAATAATAATATCGGTTATTCCTGCTCTGAATGCCGCAAGCGACTTTTCTTTCAAACCGCCTATCGGAAGAACTCTGCCTCTAAGTGTGATTTCACCTGTCATTGCAATATCGTTTCTTACAGGATTTTTTGTAAGCGCCGATACAACTGCCGTTGCCATTGTTATTCCGGCTGACGGACCGTCTTTCGGTACTGCGCCTTCCGGCACATGAATATGTATATCCTTTGTTTTATGGAAATTTTCCGCAATACCGAGTTTTTGTGAATTTGCTCTTATGTAGCTGATTGCCGCCATTGCACTTTCTTTCATAACATCGCCGAGCTTACCTGTAAGTTCGACTTTTCCGCTTCCCGGCATAACGTTAACTTCTATCGACAACGTGTCACCGCCTACCGACGTCCAAGCCAATCCTCTTGCAACACCTATTTCGTCCTGCTCATTCATTTTTTCAAAATGGAAACGTTCCTTACCGAGATATTCCTCAAGATTTTGCTTTGTAACTTCTATCGGTCTTTCGGCGTTTTCAAGAAGTTTCTTAACCGCCTTACGGCATATCTGACTTATTTGCTGTTCAAGTTTTCTGACGCCAGCCTCACGGGTGTAATATTCGATTACAGCCTCAATCGCGTCATCTGAAATTGTCAAATCATTGTCATCAAGTCCATTATTTTTCATAGATTTCTTCACAAGATAATCCTTTGCAATATGGAATTTTTCATTGCTTGTATAACCCGAAAGTTCAATGATTTCCATTCTATCAAGCAACGGTCTTGAAACCGTATCAAGTGAATTTGCGGTTGTGATAAACAACACCTGTGACAAATCAAACGGCACTTCAATATAATGGTCGCGGAATGTTCCGTTTTGTTCATAGTCAAGCACTTCCAAAAGTGCGGCTGACGGATCACCTTTATAATCCGCACCCATTTTATCAATTTCGTCAAGCAAAATAAGCGGATTTTTTGTTTTTGCCTCTTTCATTGCCGCTATAATTCTGCCCTCCATAGCGCCTATGTAAGTCTTTCTGTGACCTCTTATATCTGATTCGTCGTGAATACCACCGAGAGATATTCTGACATATTTTCTGCCGAGCGAACGTGCGATTGACTTTGCCACCGACGTTTTACCCACTCCCGGAGGTCCCGCAAAACAAAGTATCGTACCGTTTTTGCCTTTTGTGTTCTGTCTTACCGCAAGATATTCAAGCACGCGTTCCTTGACTTTTTCAAGTCCGTAATGGTCCTCATTCAATATCTTTTCGGCATTTTTAATATCAAAGCTTTCCTTTGACAGCTTGTTCCAAGGAAGGCTTAAAACAGTATCAAGATAATTTCTAAGCACCGAACTTTCAGCCGACGACGGCGGCATTTTTGAAAACCTGTCAACTTCTTTCATAAGTTTTTCTTTCGTATCCTTAACGGTTTTCAATTTGTTTATTTTCTGCTTATATTCTTCTACTTCCACCTTGATACCGTCGGTATCGCCAAGCTCGTCCTGTATCACTTTTAATTGCTCGCGCAAATAATATTCTCTTTGATTTTTGTCAATTCTTTCTTTGACTTTCTGCGCAAGCTGTTGCTCCAACTTCAATACTTCAAGCTGATTTTGTATTGTAATTATAAGTTTTTCCGCTCTGTCATATGAATCAAATTCAGATAAAATTTCCTGTTTTTCTTTTGTGTCAATTTCAAGACTTGCGGCAATCACATCACAAAGTTCGCCTATTTCCTCAATACCCATAACCGCCATAAAATTATCGGCTGTAAGTTTTGGATTTTGAGAAAAATATTCTTCGTAAGACTTTTTAAGTCGTCTTATATAAGCCTGTTTTAAAGGATGATTTTCTTCGTACAAATCGTCAAATTCCTGTACTTCCGCCTCAAAAAACGGTTTTTCGGAAATGAAATTTTCAATAATTCCACGTTCCAATCCCTTTACTATAACTCTTGTTATACCGCCGGGCATACGCATAACCTGTTTTATAACCGCAAACGTACCTATACTGTATATATCGTCAACAGTCGGTTGTTCTATTGTATAATCCTTTTGCGCCGCAAGGAATACTATTGAATCATTTTCAGCAGCACTTTCAAGTGCTTTTATGGACATTTCTCGTGCCGCGTCAAAGTTAAGCGTCATATGCGGGAACAAAACCATTCCACGCATTGGCACTACCGACACACGTTTTAGTTCTTTTTCCAATCCGTTTTCACTCCTATAAGATTAATATTACTATTATATAATTTTTTCGTATAATTTTCAACTGTTTTTTACAGTTTTTTATTTAGGTTTTATGACCGATATATCAATTATTTTTTCATCACTGCTTATATATCCGTTTGTATAATGACACGTTTTTAAAATCCACGCAATATCGTCCAAAGTTACGTTTATTCTGTCGTCAAGAAATATAATATTTTTAGCCATTTGAAGAATTTTAACCGCATCTCTGCCGTTTTTCGCATAACGTGCAATCATCTCAACCGCATTTTGTTCTATATTGATTTTTATTCTTTCAGCCGCACCGTAAATTATCTTTTCTATATTATCCCTCGTCAAAGGGTTAAAATAAATTTCGACACACCTTGAACGAACAGCCTCGGGAATCTCTTCGGGCTTTCTGGTTGTCGCACCGATAAGTCTGAAATCTGCAGGTATGCCGTTTTTGAATACATCGTGTATATACGTTGGGATTTTTTTGTTTTCTTCGCTGTAATATGCACTTTCAAACATAACCCTCCTGTCCTCAAGCACCTTTAACAGCTTGTTAATCTGGCAAGTCTGTAATTCGCCGATTTCGTCTATAAACAAAACTCCGCCGTGAGCCTTTGACACCGCTCCCTCTTTAACCTGAGGTACACCTGCAACGCCGTATGCGCCTGCACCTTGATATATCGGATCATGTACCGAGCCGATGAGCGGATCGGCAATGCTTCTTTCATCATATCTCATTATCGTTGCGTCTGTTTCGATAAACTTCGCATTTTTTGAAAACGGTGTGCCGTTACTTTTCTTTGCACATTCCAACGCCACCCTTGCCGCCGCTGTTTTGCCGACACCCGCCGGTCCGTATATCAAAATATGCTGCGGGTCAGGACCGCAAAGTGCCGCTTTTATCGCTCTTATTCCGTCGTCCTGACCTATTATTTCATTCACGTTTTTAGGTCTTGCCGTTTCCGTCACAGGTTCAGATAAATGTATATGACGCATACAATTAAGGTGTTCAGCCTCTTTTTTTGAATTGTTTGCAAGGGTTTCACTGTCGCTTTTTTCATTCCTCAGCTTTGTGAAAAAATACATTCCTATAACAAGTGTAAAGAAAAACTGTGTTATCATTATTACACTATTCATATCTATTCCTCCGGACATTTCTTAATACTCTAACTATATTCTTTTCAGAGTAATTTTAATTATTCCAAAATGTCTATGGGAATATTTTTAGTCTTTAACGCAAACAACAGAGCTTTTTGCTCTGTTGTCTAAGTAATGTCTAATTCAAATCTTCTAAATTTCCGCCCATCAATTCGTATGCTTTTTCAAACTGATTGTCTGTTGTCACTTCAATCTTTGAAAAAACTTTTTCAATTTTCTTTTGAGTCGGTATGTCAAGGACTCCGTATGAAAGCAAATCATTTGCTTTTTGGAAGTCCTTTATCGCAGTTTTCAATTCATCGTCAAATACATCACTGTCCGTATTTCCGTTATAGAAATCCAACAGATAAAGTCTTTCCTTTGCGGCTTTAACATTATCGGACGAATTACCGTATGATTGTTTTGTTGTATAATCAAACGGCGTATACTTTGATGTATCTATTCTGTCTGTAATATTTTCAACTTCAACATCAGGTGTAAGTCCGATATGGTTTATTTCCTTACCGTTTCTTGTCACATACTGACCTGTTGTAAGTTTAAAAACAGAACCGTTTGAAAGCGGATATGTATTTTGAATTACCGCCTTACCGAAAGTCTTTGTTCCGATAAGAGTACCGCCCTTGGAATCTTGAATTGCACTTGCAAGAATTTCAGACGCAGAAGCAGTATGCTCATTTACAAGTACCGCAAAGTCAAATTCAGGCTTATCAAGCTTTGATTCATATGTAACGTTATACTTTGTATCTCTGAATTTAACGTCGATTATCTTACCTTTTTTAACAATCTGCTGTGCAATCTCAACTGATGACGATACAAGACCGCCGCCGTTATTTCTCAAATCAAGAATTATCTTCTTAATATTCTTTTCACGCATCCAATCAAGTGCATCTGTAAATTCATCGGTAGTTGTCGAATTAAAAGTTGTAATTTGAATATAACCTATATTACCCTTCAATTCAGCCGAATTAACGGAATTTTCATGTACCGCAACACGCGTTGTTATAAATTCAAGTTCTTCCCCGTCACGCAACACGGAAACTCTGACGCTTGTATTTTCTTCGCCGATTATTTTGTTACGCACTTCGGATATGCTCCAGCCCGTAACGTCCTCGCCGTCAACCTTGCAAATCTTGTCGCCGATTTTAAGTCCTGCTTTTTCAGCCTTACTGTCCTCATTGAGAAAACCCACAATTTCAACATAACCGTCATCAGACATTTTCATTGATATACCGATACCGTAAAAATTCTGATTTAATTTATCCTGAAATGCCTTATACTCCTCCGGAGTGTAAAATTCACTGTAATCATCAAGGCTTTCAAGCATTGACTTCAACAACTGCACCAACAATGGGTCATTATTTTCAAGCAACTTTGAAAGACCCTGTTTCATTATTTCTTCTTCCGTAAGTGAATCGTCTATATATCTTTCGGCAACGTATTTTGCCATTTGTTCAAATGCACCGTATTCACCGCTGTATTTTGATTCTTCCGCTGTTTCTGTTCCAGCCGCAAAAACACTTCCCGACATAAGCAACATAACAACAGACAAAACAGCCGCTGTCAATTTCTTCTTCATATGCTCTACCTCTTACTTACCGTTATTTTCATATCGTTAAAATATTTTTCGCCCTGTACCGTAAGTGTATAAACAAGCTCGATAGTTCCGCCGTTCTCGTCAAGTTTTGATACTATTCTTTGCGTTTCAATCTCCATCGGCACTGTGCCGTAAGGCAAATGATACAAAAACTCTTTCTTTGTATCAACCTTATACGTCATTGACGAATTTACACTTCCCGTACGTTTTATAAGTATCTCGTTGCCGTCTATTTTTATCATAGACGAAATTTTATCTCCGTCATTTTCTGTTTTGTACGTTATATACTGCTTACCGTTTTTTTCGGTGTAATTTCCGTAAGCCGTTTCTTCTATTGTGTCGGTTTCCGAATCAATCGTCTGTCTGTTGCTAACCGTTATACGATATTCGTTATCAGTATTTTTCAATGTCAATCTTATTCACCTGTCCGTTAATTTCTCTTTCAAGGAAAATTCCGCCAAGCTCCTCAAAGCTTGATATATCATCACTTACATAATATCTATATTGATTTTCGTCACACTTGCCGTCATGCAAAAGGTTTTCTTTTGTAAGTTTCTTTTTTAAATACTTTGCAACCTCCGCGCCCGAATTTATAAGTGTAACGTCATCACCCATATATTCTCTTATAACCTTTTCAATCAAAGGATAATGCGTACAGCCCAAAATAAGTGTATCAACACCTTGATTTCTTATTTCTTCAAGATATTCCGCCACGATAATTCTTGTAACCTCCGTATCAAAATATCCGTTTTCAACAAGCGGTACAAACATAGGGCAAGCCTTTGCAAAAGTCTGCATCTCGCTGTCATATGCCTTTATCTGCTTTTCGTATTCACCGCTTTTGATTGTTCCCGCCGTACCTATAACGCCGATTTTCTTGTTCTTTGTCGCTCTTACCGCCGCATAAACAGCCGCGTCAATTACGCCGATAATCGGAACGTCAAATTCGTCCTTAATCGCAGGCAATGCCGCAGAACTTGCAGTTCCGCAAGCGATAACTATAATTTTCACATCAAATGTGTTAAGAAAACGTATGTCGCCTCTTGTATATTTAAGCAACGTTTCTTTTGAACGCGAGCCGTAAGGAACTCTGCCCGTATCACCAAAATATATAATGTCCTCTTTCGGTAACTCATTTATTATCTGCTTTACGGCAGTAAGTCCTCCAAGTCCTGAATCAAAAACACCTATACATTTGTTATCCATTATTTTACTCTCTTTTCCGCAAGCTCGATAAGTTTGTCTAAAAGCTCGCTGTATTCTATACCGACAGCACCCCATAGTTTCGGATACATACTTATGTTTGTAAATCCCGGAAGTGTGTTGATTTCATTTAATACAACACTTCCGTCACTGTGCTTAACAAAAAAGTCAACTCTTGAAAGTCCGCTGCCGTCAAGTGCCTTAAACGCTCTTACGGCATACTCTCTGATTTGCTCGATTGTTTCCTTAGGCAGATCGGCAGGAATTTGAAGTTCTGTTGAGTTGTCGTTGTACTTTGCGTCAAAGTCATAAAATTCAACAGTCGGCATAATTTCACCTACTGTTGCGGCTTTTACGTTCTCATTACCAAGTACGGCACATTCAACCTCATGACCGTCGATATTTTCTTCTACAAGTATTTTTCTGTCAAACTGTGCGGCATTTTCAAGTGCGGCTTTTAATTCTTTTCTGTCGTGAGCCTTACCCACTCCGACAGACGAACCTGTTCTTGCAGGCTTAACAAAGCAAGGATAACCAAGCTTGTTTTCGATTTCATCCATCTTATCTTCAAAGTTGTCTGTTTTATTTACAACAACCCAATCAGCCTGCGGAATATCTGCACTTGCAAACACGATTTTTGATGAAGTCTTATCCATACCGTTTGCAGACGCCATTACGCCCATACCGACATAAGGTATTCCCGAAAGTTCAAAAAGACCTTGAATTGTTCCGTCCTCGCCGAACTCACCGTGAAGTACAGGAAAAATAACGTCAGGATGAATTTTCGTAACCTTATCGCCGTCAAAAACAAGTATAGCCTTATCCTCTGCATCAGGAGAAAGAATTGCCTTCTTCTTGTTTTCCGTATCCTGTTCCCATTCTCCGATTTCAATCTTTGCATAGTCGCCTGTGTACAGATACCATGCACCGTTTTTTGTAATTCCTATTGTTGAAATATTGTATTTATCTTTATTAAGGTTATTTAAAACCGATGTAACCGATTTTCTTGAAATTTCGTGTTCCGGTGACTGTCCGCCGAAAATAACACACAATTCTAACATTATGTAATCACTCCTAAAACTTTATATAATATTATAATACCTTTTTCGTCACTAAATTGCAAGTGTATTTATTAAAAGTTTATCTTTTTCTCAACTTTTCGAGTACATTTTCAAAATACTCCGGTATATCACTTGTAAATTCCATCATTTTGCCTGTCCGCGGGTGTACAAAACCAATCGTTTTTGCGTGAAGCAACTGACCGTTTAAATTGAACTTTTCTTTTTTAATTCCGTAAAGCGTGTCGCCTACTATGCTGTGACCGATTGACGCCATATGCACTCTTATCTGATGTGTTCTGCCTGTTTCAAGGATACATTCGACAAGTGTATATTGTCCGAACCGTTCAAGTACGTTAAAATGCGTAACCGCCTCACGTCCGCCGAATACAACAGCCATTTTCTTTCTGTCAGACGGATTTCTGCCGATAGGCTTATTTATTGTGCCGCTGTCCTCTTTTATATTGCCGTTTACAAGTGCAACATATTTACGCATCGCTTTGCGTTCTTTAAGCTGTTCCGACAACTTCAAATGTGCCTCATTATTTTTTGCGACTATCAGAAGTCCCGACGTGTCCTTATCAATTCTATGCACAATACCGGGACGGATCACACCGTTAATTGCCGAAAGTTCGTCACCGCAATGGTAGACAAGACCGTTTACAAGCGTACCGCTCTCGTTACCCGGTGCAGGGTGAACGCAAAGTCCCTGCGGTTTGTTCACAACGATAACATCACTGTCCTCATATACGATATTAAGCGGTATATTTTCAGGCTCAATAGAAAGTTCTTCGGGTTCGGGTACATTTATCGTTATTTCCTCCGTACCCAAAATCTTATATTTCTTTAAAAGCTGTTTTTCTCCGCAAAGCACAAGACCGTCCTCGCATAATTTTGCCGCATAACTTCTCGAAATATCCGAATTGTCCGCAATGAATTTATCAAGTCTTTCGCCTTTGTTTTCCTCTGCCGCATTAATTTTTAACGTCTGCATTTTTATCCTCTTTATCAAACCAAATAAAATAAACCACAAGCAATATCGCACCGACAGTTATACCTATATCGGCAATATTGAATACCGGAAAGTTTATAAATGACGTCTGTATATAGTCAATAACAAAACCTCTGAAAATTCTGTCTATTGCATTGCTGAATGCGCCAGCAAACATCATTGTAATCGATGTACACAAAAGCGGATGTGTCGGCTTTTTCTTTATCCAGTATATTACAGCACAGATACAAAATGCAACCGAAATAATACTCAAAAGCGAGAGTTTTCCCGAAAGTAATGAAAATGCCGCGCCCTTATTTTGAATATATGTTATATCAAATAAATTCAGTATTGAAAATGCGGTATCGCCTACATTCATACCAGAAACAACCAAGTATTTTACCGCTTGATCGGCTATAATTATAAGCACCGCAATAATAAGCCAAAGCATATATAATCTCCTTATTTTGTAATATAATCAAATGCAGCGAATATTTCGTCCTTTGAAACATCAGTCGTCTGCATAACCTCGCCGACTTTTGTCGGCAAAACAAATTTTAATTTACCTGCAATTTTCTTTTTGTCCTTCTGCATATAGCCGTAAACAACCTCTTTTTCAGGCAAATCAACGCGAATTTTAAAACCGTACATATCAAGTACGTTCTCAATACGATTTAATGTGCTTTCATCAATCATATTTCGCTTATACGCAATATACGACGCACCGACCATACCGATCCCGACACACTCACCGTGAGTCATCTTAAAATCATATGCCGATTCGACTGCGTGACCGATTGTATGACCGAAATTGAGAATTGCACGAAGTCCGTTTTCTTTTTCGTCCTGCTCAACAACGTCAGCCTTAATCGAACAATTTATCTTGTCCATCTTTATAAGCGTTTCATTGTCAAGTGTTTTTATCTTGTCGCTGTTTTTCTCGATATAATCAAAGAACTCGCTGTCTCTTATAATTCCGTGCTTGATAACCTCTCCCATTCCCGAAACGAATTGTTCGTTCGGAAGTGATTTCAAAGTTGCCACATTTATGTACACAAGTTTCGGCTGATGAAAAGCACCTAAAATATTCTTGCTTTCCATAAAGTCAATACCTGTTTTTCCGCCGACAGAGCTGTCCGACTGTGAAAGTAGTGTTGTAGGCACTTGTACAAAATCAATACCGCGCATAAATATTGCCGCGGCAAATCCTGCCATATCTCCTACCACGCCGCCGCCAAGTGCAACAATCATACTTTTTCTGTCCATTTCGTGTTCGATACACGCACCGCATATGCCGAGTATTGTATCCATACCCTTGTTTTCTTCACCTGCCGTAAATGCGTATATTTTTGAATCGTAGCCGTTTTTTATAAGTAAATCGTTTACTTCGTCGGCATATAGTTTTTCTACGTTACTGTCCGTTACAACAAGTAATTTTTTCGGTGCATTTATATCCGACATTGCTTTTGCAAAGCCGTTAAAGCTATCCGAAAAAAGTATATCGTATGATTTTTTTCCTAAATCAACAAATAATTTTTCCATATTCAATATTCCTTTTAGTGTCCCTGTTTTTAGTGTCCCCTTATAGTGAAAGTGACGGTATCGCATTAAGCGTCATATCCGCAAAATTCTTTTCAAGATAACCGTAATATCCCGCACAGGCTATCATTACTGCATTATCCGTACAAAGTATAGGCTCCGGATATACAACTTTTATGCCCTTTTCGCCTGCAAGTTTTGTCATTTTTTCACGCAACGCACTGTTTGACGCAACACCGCCTGCAAGTGCGATAATCTTGCTGTTTTTCTGTTCTGCCGCCTCTATCGTGTGTTCACACAAAACGTCCGTAACCGCATTCTGAAAGCTTGCGGCAATGTCGGCTTTATTATATTCTTCACCGTTTTGTTCAAGTTTGTGAAGATAATTTATGACCGCTGTTTTAACACCGCTGAATGAGAAATCAAGCGAATTTTTATCCATTCTCACGCGTGGGAAATCAACCGCTTTCGGATTACCCTCTTTGGCAAGTTTATCAATAAGCGGACCGCCCGGATAACCCAAACCAAGCACACGAGCTATTTTGTCAAACGCCTCACCTGCCGCATCGTCACGTGTTCTGCCCATTATTTCAAGATGCGTGTAATCCTCAACGCTCACAATATGACTGTGTCCGCCTGACGCAACAAGACATACAAACGGCGGTTCTAAATCTTTGTGTGCCACAAAATTAGCCATTATGTGTCCCTTTATGTGATGTATCGGCACAAGCGGTTTGTTAAGTGCAAACGCAAGTGCTTTTGCCGTTGATACTCCGACAAGCAACGCACCGACAAGACCCGGGCCGTATGTAACCGCAATCGCGTCAATATCGTCAAATGTTACGTTTGCCTCCTCCAATGCCTCGTCTATAACCGCGTCAATCGTTTCAATGTGTCGTCTTGACGCAACCTCCGGTACAACACCGCCGAATTTTTTATGCAATGCTATCTGCGTATTTATTACGTTAGACAAAACCTCTCTGCCGTCTTTTACGACAGCGGCCGCAGTTTCGTCACATGAACTTTCAATTCCAAGTATAAGCACGTTATCACTCCTCACACGGTTCAAAGCTTTTCGTCATTATCCAAGCGTCCTCACCGTTATCACTGTAATATCTTTTTCTCTCACCTATTATATCAAAACCGTATTTTTTGTAAAGCCCTTGTGCCGCTATGTTACTTTTGCGGACTTCAAGAGTTAAAAGCTCCAGCTTTAATGTAATGGCTGTTTTTATCATTTCACTGATAAGCATACTGCCTATTCCGTTTTTTCTGTATTCGGGAAGTACCGCGACATTTGTTATATCACCCTCACCCGACACGTTCCAAAACCCTGCATAGCCGATACACTTACCGTTATCCTTTGCGACAAAATACACCGCAAGTTTGTTTTGCATTTCGTCGCGAAAAGATTTTTCCGACCACGGAACTGCAAAGCACTTTTTTTCAAGCTCCGCAATTTCCGCAACGTCATCATCTGTCATTCGTGTTATCGTAATATTTTTCATATCACTTTTTACTTTGCATATCTGCGATTTTTTCCGCAACGTCTACAAGCGCGTCATAAATCTCTTGTGCAACTTCTTCATATTCTTCAAGGTCACCGCCGTAAGGATCGGATATGTCACCGCTTGAGCCTACATATTCAAGTAATGTGTATACCTTGCCCTTTGCCAAAGGCTCAAGTATTTGCTTGTGTCCCTCTGTCATGGTTAGAATTAAATCACATTGCTTTATAAGGTCCTCTGTTACAGGCTGTGTTCTGTGGCCTGATAAGTCTATGCCGTATTTCATAAGTGCTTTAATCGCATTTTCACTTGCACCTTGACCGTCCTCGGCAAATATTCCGGCTGATTCGATAAATACATCAAGGTCGTTTTCAACAGCGATTTTGTCCATTATCGCTGCCGCCATCGCACTTCGGCACGTGTTGCCTGTACATACAAATAATATATTCATAAATTTCGTATCTCCTTTCGTATTTTGGTATGCCACCACACTTGTTCGGGCAACCGATGATTGCCCCTACTAATTGTACCGCCATGCCACCACTCCGTCACTTCGTGACACCTCTCCTCAAGGAGAGGCTTTTGGGTATTCGCTAATTTCCGCAAGGCTCCCATTGAGGGGAGCTGTCGACAACGTCGACTGTGGGGTGGTTCTTGCGGGCGACCGATGATCGCCCCTACTAATTGTACCGCTCCAAGAAAAAAGTGGTGCTGTGGGCGATTTTTCGGTTTTAGACGTGGATTACTCTCTGTGCCGCCGCTTTATACAATCTGTTTTTCACTGCAAGTCCGTAGCCGTCTTTTTCGGAAAATTCGGCAAATACCACTTCAACGCCAAGTTCATCAAATTCACGCAATGCCGCAAACAAGTTTTTTGCATACTCTTTATTTGTACTTCCTGCCGAAAGCATCACTGCTTTATCATACACTGCACCGTACATTGTAAGCACTCCCGTTACTTTCCCCTCGGTCTGTTCAAGAAGTTCCTTTATCTTACTCTGCACCGCGTCTTTTTCACCCTCAACAACGGTTACTTCCGCATTAGGCGCATAATGTTTATACTTCATACCCGGACATTTCGGCACTTCATCTGCCGCAATGGAATGTAATATGTTTTTATCTATTTCAACGTCAAGACCTATGCCTTTCAAATCGTCATACGTCACGCCGCCCGGTCTTAATATAACCGGCTTTTCACCTGTAAAATCAACGATTGTCGACTCCACACCAACATTACATTCACCGCCGTCAATTATAGCGTCAATTCTTCCCGTCATATCCTTTACAACGTGCTTTGCCTTTGTCGGACTCGGTTTTCCCGAAAGATTTGCGCTCGGTGCGGCAATCGGAACACCTGCCGCTTTTATAAGTTTCTGAGCCGTTTCATGTAACGGAAAACGTATTGCAACAGTATTAAGTCCTGCCGTAACATCATTGGGTACAACCGATTTTTTCTTTAAAATAATTGTCACGGGTCCCGGCATAAAATTATCTATAACTTTCTTTGCACTTTCCGGTATTTCCTCCGCAATATCCTTTATCTGCCCTTTATCGCATATATGCACTATAAGCGGATTATCGGACGGTCTGCCCTTTGCGGCATAAATTTTCTTAGCCGCGTCCGAATCAAAAGCAGACGCACCCAAACCGTAAACTGTTTCAGTCGGAAATGCGACCAGTCCGCCGTTTCTCAATATTTCGCCCGCCTCGGCAATTTCGTTATCATCTGTATGAAATAATTTCGTATCCATTATTTTCTTAACCTCTGTCAATCTTGATATTCTTCAAGCATTGTATGCTTTAAATTCCACAATTTCTCCGACAAATCAACGTAATAAGTATGAGGATTTTCAAATCTCTTAACCTCGTCCCAAAGTCCGTCAATCTCCATTTTACAATATTCGCGAAGTACATTAAGGTCGGGACATTCATACACGCACTTACCCTTTTCAAATATCGGTTTTAATAATTCTCGCGAATAAAAGTCCGTAACAGTTTTCTTCTTCCACGTATGTTCGGGATCAAATATTGTGTACGGTTTGTTGTTATCGATAGTTTCACCGTGCATTGTAATAACGTCCGCAATCGCACGGCTGTCGCTCTTTGAATATAATCTATGCACCTGTTTAAATCCCGGTGTTGTAATCTTTGCAACATTTTCACTAATCTTAATCTTCGGAATAATATTTCCGTCATTATCTTCAACCGCCACAAGTTTATACACACCGCCGAATACAGGCTCTGACTTAGACGTTATAAGTCTTTCACCCACACCGAACATATCAATCTTAGCACCCTGCAAAAGCATATCACGAATTATATACTCGTCAAGTGAATTTGACGCAACTATCTGACAATCCGGATAACCTGCGTCGTCAAGCATTTTACGGCACTTTTTAGACAAATACGTTATATCGCCCGAATCAATTCTTACACCCTTAGGTCTTGCTCCCATGGGTTTTAATACTTCATCAAAAACCTTAATTGCATTCGGTATACCCGATTTCAACACATTATAAGTATCAACAAGCAAAGTACAGCCTGTCGGATAATTCTTCGCATATGCATAAAACGCCTCATATTCACTGTCAAAAAGCTGTACCCAACTATGTGCCATTGTTCCGAGTGCCGGCACTCCGTAAAGTTCATCGGAAATAGTACAAGCCGTACCTGCAACACCGCCTATATACGCGGCTCTTGCACCGATAGTTGCGGCACTGTAACCCTGAGCGCGTCTTGAGCCGAACTCCATAACCGCTCTGCCCTGTGCGGCTCTTACAATTCTGTTTGCCTTAGTCGCAATAAGGCTCTGGTGGTTTATCGTAAGCAAAATCATCGTTTCGACAAACTGCGCCTGTATTACAGGACCTCTTACCGTAATAATCGGCTCGCCAGGAAATATCGGTGTACCGTCAGGCACTGCCCATACGTCACATTCAAACTTAAAATTCTCCAAATATTTAAGAAATTCCTCTTTAAAAATCCCTTTACTCCGAAGATATTCAATATCTTCCGCTGTAAAGTTAATCTCTTTTATATATTCAATAATCTGCTCAACGCCCGCCATTATGGCAAAACCGCCGTCTTCGGGAACTCGTCTGAAAAACATATCGAAATATGCAATTTTATCCTTATATCCCTCGGCAAAAAAGCCATTCATCATTGTAAACTCATAAAAATCCGTGAGCATTGTCAAATTCATTTCATTTTTCATATATGTTACCTCTGTATTTACTCTGCTTTTATTCTTACTGCCGCACGCACTCCATCTATATTATCTACGTTTGTATGAAGAATAAACCCGTCATTCTTCATATATCTCTGCATTTTGTCATTATAGCCGTATGGGCATAAAATCCAATACGAACCGCGTACATCTATCGTTTTCATCATATCAAGTGTCGGAATATAAACCATATCATCAACGTAATACTTATACGCACTTTCCGAAAGGTCTGCAACCTCGCTTCTTGTAGCACTCCAATAATGAGTATGATCACCGCTCACCGCAAGTCCTCTGTCGTTATAAGTAAGCATAACTTCGTTTTCCTTTGGCTCAATTCTTGCAAGTTCGTCCATTGTGAACTCGCTTATAAAGTCGGAATTAAGCCACTGTCTTAAATCGCTTGTTTCCCACATATTATTTTCGTCATCAAAAATTCTTTCGGTAACGCAATCCTTGGTAACAATAACCTTACTGCCGTCATCATATTCCTGCATTACTTCCCACTTAAGCGGCTGACCGTTATATGTTCCGAATTCAATAGTTTCCTTAGGCGGCTCAATCTGCAATACTCCTACCGCAACGGCAAGTGCCGCTATCGATGCAATCCTGTTACGCAGCTGCATATTTACTATTCCTAAAATAATTACCGCAAAAAGCACGTCCATACAATTTGCAAAAAGGAACATATGTTTCATAATATCCGCCTCACCGTTTCCGACAATCGGAAGACACATATTAATCCACAATCCGACTATAAGCACATACATTGCCATAATCATATACAACCTTTTTTCATCGGTTTCTTTATGATTTTTAACAAGATATATGTGTACAAATATAACATACAACGTCATTATAATCGCCATTGCAAACACGATATACGGATTATACAAAAACTTTGTCGCCACTCGCAGATTGCTCCACAAGCTGAAACGGTTTGAATACTGCATTAGCACCGTTTCTGAATTACCCGAATTAAGCGGTCTCAAGCATGACGCGTTTTCTATCGAAAAAGCGATTTTCTTTACGAACCTTACAGGGTGTCTTAAATAGAAAAACACAACATTCGCTTTTGATATTCTGTCGTAAAAATCGTGCTGAAATTCGTCTGTCGTTATATCAATCGGATATTCACCGTCATCCATATAAGCATGAGTATTAACAAGCGGTAAATACTTTTCGTCAATACCGAGCTGTTTTAAATCCTTTTCTGGCGTTTCACTTTCCTTGACCGCACCGAAAAATACCGACTGATACGTTGTATCATAGTGCATCCATGACGGAATACTCATATACAAATTCGTTATACAAACCGCCGCCAAAATAACGCATATAAGCACGCCGATTCTGTAAAGCTTGCCCTTACGCAAATATGCAAAAGAAAGTGCAAGCACCGAAACTATAACCGAATACGGCACATTCGCAAGTTTTGAACCTGCAAAAAAGTACAGTGCCACAAAAAAGCAAGCTATTTTCGGTATAGTCGGTCGTTTGTATATCAAAAGCCCCAACGCAATAAGTATCATAAGCGACACATATTGCAGTGGTTCTCCGTACAGCGAATTGAAGTACAGCAAATACCCCGCGTCACAAAATATAAATATAAATATCAGAAATACAGCTATCTGCATTTTTCTCGGCTCATCCGCAAAAAACGTAAATATTCCCCATGCCGCCGTTGACAGCATAAGTATGTATATAAATGCCAAATACGCAATATTGTATGTTGTTTCATCACGCGAAGTTATTTTGTTTGCGACAAAGTTCATAACCTTAGACGCTTTTATGATTATAAACTGCGGTGATGAATATATATCTTCTTCGCTGTTAGACTCACAAAGATACGTTATCTTGTCCCAAAATCCCGCACCCTCGACTTTCATCTTATAATCTTGTTTGAACAGGTAATAATAATTGCTGTCGTTTTCATATTCCATATTATTTACAAGCAGTACTCTCCTGAAATCGCCGTTATCGGAAAGTCCGATATTATCACCCATATAAAGTACAGAAAAAGAAAGTATAAAAACTATAATCGCACCAATAAGCGGAAATATTCTCTTGTTGTTTTTCAATAATTCCATCTGAATCTCCTTATTTGCTTTTATAGCAAAATAGGCGGAAAATACCCTTTCCGCCTACAAAATTCTATTAAAATGAATGAGTGTTCTTTCTGCTGTAGCCGCCTGAACGCTTTGAATCGTTATTACGTCTTAATGTCTGCATTTTTTCATCACTGTCCTGTTTGAACTTTGAAAGTTTATCTTCAAACGACAAACTGTCCGATGATGACGCACTCCAATCTATATCAGCAGGACGTATAGGACCTTTGTTCTCTTGTCTGTGTCTTGGAGCTCTTTCCTTTTTTTCTTCTGCCTGTTTCATTGAAAGACTGATTTTTCCTGACTCATCAATTTTGATGACCTTTACTTTTACAGTATCGCCTTTCTTTACGCAGTCATTTATATCCTTAACATATCTTGAAGAAAGTTCGGATATGTGAACAAGACCGGACTGTTTATTTCCGATATCCACGAATGCACCGAACGGCATTACACTTACAACCTTGCCCTCTAATATACTACCTACTGAAACCATATTATTTTGTTTTTCCTCTCTGTTTATTGTTGTTCACCCGATACGTCCACAAAAACCTTAGCGTTGCTCTTGATTAAACCAAGTTTTTCGCTCGCCATTTTTTCTATGTACTCATCGGTATTAACTTTGCCTTTTAATTCTTCAATTTCCTTCTGACGTTCCTGTTCGTATTCGATTTGGTTTGTCAGCTTTGCAACTTCCGCTTTACTTGCATTTATCTGTGGAATTTGCATAAGACCTTTAAATATCATTCCGCCTACCAAAAATACAAGTAATGCTATTTTTAGTCCCTTTTGATGTTCCTTTACAAAATTTATTATTAAGTTTTTGTATTCATTCATCATGGGTATCATGACCTTTCCGTCGTTTATTTTTTATAACTCCAATTATAGGCACTATTAAAATTTTATACAAAAACTTCGGCGGTGTCAAGAGTATTTTGAAAATAAACTTAGCAAATTTCAAAATATTTTCAAATATAAACAAAAAAAGCTTTAAAATCCATTTACTAAACAGCAAAAAGTAGAAAACAGCGCCCAAAATTATCCCAAGCGGTTCGTAAAACCTAAATATTCCGCTGTTGAAATTCCACGCCGCCGCACTTATGACAAATGCCGCAAATATCCAAAACAATATATCGCTTGCAGAAACTATTACCGCAGACGGATTTAAAACCATTCGCATTGCCCTGAGCATATCAAATACAACCGCCAACGCACCGCCGCATATAATCATCGCAAGAAATACATATACTTCTCGGCTTATCATTTGAACAGACCTGCAAAAAATCCGTCCTTGCCTTTGTTTACATACTGTATCGAATGTATCTCGCCTTTAACGTCAAGCATTCCCGTATCGGTATTAAGCTGATTTATACTTAGATTTTTACCTTTTATACAAAGTCCGCCCATACTTGTTTTCAGCATAACCTGACTGTCCGAAAATTCAGATACGTCATTCACTCCGGAAAGCGACATTTTAGACCTATTCACAAGCGATATTGAGTGTTCCTTTTCCGCAAAGCTTTCAGAAATACTTTTTTCGATTTTAGACATTTGAGCCATTTAAACCGCCTCCATATATTTAATCTGATTTTAGTTTCTGACTAAATATATGTCCCTCGTTTTAAATTTATGACAACGGCTTGTAAAGTGATGACGCGTCATTTTTCAAAACGTGTTCGGCTATCGCCATAACCTGTACTTTTATAATTCTCTCGCCCATCTTGATTTCTATAATATCGTTTTCTTTAACATCATATGATGCCTTTACAATTCTGCCGTTTACGGTTATTCTGCCTTGGTCGCAAGCCTCGTTTGCAACCGAACGTCTTTTTATAAGTCTTGCAACTTTTAAATATTTATCTATTCTCATAATATAATCTCCTTAAATGAAACTTAAAAATTATTTTTTAGACTGTCGACTGTCTAAAAAACAAAACAGGAGTACCGCATATGCGACACCCCTGTAATAAAATCATAAAACCGCTTAAATTAGTTGTTTACAACGTCCTTAAGAGCCTTACCTGCCTTGAATGCAGGAACCTTTGATGCAGCGATTTGAATAGCTTCGCCTGTACGAGGGTTCTTACCTGTTCTTGCTTCTCTGTTTCTTACTTCAAATGTACCAAAACCAACAAGTTGTACTTTATCACCTGCACATAGAGCGTCTGTAATAGCTGCTGTTACAGCTGCAACTGCCTTTTCAGCGTCCTTCTTTGATAGTTCAGCCTTTTGAGCTACTGCTGCTACAAGTTCTGTTTTGTTCATGATTTTTCCTCCTAAAATTTTCAAAAGTTTCATTCAGCCGTTTTTCATAATTTTGTTAATCGGCTGTTCATTGACTAATTCTATTACATTTTTTCAGTTCTGTCAATAGCTTTGCACCATTTTAAGCCAATTTCACCTATTTTTTTTCACAGATTTATGCCTTTTTTACAAATTCCCATAATTCATCAAGCTCTTTTGCCGAAAGTTCTGCCATATCCTTACCGTCCGAAACCGCTTTTTCTTCCATTTCCTTGAAGCGATTTACGAATTTATCAGATGCTTTTGTAAGTGCAATTTCAGGTGTAACCTTCAAATGACGTCCCAAATTCACCACCGCAAACAACAAATCGCCGTATTCTTCTTCGATTTCATCTGATTTGCCGTTTTTTACCGCTTCTTTAACTTCAGTCATTTCTTCTGAAATCTTATCATATATCGGTTCTGTTTCTTCCCAATCAAAACCCACACTGCCGGCTTTTTTCTGTATTTTTTCACTTCTCATAAGTGCCGGAAGATAGTGCGGTACGTCCTCAAGCATTGCCGTATATGAATCAAGATTTTTCTCTTTCTTCTTGTTCTTCTCCCACTGTCCAAGTGCTTCTTCTGCCGATACCGCATTATCTTTGCCGAAAACGTGAGTATGACGTGTAATAAGCTTTGTACAGATTTCGTTTACCACATCATCAAAGTCAAATGCTCCTCTTTCTTCCGCAATTCTAGCGTGGAACACAACCTGCAAAAGCACATCACCGAGTTCATTTGCGAATGCGTGGTCATCACCGCTGTCAAGTGCGTCAATCGCCTCGTAACATTCCTCTATCATACTTTTCTTTATGCTCTGATGTGTCTGTACCTTATCCCACGGACAACCGTTTTCGCCCCTTAGCTGTACCATTATATCGCGTAAATCATCAATAGAATATTTTTTCATAAGTAACAAATCCCTTTCATATTTTCTTCAATCTCTTGTATTATATCACCCCGCATTATTTTTTACAAGTCTATCCTTTAAGTATTTTTCGTACTTCTTTAACCGATATTGCATTTGTAAGAAACAGCATAAGCACATACGCACTCATACCGATACCGCACATTACGGCAAGATATACGAACCCGTCCCCCAATATCGCCGAAATATAGTTAGATGAAATATACATAACACCGAACATAAGTGCTGTCGCTATTGCAGGCTTTATAATTATTGCCGTAATATTCAATTTTAAACTCAAACATTTATGAATTGCGATTAAATTCAGTATCATCACAAGAATATATGCCGCATTTGAGCTTATCGCCGAGCCGTATATATTGATTTCGGGCATAGCTATAAGATACCAACTCACAGATAATTTTACCGCACTTCCGCAAAGTGCCGTAAAAAACGGCAGCATTATTTTCCCTGCCGACTGTAATATCGCGGACGTTATCTGCGTCACACACATCATAATAACGCACGGTGCTATCGCCGTAAGCATAGCGGACGATGAACTGTTATGAAATAATACAGTAAGTATTTCATTACTCATCAAGTACATTATAACCGCACAAGGCATTGAAAGCATAACTGCAAGACGTATTCCTATATCGGTCGCGGTTTGTGCTTTTTTTGTGTTGTTTACGGCTATCGCTCCGGCTATTACAGGGAGTATGCTTACACCCAATGTTGCAAGTATTCCGACAGGCAGATGAAAAACGGTAAGTGCGTAACCGGTGTACGCACCGTACAAAAATCTTGCCTCATCACTTGAAAAACCGCCGTCAAGCAGTCTTGACCGCACAAGCGTTGTATCTGCCACATTTATTGCATTCGCCACCACCGACGCACATAAAAGCGGCAATGCGATTGACATAAGCTCTTTTAATATTTCCGCAGTATCGCTCTTTTCGGACTTTACATACTTCTTATCTCTGCCGTAAAAATACATAATCATAAGTATCGCCGTTGCGATAATTTCACCTGCCGTTACACCCATTATTGCACCGCCGGCTGTTTTTTCAACGCCATAATTCAAAAAAAGTACAGCTAAATAATATCCTGACGCAAGTTTAACAATCGCTTCTGTTACTTGTGAAAGTGCGGTCGGTATCATATTTGAAACACCTTGATAATAACTTTTATATGCCGTACCGAGTGCAACGAAAAATATTGACGGTGCAATCATTTGTATTGCATATATCGCCTTTTCTTCTTTCATTGCAAGTGCAAAAAACGGTGAGCCGAAATAAAGCGCGACACTTCCGACAATGCCTATACACACAAGCAATATTGTTGAAATTTTCACTATTCTGTGAGTTTTACTGTATTCTCCTCTTGAATTTGATTCCGCAACCATTTTCGATATTGCAAACGGCAAACCTGAAATGATAAACGATAAAAACATTATGTAAACCTCAAATGCGATATTAAACACTGCCATTCCGTCCTCGTTAAGTATATATGTAAGAGGTATCTTAAATACCGCACCGAGTATTTTTGATATTGCATTTGCTATCATAAGTATTACCGCACCGGTAAGAAAACTCTGCTTTTTCATAACTCCCTCCACGCATTTTAACTTGTCTTTATATCCTATTTATGATATAATTATTTTATAACTAAATTAAGATGTTCCTTGTTTTGTTATCGGGAATATACGGAGGATAAGAAATGGTAATTCAGAAAATAAAAAAAGCCATCGGACAAATTAAAGTTCCCGGCGATAAATCAATCTCACACCGTGCCGTTATGCTTGGCTCGCTTGCAAACGGTGTAACCGAAATAAGCGGTTTTCTAAAGGGTGCGGACTGTCTTTCAACTATTGACTGTTTCAGAAAAATGGGAATTGATATAGATATAAACGGTGAAAACGTAACCGTTCACGGCAACGGTCTAAGAGGTCTTAAAAAGCCTGATGAAATGCTTTATACAGGCAACAGCGGTACTACGACACGTCTTTTGTGCGGTATTTTGGCAGGTCAAAATTTTGATACGTCAATTACGGGTGACGCGTCTATTCAAAAACGTCCTATGGGCAGAGTCGTAAAACCGCTTTCAATGATGGGTGCAAAAATCAAAAATGAATATTGTCCGCTTTATATTACTGGTACAAAATTGCACGGTATAGACTACAAAATGCCTGTTGCATCCGCACAGGTTAAGACTGCGATAATCCTTGCAGGACTTTATGCAGACGGTGAAACGGTTATTCACGAAATTGAAAAATCACGCGACCATACAGAACTTATGTTAAGTGCTATGGGTGCGGATTTAACAGTTGATAATCTTGATATTACTGTAAAACCTACAAACGACCTTACGGCAGTTAATGTTGATGTTCCGGGCGATATTTCTTCAGCCGCATTCTTTTTGGTACTTGGTGCAATTATGCCAAACTCGCAAATTACAGTAACAAATGTCGGTATAAACCCTACAAGAACAGGTATTATTGACGTTTTAAAGGATATGGGTGCAGATATTACACTTGAAAATGTACATACTTCGGCAGGTGAAACCGTTGCGGATATTACAGTGCGTTCTTCGTCATTAAAAGGCACAACAGTCGGCGGCGATATTATCCCTCGACTTATTGACGAACTTCCTATTATCGCAGTTGCGGCAGTTTTTGCGGACGGTCAAACTGTTATTAAAGACGCACAGGAATTAAAGGTTAAAGAAACAAACAGAATTCGTGCGGTAGTTGACGAATTTAATAAATGCGGTATCGATATTACCGAAACCGACGACGGTATGATTATAAACGGCGGTAAGAGTATTCACGGTGCTGATTTCAAAACATACGGCGACCATAGAATGGCTATGAGCCTTACAGTGCTTTCACAACTCGCCGACGGTGAATCAACACTTGACGACAGCGATTGTGCGTGCGTGTCATACCCGACTTTCTTTGATGATTTTTATAAATTAGGTAAATAAAATTTTAAGCCATCCCTCAGTCAACTGCATTGACAGCTCCCCTCGATGGGAGCCAATAAGCCTCTCCTTGAGGAGAGGTGTCACGCAGTGACGGAGTGGTGGCTGTTTTATTTTTTTAGCGACCATACAAAAAAGGCGACCAATGGTCGCCCCTACAATATCAATCATTTTTCTTAAACGTAAATACCTTCATAAACACAAACGTCACAGGCACGCCGATAATGGCAGCGATTGCGTAAGCGATGACGCTTGGACCGTGAACGAAATTATCAAACAGCCAAACGATAATTGTCTGTATTATGAAGTTCGGAATATACGATATAAAGAATTTTATAAACTTAACAAATCCCAAATGTTCTTTAAATGTAAGCTTACTGTTCAGCAAATACGACACCACATTTGACGTTATATATCCCGGAAAAAATGCAAGTGTGGTATTCGGAATAAACAATGAATATATTGTTGAAAAAATTACATTGCTCACCGTATTAATTCCGCCGACAATAAGGAACGACAAAAATTCTCTTGACAAGAACATTTTTAATTTTGACGGTTTATACTCATTCCACTCAATAAGTTCATTTCCTCTTATAATCATTGCTTTATCCGCAAGTTCGGCAAGCGGTGTATCAGAAAGAGAATCGGAATAAAATTCCTCACATTTAGCATTTGGAAATTTCTCATAAAGACGTTTAACCTTTTCTTCTCCCCAACAGTTTTCACCGTCATACAATCCCGTATGCTTATCAACCTTTGAAGCCATAAGATTTTTTATACCCAATCTTTCGCATATCGGTTTCAATAAAAATTCGGGTGACGCGGAAATTATTATATCATCATCCTTTTGTCTGTCCTTGTACCAAAATTTAACCTTGTGTTCATTTACATTCCAAAAATCGTTTAACGCACTGTCTATGTCAGGTACATATGTCAAAAATCTATACATTTTTTCCTTAAACTGCGTTTTCGTTTTAACTCCCAAAATGTACAAAAAGAATGTCCATACCATAATCGGCACACTAAGCAATATTTTAGGGTATTTCTTCAAACAGTAAAAATAGAAGTCCTTTGTACTGTCACTGTCATAAATTGTTTCATCAAAATCGTAAATATTCAAGCCATATATCCCCCTATTTCAATAATACAACCGCCGTTGCGGAAATGCCCTCACCTCTGCCCTCAAAGCCGAGTTTTTCGGTTGTTGTCGCCTTGATATTGACATCATCAATACCGACATTCAAATCATCTGCAATATTTTTTCTCATTTGCTCAATATACGGTAACATCTTCGGTCTTTGTGCCACTATCGTAACATCTGCATTACCCACGGAATATCCCTTTTCAGCCACTTTCTTTACGACTTCTCTCAAAAGCATACGGCTGTCCGCACCCTTATACTTTTCGTCTGTATCGGGAAAATGCTTTCCTATATCTCCGAGTGCCGCCGCACCGAGAATTGCGTCTGCAAGTGCGTGAAGTGCCACGTCTGCGTCACTATGTCCCAAAAGTCCCTTTTCATACGGTATTTTAACACCGCAAATTATACAATCTCTGCCCTCTACAAGCTTATGAACGTCATATCCCTGTCCTATTCTCATTCCGTAATACCTCGCTTTCTGAGTATTCTTTCACCGATTATCATATCTTCGGGAGTTGTGAGCTTTATATTATCATAACTTCCGTCACTTATTTTTATCTTAACACCGTAATGTTCGGCAATCATACAATCGTCAGTAGCGACAAAATTTTCGTCAAGTGCTTTTTGATGCATATCAAGTATCTTATCCAGATAAAACACCTGCGGAGTTTGAATCATAAATGTTTTTTCTCTGTCAACAGTTCCTGCTATAAAACCGTCACTGTCCGCACTTTTCAGCGTGTCCTTGCATTTAACACCGACCGCCGCCGCACCGAATTTTATACAATCCGCAACAGAATTGTTAATTTCATCATCTGTCACAAGCGCTCTAGCGCCGTCGTGTATAAGCACAATATCACCTTCGGCTTTTTTCAGTCCGTTCATAACAGACTCCTGACGTGTCGCACCGCCTTCTGTTATATATGATACCTTTTTTATATCGTATTTGTCAACAAGTATTTGACATTCTTCTATATCATTTTTGCCTGTGACAACTATAATATCATCAATTTTATCATTTTTTTCAAATGCCGAAATTGTATAATAAAGCACTTCACGTCCTAATATTTTAAGAAAAACCTTATTTTTATCGGCACCCATTCTTGTGCCTTTGCCTCCTGCAACTATAACCGCTGTTATTTTCATAATATATCCTTTCAAAATAAAAGCAGAGCCATAAAACATAGCTCTGCACTTTTAATCACATATCAAACCAACGCGTCAACAGTATCGTTTAAAATGCTTTCAATGTCACTAACATCGGCAACTTCCGACAGGACAAGTTCGCTTACAACAATCTGTTTTGCACTGGTAAGAGTCTTTCTTTCACTTGTTGAAAGACCTTTTATTTTTTCACGGTACATCAGTTCTTTCAATACCAAAATCACTTGATAAATATCTCCCGACTTAATCTTAATAAGATTATCTCTCTGACGTTTATTCCAATTCGCGTCATCTTCAAGCTCCGCGTCACGAAAATATTGAAGTGCCTTTTTTGCCTCCTGCTTTTCTATAACAGGACGAATACCGATTTCTTCACTGTTTTCTATCGGTACATTTGTTACCATATTGCCTATGGCAAACTTTAGAACATAGTATTGACGTTTTTTGCCGACAATCTCTATTTCTTTGATTTCTTCTATTGTACCTGCACCGTGCATAGGATGTACAACTTTATCGCCGACACTATACATCTTTACTTACCGCCTTTCTCATTAACCACTATCTTAACAACATAATTATAACACAAAACGCCCCAAATGTCAAATTTTTTGATTATATCATAGTTACCAAAAAAAATCAACCCCTTTTGTGTAATTTTTTTAATAAATTGTCAAAACAAAAAGGATACCACTCTAAAGTAATATCCTTTTCGTTTTTATTCTTTATTTTGACCTGTGTTGTCGGGAATTATGCTTTCCAAGCGACCCGCCGCAGTAATCGCAAGATTTTTAAGCAAAGTCTTTTGATTATCGTCACTGCCCGAACCGGCTGTAATCTCAATTATACAGCCTCTGTCGTACACATGGATAGTCGGAAACGCTATATACGATTCCTGTCCTATACCCTCAACCAATTCAGCAGAAGAACGTTTTGACTTTTCCTGTTCGTACTGGTCGAAAAGCATTTGATAATCAATAGTATCTGTGAACTGTGTAACCTTAACCGTTACAGTATCATTTTGACCTATAGGCTCACTTCTGTAAAGCACTGTCGCAACATTACCGTTACGGCTTGTACCTGATTCCTCAATAACAGGTGTATATCCGGCATTTAGTGCAACATCATCAGTTGTGATAAGTGTCGCCGGGTCGATTTCAGGTATCGGTGTAGGTGTCGGCTTTGCAAAAAGTCCGCCGCCACCGCCGCAAGCACACAAACCTATTATCATGGCCAAGCTTGCTAACACAAGCAATAACTTTTTCATAATTTTACCTCCAATGATTATTTCATTGCAATGGCATCTTTTACATTTTTAACGATATTTTCAGGAGTTAAACCGTATTCCTTAAATAATTCAGCCGGTTTACCCGATTTACCGAATCTGTCAGTACCGATAATCTTAACAGGTACAGGAGCATTTGCACATACCACTTCCGTAACGGCACTTCCAAGACCGCCCATAATGTAATGCTCTTCAGCTGTTACGATAGCACCTGTTTCCTTAGCAGCCTTTGTTATTATTTCTTCGTCTATAGGCTTGATTGTATGGATATTGATTACTCTTGCGGAAATGCCTTCTTCTTCAAGCATTTTTGCCGCTTCAAGTGCCATACCTACCATAAGACCGGTTGCAATAATTGTTGCGTCCTTACCATCCTTTAGTTGAACGCCCTTGCCAAGTTCAAACTTGTAGTCCTCACTGTTTACGTCCTCAACGGCAAGACGACCGAATCTCATATATACAGGGCCGTCGTGGTCAATAGCCGCCTTAACAGCTTGCATAGCCTCAATATCATCGGCAGGGTTTATAACAACCATATTAGGAATTGAACGCATTAAAGCGATGTCCTCAAGACATTGATGTGACGCACCGTCCTCACCGACAGAAATACCTGCGTGAGTAGCACCGATTTTAACATTAAGCTTTGTATAGCCGATTGAGTTTCTAACCTGTTCAAAGGCTCTGCCGGCGGCAAACATTGCAAATGTTGACGCAAAAGCGATTTTTCCGCTTGCGGCAAGACCTGCTGCCACGCACATCATATTACTTTCTGCAATACCCATATTTATAAATCTTTCAGGATATGCTTTCTTGAACATTTCTGTTTTTGTTGATTTTGAAAGGTCAGCGTCAAGCACAACTATGTTAGGGTTTTCACCGTACTTTACAAGCGCCGCTCCGTATGATTCTCTTGTAGCTTTCTTTGCCATTACAGACTCGCCTCCAATCCTTTGATTATTTCATCAAGCTCTGCGATTGCTTGATTGTACTGTTCTTCATTAGGTGCAGAACCGTGCCAGCCTGCGTTATTTTCCATAAACGAAACATTCTTGCCTTTAACAGACTTCATTATAATAGCGGTAGGCTGTCCCTTTGTAGCCTTTGCCTCGTCAACAGCAGCCATAAGTTCTTCAAAATTATGAGCATTTACCTTTATAACGTGCCAACCGAATGCCTCAAATTTCTTATCGATAGGATTAGGATTCATTACCTTAGAAATGTCACCGTCTATCTGTAAGCCGTTGTTATCAACGAAAATTGTAAAGTTGTCAAGTTTGTAATGAGCGGCAAACATAGCTTGCTCCCAAACCTGTCCTTCCTCAAGCTCACCGTCACCAAGAACAGAATATACTCTGTAATCCTTGTTGTCAAGCTTTGCGGCAAGTGCCATACCGCCTGCGGCTGACACACCTTGTCCCAATGAACCTGTTGACATATCAACGCCGGGTACTTTGTTCATATCAGGATGTCCTTGAAGATAGCTGTTTACATTTCTGAATGTCTTAATATCCTCTTTTGGTATAAATCCTTTTTCTGCAAGTACACCGTATAGTGCAGGTGCTGTGTGACCCTTTGAAAGAACAAATCTGTCTCTGTCCTCCATTTTAGGATTTTTCGGATCTACGTTCATTACCTCAAAGTAAAGCAATGTCAAAACATCTGCTACAGATAATGAACCTCCCGGATGTCCCGATGCCGCACTGTATACGGCTGTAAGAGCGTGCTTACGAACATTGTTTGCAATGATTGACAGCTCTGTGACTCTTTTCTTATCCATGTGTCGTGTTTCCTCCCTTAAATTAATTATTATCTAACGCATTTTCATACGCGATATTCATAAGTGTGTCAAGTCTTTCCGTTTCTCCCGAAAGATACAGAAATCCTATAAGTGCCTCAAATCCCGTTGCTCTGCGGTATTCCGTCATATTTGCGTTTTTCGGCACTGTATTCGATTTTGCGTTTCTTCCTCGCTTGTATACCGCCGTTTCATCATCTGTCATATGTTCAAGCATTGCGTCTATACTATTTGACTGTGCGTGTGCTTTGACATACTGAACAGTCTTTTTATGCAGTTTGTTGGCAGGAAGATTTTCGTGTTCTTCTATAATTCGTGTACGAACAAAAAGTTCATACACTCCGTCACCTATATAGGCAAGCGCCAAAGGCGAAAACTGTGACGGTTTTTTAGTTGTAAGCATAGTTACCTCCCCAAGTTTAAGGATTTCTCACCAAGTTCTGTGGGTAAATTCGTTCACAGTGCTGTTTTGAAACTCGGGTGCTGTATACTGATACCGCCCCGGTTGCATGGCGAGCAGCAGACCTTTGGTCTGCGACCAGCCCGAGTAAAAAATAGTGCTGTGGGCAAATTTTTTATTCTGAGATGTAGTTCCACTTTACACCCATCGGTGTATCCTTTAACTCAATATTCATAGCTTTAAGCTTATCACGAATTGCATCAGCCTCAGCCCAGTTCTTTTCACTTCTTGCTTTGTTACGCTTTTCGATTAATTCTTCAACCTCTGCGTCTATCGACTTTTCCTGTGTCTTTTGGAATAAACCGAGTACACCGCCAAGCTCATGTATAAGGTCAAGCGTCTTTTCAACAACAACTTTCGCATTCTTATTTTCATTTGACAATGCGGTGTTTGACGCATAAACTATATCAAATATTGCCGCGATTGCGTCGGCTGTATTCAAGTCGTCGTCCATTGCCGCAATAAATTTAGTCTTGCAGTCATCAAGAGTTTTTGAATACTCCTTTTCACTGTCTGTAAGTTCTCTGTCCTCACTGTTTTGAAGTAAAAATTCAAGATTGTCTATGCAAGTGTAAACTCTTTCAACAGCAGATTTTGCCTGTTCCATTAATTCATTATCAAAATTAATAGGATTTCTGTAATGAGCCGAAAGCATAAAGAAACGTACCACTTCACCGTCATACTGTTTAAGTATGTCACGAACAGTAAAGAAGTTTCCGAGTGACTTACTCATTTTCCTGTTATTTATATTAATATATCCGTTGTGCATCCAATAATTTGCAAAAGGCTTTCCATTTGCACATTCGCTCTGTGCAATTTCGTTTTCGTGATGTGGAAAAATCAAGTCTTGACCGCCCGAATGAATGTCTATCGTTTCGCCAAGATACTTGTTCACCATTGCACTACACTCGATGTGCCAACCGGGTCTGCCCATTCCCCACGGGCTTTCCCAAGCAGGTTCGCCCTCTTTTTGCTTTTTCCAAAGTGCAAAGTCCATAACGTCTTTTTTATGTTCGTTTACGTCAATTCTTGCACCTGCCTCCAAATCTTCCAATGGCTGTTTTGAAAGCTTGCCGTATTCGTTAAATTTCTTTGTAGAGAAATACACGTTTCCGTCAACATCGTAAGCATAACCGTTATCAACAAGTTTCTTTACAACATTGATAATCGCATCAATGTTTTCCGTTGCTTTCGGGTGAATTGTAGCTTTGTGAATACCGATTGCCTGTGCGTCCTTAAAATATTCCGCAATAAATCTTTCACCAAGCTCTTTTACCGTTATACCTTCTTCATTTGCACGTTTAATCATCTTATCGTCTATATCTGTAAAATTCTGTACAAATGTTACCTTATACCCCTGATATTCAAGATAACGGCGCATTGTATCAAAAACAATAAACGGTCTTGCATTTCCTATATGAAAATAGTCATATACAGTCGGACCGCATGAATACATTTTAACTTCACCTTTATTTATAGGAACAAACTCCTGTTTTTGTCTTGTTAATGTGTTATAAATTTTCATAAGCACTACTTCCTTTTTCCATTCTGACTTTAATTATATCGCAAAACAAAAGAAAATACAACCTCTATTTTTAAAAAATAGAAGTTGTATTAGATGTAAACAAAACCATTATGATTTTTCCCCTACAAATACTCAAAAATCACATCATAAGATGTAACTTTTGGAGCTGTCGACATTTTGTCGACAGGCTCTTTTTTTATATGCTCGGAATAAATAATCTGTTTCCTATTTCAAGTTTGTCGGATTTCTCCATATTGTTAAACCTCAAAATTTCGCTTTGCGGTACTGCGTATCGTTTTGCAATTTCCCAAAGATTATCCCCTTTTTGAACAAAGTAAATCACTATACCGTTTTTGTCACCGTTTTCAAGCGGTTCTGTCACCACTTCATTCACAAGTTCGATTTTTCTTTTTCTGATTATATTTGCGTTAAGCGATAAAATACATCTGATTTCAATTTCACCCGCCACGTTCAAATTATATGCAGTGTGCTTTACTTCCGCTTTTATTTCCGGAATAAGGTCACTGTACGTACTTTCGCAGTCAAGCATATAGCTGAACGGCAATTCTTTTTTCATACTGTAAACGGGACTTTCGTTGCTGTCTGTCAAGTATAAAATATATGCCTCGATTTTACCCTCTGCCAAAAGTTTACCGCGTTGTATCTGTGCCTTTGTGATATACGGTCTTGTTATCACGTCATACACTCCGGAAACGGACGGTGTACCCGTGCCCATTTCCACCATTTCACGAATTGTGTTCTGTGATGACGGACGTGACACAACTTCTTCAAGTTCCACTTCTTCCTTTAAAAGCTGAGTTTTCGTAAACGGCTCATAGCAATCGCATATCATATCCACCGCCACATTTTCCGTTGCCTTGACCTGTGCCGTAACGGTTACGTCAATATCAACAATTCTGTTATCGCCGTCATTATCCTCGGCAATCTGATACCTTACGTCCGATATGCTGTAATCAATATCGCATATCGTTTCGTCACCGGCGTCATCGCAATCAATAATTTCCGTAAAAGGAACTTCGCTTTCCATAAACTGAATACAACAGTCACTGTCGGTATACAGAACGCATACACTTATTTCTCCCTTTACAACAATCTTTCCCGTAACCGCTTTATATTCCGAATCGGATATTTTTGTATCGACTTTCAATATCTCGTTGATTGATGTCTGACCGTTCGGAACTTCTATTGATTCCTTTACAGAAAACTCCGTTTCCGTCAGTCCGATACAATTTTGCAGTTTTACGTTTTCCTTGAGCAATTCCGCATTGTCGCAGTCCTCCGCTTCAACCGCTATCTCAACATTCTTTTCGGCTACAACCTCATAGTCCAAACCCACAATCACCTTAATTCTCAGTTTACGACTGTTTATAAGCGAAAATTCGGCTCTATCCACGTTTGCCATTATAATTGCAGTCATATCGTCGGTTATATTTTTGCTATCCACATTTTGCGTGAAATCAAACGACGTTATAATACTTTTTATCTTTTCTCTGTCACTGTCGGGTATGTACAAAATTTTCAAATCAACTCTGCCTGTGACATTTACTCGTCCGTTTGTAATTTCCTTGTTCGTAATACACGATACTGCGTCAAGCTGCAAAATTTTTAGTATATCGGGTTTCACATCGGGTACGATTATGTCCTCATCAACAAGCACCTGCGTGTCGCCCTTGCACGAAACTTGATTTACAGTTACATTCTCCTTTACTAATTCCATAATTAATATAATTCTCTCCTTTCGTTAAATAAAAATCTAAAAAAATTGTTCACATTTCTGTGTACAACTTTATTCAAACTTTTCTAATAAAAAAATTCTCATAGTAAATACTATGAGAATTTTTATGAATTATTCTTAATTATGCGTTTTTAATAATTTCTTTCCACTTTTCGTAAGCCGCATCCCACTTTTCTGAATCTTGAGGCTCGTATGTTTTAATATCGAATGAATTGCGAACAACTTTTCTGCCTTCATTGATGTCTTTAATCGCACCCATAGCCATTGCCTGTACAATTACGTTACCGATACTTGTAGCCTCAACAGGGCCTGTGCTAACAACACGCTTTGTTGCGTTTGCGGTAAATTGACAAATCATCTTGTCCTTGATACCGCCGCCGACAATATTAACAACATTGTACTTGTTGCCTGTAACGTCCTCCATACCCTCAACAGTTTGACGATACTTGAACGCAAGACTTTCTGCGATACATCTTACAACTTCGCCCTTTGTTTCAGGCACTTTCTGACCTGTCTTTTTACAGTATTCCTTTATACGCTTAGGCATATTACCCGGTGTTTGGAACTCTGCATAATCCGGATCAACAAGACTTGCAAAAGGTTCTGCCGCATTTGCCTGTCTTTCAAGTTCGTCAAAGCTTAGAAGTTCGCCTTCTCTGTCCCATTGACGTCTTGATTCTTGGATTAGCCATAGTCCCATAATGTTCTTCAAGAAACGGATTGTCTTATTAACTCCGCCCTCGTTTGTAAAGTTATGGTTGAATGCACCGCCCGAAGTATTAGGCTTGTCAAGTTCAACACCCATAAGTGACCATGTACCCGAAGATATGTAAATAAAGTCTTTTTGGTCAACAACCGGTACCGAAGCAACGGCACTTCCCGTATCGTGCGAAGCAACCGCAACAACAGGCACTTGTTCAATACCAAGTTCTTCTGCAAGTTCCGGCTTTACTTTGCCGACAATTTCACCCGGGAATATAACATCTGTTAAAATGTCTGTCGGAATACCGAGTTTCTTTAACAAATCGTATGACCATTCGTACTTTTCACTGTTGTACATCTGTGTTGTTGACGCATTTGTGTATTCAGTCTTTTTAACACCTGTTAAGAAGAAGTTGAATAAGTCAGGCATCATAAGCAAAGTTTTTGCATTTTTTAGTGAAGTATCACCTGATAGCTTTGCTGACAAAAGCTGATATATTGTATTGAACCAGTTAAAAGCAATACCTGTTTCCTTGAAAATTTCTTCTTTCGGAACAAGTTTAAATGCCTCGTCATACATACCCTCTGTTCTTGTATCACGATAGTGGTAAGGATTGCCGATAAGCTTGTCATTTTCGTCAAGCAAACCATAGTCAACGCCCCATGTGTCGATACCGATACAGTCAATATCTCTGTCACCCGAATTTGCACACTTTAAGATACCTTGCTTGATTTCAAAGAATAATCTAAGCACGTCCCAATGCAAATCTCCGTTTATGTTAACAGGGTCGTTTGAAAAACGGTGTTTTTCTTCAAGAGTGATTTTTTCACCGTCAAATGTGGCAAGCATTGCACGTCCCGATGACGCACCAAAGTCAAATGCTAAAAATTTATACTTTTTACCCATATTCTTTCCTCTTTTCTTAAAAATAAATTTTACTAAATATATTATACATTAAATAAAATACTATGTCAATATTACACATAGTGCATTTTTGATTTATAGGAATAAGTTTTTATTTTTACAGTTTAAATAGTATGATTCGCCACCACTCCGTCACTATCGTGACACCTCTCCTCAAGGAGAGGCTTTTCGTTGTCCGCCATATTTCACAAGGCTCATCTTGAGGGGAGCCGGCGGCATAGCCGTCTGAGGGGTGGCTTTTGTAGGATGTCATGGTGCCGTCCACTACTCTCCGTTTTGGGCGACCAATGGTCGCCCCTACAAAGTGTTTCGTGACACCATTCCAACAAAATATATTTCCACACAAAAAAACTCCGACCGAAGTCGGAGTTTTTAATCTAATTAATACCAAGTTTGTGAATCATACTTATCAAGTACGTTTCTGATATTAGCTATTCTTGTTTCAGTATCGATAAGACCGTTATCGTCATAAGCACTTGTTGCCTTCAGCATAGCATCTTCTGCCCAGTGACCGTCAATGTCTACGATTGAATACAATTCAGGAGTTACTGTTGTACCGTCTTGAGCTACAAGACCCATATCTGTACGTCCGATAACATTATTGAACATTTGACAGAATTCTGCTCTTGTCATAACTTTGTCAGGTTCAAATGTTGTATCACTTGTACCGTTCATATAACCGTAATCAACTACTGTTTCGATATATGACTTATACTGTGAATCAGCAATATCAGTAAATTCAGTTTCGCCTGTCTTTGTCAGTCCCAAACCGTATGCAAGAAGTTTTGCAACTTCGCCTCTTGTAACTGCACCGATTTCAACTGAATCAACACCGTCAAATGCACCCTTTTGAGCAAGATATGCAAGACCTCTTACATACCATGTACCCTCATGCTTTGCAATGTTATCTGTTACAGGATAAACTGTATCTGTTGTACCGTACTTTTGGTCAACCATTCTTGTAATCATAGCTGCAACCTGTTCTCTTGTAACAGCATCGTCAGGAGCCATCTTAACTTCTGCAACCCATTTACCGCCGACTACGTTACCTTCTTCGTCAGTTACGTCTACTCTTTGAATAGCAGGTTCATAACCGAATATATACGCATAGCCAAGACCTTGAAGATCCACTTCTTCGCCAGGTGTAACAGTCGGAGCAGGTGTAGGCTCTTCAGTTGGTTCCGGTGTTGGTTCTTCTGACGGTACAGGTGTTACGTCAGGAGTTGTATTACCTGCATGACCCCAAATTACCGCACCATCACCGTAAATATCAAGTGAATTACAGATTAGTTGACCGCGGTTAATACCGTTACCTAATGTTGTACCAAGCTTTACATCGGCTTTCGGAGCATATACTGTACCTTCAATATTAGCACCGCCGCCGTAAATGTTGAATGTTTCCGCACTTGTTACAGTATTACCTACCATATGGCAAGATACTTCATATGAAGTTGCATTGATTGCGTTTACATTACCTGTAACTCTTTCGTCAGCATACTGACCGCTGTTTGCAAATCTTACCGTTTCAGCCTTTGTTACAATGTCACCTGTAATCTTACCGTCAAAGTCAAACTTTGATGTTCCGTAAGAATAAATGTCACCCTCAAGAGTAAATGTATTACCGAATGATACAGGTGCGCTGCCAAGAACTATATCACCCTTCGTCGGAGCATTGAATGATAGATTCTGCGGTTCACCGTCATAGTAAATATCAGCACAAATCATAGAGTTTGCACTTGTACTGCCGATTGAAACCCAGCTGTCACCCCATTGACTCGGAACGATAATCCATTTCAAATCGCCTGTACCGAAATCAAATGTACCGTCACCTGTGTCAACTACGTTTACCATAGCCTCACCCGGAGCTTGTGAAATAAGATATGCAGGATTATCGCCTACTACTTCAATATAACCTTTCTTATCGTTAGAAGTAGAGAATGATAATTGATTAACTTTTACATATACCGGACCGTTTGTTGTGTCGATAACAACCTTACCGCCTTGAACGCTTAGTCCGTCAAATGATGTATTTTCTGAAATTGTGTAATATGGATAACCGTTTTCGTCGGTAGGAAGACTCGGATACGACCAGGCATTAACGCCTACCCAACCTTGTGCAGATGTGTATTCTACATCTTCATAAGCAGGTGTTTCGGGTTTTACAGAATCATCTGTAAGATAAGTATCGGGATAATATGCATCAAGATACTTTGACATATTTTCTTCAACCTTATCCACACCTTTTCTGTTTGTGTCTTTAAGGATTGCAGAATATTCGTCTTGATAGCTTACTTCTTGTGATGAAATTATATCACCGTCAAGATAGTTTTCACCGGCATTGTCAAACTTGACCTGTCCGCCTGCATACACGTCACCCTCAATATTCATTGATTGATGTGCGTTTACCCCGTCAAATGCTACAACAGCCGCATTGTTGATTGTAGAAACCTGTGTTTCCGGAATCTGAGCAAAAGCAGACACTGCCATTGTAAGCATTGATCCTGCAACCAAGCAGGAAACAATTTTTTTCATGTTCATAAACCTCTCCCTCTCTCCAGTTATTATACTATCAATATATAGTTATATTAATTGTATATACATATAATACCACTCAACATCTATATTTGTCAATATCTTCAGGAAAATTTTATAACATTAATTATCCTTATTTCACCCAGTCAGCCCATTCGTAGTCGTTAATTGAATCTTTGATGTAATCCTTGGTAAGTTCCAACGCAACAATTACGTTCAGACACCACTGTGAAGTAAAGTTTGTACTTATCCAGAACATTTCTTCGAGGTTTTCATTATTAAAGTAATTCTTGTAAACACCTATATCGAAATTATCTTTCTTGTCCTTGCCTGCCAAAGAATGAATAAGCACTTGCCATACTTGATATGCAAGCTCGGCGTTATTTGTTTCTCTTGCAGCATATCCGCACAAAGCCGATGCCATATACGGATAAACAAATCCGTTGCCGGTCAAAAGACCGTTTGAAATTTTCTTTTTTTCCTCAACCGGTAAGAAGTAAAATTCGCCGTACTGAACAAGCATATCCTTAAATACTTCATCATCTAAAAGTTCAGCAAGTTCAAACCAAGTTTCGGGACCGCCCATACAAACGGCAAGGTGTGCACCGCCTGCGGCACTTTCGCCGATATATCCCAAATGACCCGTTTCGGGATCATATTCATAGTTTGAACCCGAAATCATACGCATAGGCGACTTTTTCAAATCATTGATACCCGTAACAATCTTATCTCTGTAATGATTATCGTTATCTCTCTCCCAAGCCGTATACCAGTTTGAGCAATATGTTGACCAGTCCGGACCGCTTCTTGCATGAGTAGGAAGTTTCATTTCTTCTTTCTTATAGAAATATCTAAGCGGATCCATATTAAGCGTTGCATAGTCAGCATCCTTAACATCGTCCATTGCGTCACCTATTCTCGGATCACCGCCCATCAAATAATACAATGCTCTGTGATGTCCTGCCATAGCGATACGCGGTTCTTTACAGGAATCGCCCCAATGCACAACATTATGACGGCTGCCAAGACCTTTCAAATCACCGAAATGGTATATATCAACATCTGCACTGTGACGGCTCATTGCCTCCGCCATAGTAAAAATATCTTCTCTGCCCGAACGCATAAATGCAAGCCACAACCATAATGTCGGTATAAGTTCGGTATTCTGCCAAGCGTAACCGCCCATATCATATCTCCAACAATGACGTTGTGCGTCATATGTGTGCATTATATCGCCGTAATCCCAAAGACCGTACCAGTGTCTTTGTTCGACTTCGTTCTTATAAAATGCAAATGCTTTGTCAAGTTCTTCTTCAAGCCACTTTTTAAGCGGTGTATCCTTTGACGGCAAGCTCCATTCACCCATAGCCTTAACTTCGTGATAATATTCAGGAGTTGCAACAAGTACAGACGGTTTCTGTACAGTTTCGGCTTGTTTCATAAGTTCATCGTCCGACGGCACTGTGTCATATAAAAGCAGTGACATTTCGTTTGTATTCGCAATTCCGTATGCCGATGAGCCTATTTCAGGGAATCCCTCATAATATGTTTGGTCATGTGCAACGGTGTCATAGTGACGCATATCCTGTGCGTCTGCGTCCGGCGGAACAATCCACGCGGTAAGGCTTGCGTTATCCGTACAAAGTCCGTCAGCATAAATTGATGTAGGATACTTCTCCCAGAAGTTGTGCATACAGAATGCCGTACCTTTTGTTTCGTCCGCAATGTACATAAGACCTTTTGAGCGTTTGCCCCAATTTGCCTTTATAAATGTACATTCTTCGTGTCCTGTGCGTTTCTTTACTTCAAAACTGTCTGCCGTAACCTGTTGCAAACGATAGCTGTCCCACTTTGTTACATTATCAATTTCCTCTTTTGTAACCGCATTACCGTTTCTCAAGTCAATCATTTCCGAAAGGCTTACCTTTTCGCCTGCAAGCTGCTTTGAATAAATCGGCTGAATACCGATTGACGGTCCAAGACGCGGTCGCCACAAATTTAAAAGCTGCATTGTTTCGTGCATAACACCGCAGTCGCCTGTTATCTTTATACGTCTGTTATAAAGTTCACCTTCCATTTTTCTTGTAAGCTGAACGCCGACACCTTTTATAAAATCGGTCTTTTCATCGCCGTCATACAAGAATGTATGGATAATCTTGATTTCATTTTCATCATAGAATACAGAAAATCTGATTATGTAACGCAAAAATTCACTGCCGTCAATGTTTTTGTGTTCACCCGTAACTTTTATCGTTGTTTTCAAATTACCGTAATCTTCAATTTCGACAGTATTGATTTCTCCGATATACGGTATGCTTTTTCTTATTTCAACGTCACTGTCTTTACTGCGAAGTTCTTTTACGGCTTTTAATGTTACATCACCGTAAGGAGTTTTCATCAAGACCGAACCTTGTTTTGGGAATACCGCTTTAAATTTGCCGTTATCAACAGTTATCTCGTTTTCTGTTTCATTTGTCTTTATTCCGTCAAAACCGTCATATTTATCCGTTTTGTTTATTTCAACAGTTTCACTGTCTGTTTTGATTGTGTACGAAGTCCATTTTGTTGAACCGTCGGGATAATATGCAATCGGCTTTTCCTGATATGCGATAGCGTTTCCGTTTTCGTCATTTACTGAAAATACTGTTTCTTTTGTAACTTCGCCTTTTTTCCAAGGCACACCGAATGTAACATATCCGCCTTTTGAACGGTTTTCAAGCCAATGTAATTTTATGCTGCTCATTTTTCACATCTCCTTATATTCTTGCAACGCCCGATTCTCTTGCTGCTTTTGCAACAGCCTTTGCAACGTTTTCCGCTACACGCTTATCGAATGCGTCAGGAATAATATATTCATCATTAAGTTCATCATCTTTAATAATATCGGCAATCGCCTGTGCGGCTGCCATTTTCATTTCATCATTAATATCGCTCGCTCTTACGTCAAGTGCACCTCTGAATATACCCGGGAATGCAAGCACATTGTTGATTTGATTAGGGAAATCACTTCTTCCCGTACCTATAACTCTTACGCCTGCCTTCTTTGCAACGTCAGGCATAATTTCCGGAACAGGATTTGCCATAGCAAACACGATTGGATCTTTAGCCATTTTTGCAACCATTTCTTCCGTAAGAATACCCGGTGCGGAAACACCTATAAATAAATCTGTGTCTACGATTGCCTCATCAAGCTTTACGTCAAGATTGTCCGGATTTGTAAGTTCGGCAAGCTTTGCCTGTTCGCTGTTCATTTCAGGGTTTCCTCTGTAAAGTGAGCCGTACTTGTCACACATAATTACATTCTTCAACCCTCTTGAAACAAGCAGTCTTGTTATCGCCATACCTGCCGAGCCTGCACCGTTTACAACGGCTTTAATTTCCGTAATATCCTTGCCGACTACCTTTAGAGCGTTAAGCACCGATGCAAGTACAACAACGGCTGTACCGTGCTGGTCATCGTGGAATACAGGAATATCACATTCTTCTCTCAATCTTCTTTCAATCTCAATACATCTCGGAGCGGATATATCCTCAAGATTAACACCGCCGAATGAGCCGGCAATCATTTTAACCGTATTTACAATTTCGTCAACGTCCTTTGAACGAACGCAAAGCGGAAATGCGTCAACATCTGCAAACACCTTGAACAATGCGCATTTACCCTCCATTACAGGCATACCTGCCTCCGGACCTATATCGCCAAGTCCGAGTACAGCTGTACCGTCCGTTATAACGGCAACAAGATTTGAACGTCTTGTGTATTTATATGACAAATCCACGTCCTTTGAAATTTCAAGACAAGGCTCTGCAACACCGGGTGTGTATGCAACAGAAAGTTCTTCTCTGTTTGTAACCTTTGCTCTTGACACAACTTCAATTTTACCGTGCCAGTCCTCGTGTTGTTTTAGTGCAAATTCTTTTTTATCCATTAGTTTCTCTCCTATTCCATCACTGTGTACAATTACTTTCATTTTATCACAACTCACTCGTACATTCAATACATTTGCATTACTTAATTCATTTATTTTCTTATTTATACAATCTCACCAAACGAGCATTACTGTTTTTAGCAAAAATATGCACAACAATTAACAAAATAGTTCTTTTCTTTTTGTAAAAAATATTGTATAATATATATGACATAGTATGAGAATATTATATCTATATATATAAATTTCCAAATTTCAAAGGAGAAGATTATTATGATTACTATTACCGGAAAACCAGTATGCAGCGGTGTTGCATTTGGGCCTGTGTTTGTTTTCAGCCGTGAGGAAAGCACAATTAAAAGACATCATATCGAAAGCAGTGATGATGAAATCGCTCGTTTTGAATCAGCACGTCAGCAGACAATCAGTGAACTTGCTATGCTTTATGATAAGGCTCTTGCCGAAGTCGGCGAGGCTAACGCAATGATTTTCCAAATTCATCAGATGATGCTTGACGACCTTGATTATATCGAATCAATCAAAAATATAATTACCGACCAGCTTATAAATGCCGAAACCGCAGTTGCACAAACTTGCGACAATTTTGTGCAAATGTTCCGTGCAATGGACGATCCGTATATGCGTGAAAGAAGTGCGGACGTCAAAGACGTTTCGGAAAGACTTATAAAAATTCTTTCGGGTAAGGACAAGGACGGTCTTGTTACGGACGAACCTGTTATAATCATTTCCGATGACCTTGCGCCGAGCGAAACGGTTCAGTTCGACAAGAGCAAAATTCTCGCTTTTGTAACAGAGGGTGGCTCTACAAATTCTCATACATCAATTCTTGCAAGAATGATGAATATTCCCGCAATGATTGGTGCAAAGGGCGTTTTGTCTGCCGATGCAAACGGCAAAAATGCCATTGTTGACGGTTTTACGGGTACGATTTATATTGATCCCGACGAAGCTACAATCAACGAAATGACTAAGAAAAAAGAAGAAATTGATAAACAAAACAAACTTCTTCAACAATTAAAAGGTCGTGAAAGCGTAACAAAAGACGGTCAAAAGATTGAACTTTGTGCAAATATCGGAAGTGTTCTTGATGTCGGCAATGTTTTGAAAAATGATGCCGAGGGTATCGGACTTTTCAGAAGTGAATTTTTATATCTTGAAAGCAACGATTATCCGTCTGAAGACGTTCAGTTTGCCGCATATAAAGATGTACTTTCAAAAATGGTTAATAAACGTGTAATCGTTCGTACACTTGACATCGGTGCAGACAAGCAGGTTGATTACTTTAATATGCCGAAAGAAGAAAATCCGGCTATGGGTATTCGTGCAATAAGAATTTGCCTTCAAAGACCGGATATATTCAAGACTCAGCTTCGCGCTCTATATCGTGCATCGGTATTCGGTAAACTTGCTATTATGTTCCCTATGATTGCTTCGGAATGGGAAATCGTAAAAATACTCGAAATAATTGATGAAGTCAAAGCAGAACTTGACAGTGAGGGCATTGCTTATTCAAAGAATGTTGAACTTGGTTGTATGATTGAAACACCTGCCGCAGCGGTAATCAGTGATATTCTTTCAAAGCACCTGGACTTCTTCTCAATCGGTACAAATGACCTTACTCAATATACTCTTGCCGCTGACAGACAAAATCCCGACATAGGCAAATTCTGTGACACACATCATGTTGCAATTTTAAGACTTATTAATATGATAGTACAAAACGCTCATAAAAACGGTACATGGGTTGGAATTTGCGGCGAACTCGGTGCAGACCTTGAACTTACCGAAGCATTTCTTGCTATCGGCGTTGACGAACTTTCCGTCACCCCAAGTGCTATTTTACCGATACGTAAAAAGGTTATTGAAACCAATGTTTCTGAAATTAAAGAAAGTGTTTTAGACAAATATTTGAACTAATTTAAAAGCAGACAAAGAAAAAATTCTTTGTCTGCTTTTTTATGTGCTATTTACATTTATATGTCTTTTTATATACTTTAATTTGTTGATATATAATACTCTTGTCGGATTAATCCGATGTTAAAGGCAAACTTCATTAACGGTTTTTAACCGGCGGTTATGCCCACTTTTATATTCACAGGCTTTATGCCGAGTTTATGAAAGGGGGTATGCTTATGAAAAGTAAGCATATTGTTACATATGGCAAAGAAATTGCTTTTTGCAGTTTTGATAATTATCGCTATATTGATAATTTTCACCATAAAAGTACAATAGCCGCCCTCTCACCCAGGAACGGCTATTGAATAAATAGTTCTTTTTGGGCATAATCGCTTGAGGTTTGCCTTTTTCTATTTTTATTATATAACTATAAATTAATTTTGTCAACACATAATGCAAAACACAGACTGCATTTTGCAATCTGTGTTTAATATTATTCAAATTAATACATTCCCATACCGGGATCCATCGGAGCGGCAGGAGCTGCCGGTTCAGGAAGGTCTGTTACAAGACTTTCTGTTGTAAGTACCATAGACGCAACAGATGCTGCATTTTGAAGTGCACTTCTTGTAACCTTAACCGGGTCAACGATACCTGCCGAAATCATATCAACATATTCTTCAACAAGTGCATTAAATCCCTTACCTGTTTCACAAGCCTTAACCTTATCCACGATTACACTGCCTTCAAGACCTGCATTCTTTGCGATTTGCCAAGCCGGTTCTTCAAGTGCTTTAAGTACGATTTGAACACCTGTCTTTTCATCGCCTTCGGTTTTTTCAAGTAAAGCCGCAACAGTAGGAATAACATCAATATAGCTTGTTCCGCCGCCTGCAACGATACCTTCTTCAACAGCCGCTTTAGTAGCTGCAAGAGCGTCTTCAATTCTAAGTTTCATTTCTTTCATTTCTGTTTCTGTTGCCGCACCGACTTTAATTACAGCAACACCACCTGCAAGTTTAGCAAGTCTTTCTTGTAGCTTTTCCTTATCAAATTCAGATGTTGATGCCTCAAGTTCACGTCTGATTTGTGCAACTCTGTCTGCGATTGCATTCTTATCGCCTGCACCATCAACAATAATTGTAAGTTCCTTTTGAATCTTAACTTGCTTTGCTGTACCAAGTTGTGAAATTTGTGTATCTTTCAAATCAAAGCCAAGTTCTTCACTGATTACCTGACCGCCTGTCAAGATTGCAATATCTTGCAACATTTCCTTACGTCTGTCACCAAAGCCGGGAGCCTTTACAGGTACGCATACGAATGTACCGCGAAGTTTATTAACGATAAGTGTTGAAAGAGCCTCACCCTCAACATCTTCAGCGATAATTACCATCTTTCTGCCTGCTTGCATAACTTGTTCAAGAAGCGGTAAAATTTCTTGAATATTTGAAATCTTCTTATCTGTAATAAGAATGTATGGGTCGTCAAGAACTGCCTCCATTTTTTCTGTATCAGTTACCATATAAGGTGTGATATAACCTCTGTCGAATTGCATACCTTCAACAATTTCAGAATATGTTTCGGCAGTCTTTGATTCTTCAACTGTGATAACGCCGTCTGCTGTTACCTTTTCCATTGCCTCTGCAATTAGCTGACCGATTTCTTCATTAGCAGCTGAAACCGACGCAACTCTTGCAATATCTTCCTTACCCTGAACTTTCTTTGCTGTAGAAAGCAGCTTTTCAACAGCCGCGTCAACAGCCTTTTGGATACCCTTTCTTACGATCATAGGGTTAGCGCCTGCCGCAACATTCTTTAGTCCTTCACGAACAAGTGCCTGTGCAAGAAGTGTAGCTGTTGTTGTACCGTCACCGGCAACGTCATTTGTCTTTGTTGCAACTTCTTTTACAAGCTGAGCGCCCATATTTTCAAATGGATCTTCAAGTTCAATTTCCTTAGCGATTGTAACACCGTCATTTGTGATTAGCGGTGCACCGAATTTCTTATCAAGAACAACATTTCTGCCCTTCGGGCCAAGTGTGATTTTAACTGTATTTGCAAGTTGGTTGATACCGCTTTCAAGAGCGTGTCTTGCGTCCTGTCCGTATTTAATTTGTTTAGCCATAATAATAACCTCCTAATATATTAGTCTACTATTGCAAGTATGTCGCTTTGACGAAGAATTGTATATTCCTCACCGTCAACCTTGACTTCTGTACCTGCATATTTTGAAGTAAGTACCTTATCACCAACGGAAACTTCCATCTTAACTTCCTTTCCGTCTACAACACCGCCGGGACCTACTGCAACGATTTCAGCCACCTGTGGCTTTTCCTGTGCCTTTGAAGTAAGGATAATTCCGCTCTTTGTCGTTTCCTCTGCTTCAAGCATTTTTATAACAACTCTGTCTGCCAATGGTTTGATGTTCATTATATATTACCTCCTAAAATTTTAATCAATTTCATTGTTAGCACTCACACTTCTTGAGTGCTAACAATGCTATTATGTTCTTTTTTGCCTCATTTAGCAAAGTCCGTTTTTTTAATATATTGCTATATTTACTCTTATTTTCTTTATTTTTCTTTTTGTTACGCTCAATATCTCACTTTTGGTGTTTTAACAAATTGTTCATAAACTTAATACTGCTTTAACTTACGAAGTTTTCAAACATCTGTTGTGCCTCATCAAGATTATCAAATTCAACACCTTTTTTGAGTTCATCAATATCCTCGCTCGGAAATACATTTTCGCTTATTTCTTCACTCAAAATTGCTGTTTTATTATCCCCTACACATTTATTAATTTGAAGTAAACCGTTCTCAACCTTAACTTCATATACTGTAGTTTTTACATCATTTGCATTCACCTCTTCAACCGCCGCAACCGTAGGCATAGGAGTCGGCACACTGTCGGACACACCTATTCTGCCGATAGCGTATCCGCCTCCGAAAAACAACGCTACAAGTAATACATATGACGAAACAATAAGTGTATTCTTTAAAATTTTCATAATTTATTCCTCATTTCTTTTAATATTTTTTCTTAAATTATTCCCTTTTTGTCCCATTTTTATACTTTGCATAAGACTTTGAAAAATAAATGTTGCAAATTTATGCAATTTAGGATATAATTAAAGTATGTAATTATCTTTAAAGAAAGATTGAGGCTTTTAACAGCCCCGAAATCAAAGTAGACATACTCTCACATTTTGTCTACAATCTTAATAAAAAAGATAGGAGAAAATATTATGGCTGATAATAACAGAAGAAACAGACCAAGCTCCGGATATGGCTCAAATGATAATTTCAACTGGGAAGAGTATGATATGAAAACTTCGTCAGCTTCAGGCGCTCCGAGACGTCGCAGACAGGCGGCATCCACAAAACCTACAAGATCACCGCAGGCAAGTTCTTCATCATACAGAGAAGTACCGTCAAGGCGCCGAACTCAAACAACTTCCCGCAGTAAGAAAAAGCAAAAAAAGCAGCTTACTCCGAAACAGATTCAATTCAGGAAACGCTTACGGCTTACATTCTTTGTTGCGATTTTTGTGGTAGTTGTAATTGTATCCGGTATGGGCATAGGAATGTATGCCGCAGTATCACGTGAAATTAAAGATATGAATATTCAAACTCTTGCTTTGAATTATTCTTCATTTATATATTACGAAGATGCCGCCGGCAATCCGCAGGAACTTGAACAAATACAATCCGATTTTAACCGTATATGGGTAGATTCGTCGCAAATACCTCAAGTTATGAAAGACGCTATCGTTTCAATCGAGGATGAACGTTTCTACAAGCACCACGGTGTTGATATAAAACGTACACTCGGTGCAACGGGTAAATGGGTACTTTCAAAAGTCGGTATCGGCTCGTCAAACTATGGCGGTAGTACGATTACTCAACAGGTTATAAAAAATATAACCAATGAAAAAGAAAATACACCTTCGCGTAAGGTCAAAGAAATGATGCGTGCGGTTGCACTTGAAAAACAGCTTACAAAAGACGAAATACTTACAATGTATCTGAATATCGTATATTTCGCTAACAACTGTAACGGTGTTGAGGCTGCCGCAAACACTTACTTTAACAAAGACGCAAGCGACCTTACCCTTGCCGAAGCGGCATCAATCGCAGGTATAACACAGTTCCCGTCAGAATACGATCCGTTTGTACATCCGGATAAGAATATCGAAAAACGTAATCTTGTACTCGGCAAAATGCGTGAACTCGGTTATATCACAGACGCTGAATATGCAGAGGCATCAGGCAGTGACCTTGTTGTAAGCAACGCTTACAGGCAAAATCAAGGACGTATTACTTCATACTTTGTTGACCAAGTTGTAAATGACGTTATCGCCGACCTTATGACTCAAAAAGGTTACTCGGAAGATTTCGCAACCCAACAGGTATACAACGGCGGTTTGAAAATTTATTCAACAATGGATCCCGACATTCAAAATATAATGGAAGGCATATTTACCAATACGTCTAACTTCCCTTATACAGGCAAGGGTGCTCAATCGGCAATGATTATAATTGACCCTTACACAGGTAAAATCCGCGGTCTTATAGGCGGTCTTGGCGAAAAGACTGATATTCGCGGTTGGAACAGAGCCACTCAATCAAAACGTCAACCGGGTTCATCAATCAAACCGCTTTCGGTTTACGCACCGGCGGTTGATATGGGTAAAATCACAGAAGTCGATACCGTAACAGACGAAGAAATAACAATCGGCAACGACAAGTGGAAACCAAAGAACTCATACAACGACTTCTTAGGCGATATGACAATTAAAGAGGCGGTTGCACGTTCGGCAAACATTCCTGCCGTAAAGGTATTGGATATGGTCAACCTTACAAACTCATTCAACTACCTACAAAACAAATTCCACATCACAACACTTGAAGAAAAAGATAAAAACTACAGTTCTCTTGCACTCGGCGGTCTTACACAAGGTGTAACCGTTGAAGAAATGGCGGGAGCGTACTGTACATTCGTGAACAGCGGTAAATATATTAAGCCGTATACTTACACAAGAGTACTTGATTCAACAGGTCAAGTTATTCTTGAAAACACATCAAGCACAAGTCAGGCTATCAGTCCTGCGGCAGCATACATTACAGCTGATTTACTTTCGGGCGTTGTAAACAGCAGCGTCGGTACAGGTAAAGGTGCAAAGCTTGACTGCGGTATTTCAACATACGGTAAAACAGGTACAACAGACGATGACTGCGATAAGTGGTTTGTTGGTTTCACACCGTATTATGTAGGTGCTTGTTGGTACGGTTTCGATAATCCTGCATCAATTTCAGCGGCAGGTGTTTCGGGCAATCCGACAGTTACCGCATGGAATCTTGTAATGGAAAAAATTCACGAATCGCTTAACCCTAAAGAAATCACAAAACCAAGTAATGTTGTTGAGGCACAGGTATGCGAATACTCCGGTATGCTTGCAACTGACACCTGCCCTACCACAACCGCTTACTTCGTTGAAGGAACACAGCCAAAGGCATATTGTGACGCATCACACGCAAGCAGACGTAATAAACCAACGCAAACACCTCTATCAACGGTTGCACCGGTTAATACTCCAAGCGTTATGCCTACAGTAAATCCTGCGACTTCGGAAACACACGAAAATCAAAACGGCAATAATTCAAATACATCTTCAGGTATAAATTCGGGTTCTTCGTCAAGTACTAACAGCGGTTCTTCGTCAAGTACAAATTCGGGTACTAACAGTGGTTCTTATGATACAAATTCGGGCAGCAGTTCTTCGTCAAATTCGGGCGGAACTGATTACGAACAAGGCAATACAGGCTCATCTGAAAGTGAAAATACAGCAGGCGGAGCAGAAGAAGATACTTCATCGGAAGAATAAGACAGCAAAAATGAGGCTTTTTCAAAGCCTCATTTTTTGTTACTGATTCAGATTTTATAAACAGATATACCCCTACACAATGAAAAAAGGTTATCGGCATTTTAGCCGATAACCTTTTTATATGTAGCCGTCTATGCTACATAACACGTTATTTTTCTATCCATATTAAAACCTCCCATATTTTCGATAATTAAGAGGTTTTTAAAATCCGCCGAGTCCGAAACTTATTGACAATGCATTATTAACACTTGCCATAAGTCCGTCATCTATACGGCCTATTTTCTCTCGTAATCTTCTTTTATCAATCGTCCTGATTTGCTCAAGCAATATCACAGAATCCTTATTAAGTCCGTAATCCTTTGCAGCAAGTTCAATATGCGTAGGCATTTTCGCCTTATTAATTTGGCTTGTTATAGCCGCCGCAATCACCGTAGGACTGTATTTATTACCTATGTCGTTCTGTATAACAAGTACAGGTCTTATACCGCCTTGCTCACTTCCGACAACCGGGCTTAAATCGGCGTAATAAATATCTCCTCTTTTCACAATCAATTTACTCACACTCCGTCAGTTTTTCCTCACACAGCGAAAGACTTTCGTTATCCGCCTCCAAACACATTTGTGCCAGTTCAAGATTTATATCCGCCATTTCCTTATAACCTTTTTCAAGTTCGGCTACAAGTTTATTTTTATCGGATTTTTTGATTTGTGACAAAGCAATCAGGCCCCCTTTTTCAGTTTTCAAGATAACCGTTTATCAACTACATAAGGTAGTTTAATACCTTCACCGCCTTTCCGTCTTTTGTATAAATTCTCGGGATACGCTTACCTATTACGCATGACACCTCGTAGTTTATTGTTTCAAGCCACTCGGCTAAATCGTCAACGGTTACTCCTTCACGTCCGAATATGATTACTTCATCGCCTTTATCAATATTATGGACATTTGTAACATCAATCATACATTGGTCCATACAAATTCTTCCGATGATAGGAACTTTTACACCGTCAACAATCATCTTACCATGCTTTGCAAGCTTTCTTAAATATCCGTCAGCATAACCGATAGGTACTGTTGCAATTTTGGTTTTCTTATCGGTTATGTACTCTTTTCCATAACTTACCCCTCTGCCCGGTTCAACTTCTTTTATATGTGTTATTGTTGATTTTAGCGTCATTGCGGGAATTAGGTCAAGTCTTGACTTATCCACTTCGTCAGACGGATACATTCCGTACAAAATAACACCCGGACGCACCATATCAAGGTGCATTTCAGGGTACATCATTATTCCGGCACTGTTGCAAATATGCTTAATCGGAATATTAAGTCCTTTTTCTTCAAGCCTGTTGCAAACATCCATAAAACGTCCGTATTGCAAAAGTGTATACGATTTATCGTACTCGTCAGATGTTGCAAAATGTGAGAATATACCTTCGATTTCAATATAAGGCAGTTTTGATATTTTTATAATTTCGTCTACAATTTCTTCATTGTCTTCTCCGGCAAGAAAACCTATACGGCTCATTCCTGTATCAATTTTGATATGAATTTTCGTAACCTTTTCTTTTCTTTCAGCCTCATAAGAAAGTGCTTTTGCAAATTCATATGTGAATACACTCGGTGTTATATCAAAATTGATTAGATCTTCAACAGCTTCTTCACCGCTTGCACCAAGTATCAAAATCGGCACGGTTACACCACGGCTTCTAAGCTGTTTACCCTCCTGCAAAACCGCTACGGCAAGACGGTCTGCGCCGTTTTCAAGGAGCGTTTTTGCAACCTCCAAAAATCCGTGACCGTATGCATCGGCTTTTACTACCGCCATTATTTTTGCATTCGGATTTGTTATCTTTCTTATTTCCTTTATGTTATGAGCTATTGCGTCAAGGTCAACCTCTGCCCAAGTTCTTTTATCCATTGTTATACTACTCCCTTTCCGAAAGAAAATCATCCACATTGCTGCGAGAGATTTAATTCAGTTCTTCTTAATTATAGCATATAGCCATTTACTTTTCTACTTGTAATATTTGTCTTAAAGCACACGGAATACACTCCATAACTTTAGATGCGGTTACGGACTCGATTCCGTACTTGTCTTTGGCAATATCACCCGCCAAACCGTGTATGTACACCGCCATAGCTGATGCAACGGTTTCGTTTATACCTCTTGATACAAGTGACGCAACCGTTCCGGCAAGTACATCACCGCTGCCGCCTGTTGCAAGACCTGAATTGCCTGTAATATTAATATATTGTTCTCCGTCCTGACCTGTTACAATCGTATGATGTCCTTTTAAAATCAAAGTGACTCCGTTTTCCTCCGCAAACTCCTTTGCGGTAACAAGTCTGTTATCCTCAATATATTCTCTCTCAAGTCCCGTTAAACGTGACATTTCAACCGTATGCGGTGTAAATATCACAGGGCAAGTACAACTGCTTAAAGCCTTCATATTTTCCGCTACGGCATTTATTCCGTCTGCGTCGATTATAACAGGAACTTTTGAATATTCAAGCACACTTTCAACAACTTCCGAAACATCGTCACATCTTCCCAATCCCGGGCCTATAAGCACCGTATCAGCCTTATCCACTCGTTTTAAAATTTCATCAATCGCCCCGGCAGAAATACATCCGTTTCTGTCGCTTAACGGTACTGTCATAACTTCTGTCGTTTTTGCCTCCATGGCACCGTTAAGACTGCTCGGTACTGCAAGCGTAACAAGTCCGCTGCCTGTTGTAACGGCGGTTTGTGACGACAAATATGCCGCCCCTGTCATTCCGGCAGAACCTGCTATAACAAGTACCTTACCGTAATCACCTTTCTGCGAATTGTTCTCACGTTTAGGGAAATTTGAACGCACAAATTTATCGTCAATTACGTTAATTTTCAAATTCTGTCCGTCAATTATATAGTCCGGAATTGAAATATTCTTAACCGCTGCCTTTCCCACATAATCAGCCGCAGGAAACATAAGCATACCGACTTTGTAAGTCGCAAAAGTCACTGTTTTGTCAGCCTTTATACATACTCCGCAAATTTCGCCGCTGTCGGAATTAATTCCGCTCGGAACGTCAACCGCCATTATATACTTTGCGTTATCGTTAATTTCACTTATAACGTCATAACTTATTCCGCGTACAGTTCCGCTTATGCCTGTTCCGAAAATTGCGTCAACAATTATGTCATACGAACGCACTATATATTTCAAATCCTCTATATCAGAAATGACATCAATGTTGATATTCATTCTCTTGATTATATCAAAATTAATTTTTGCGTCGCCTTTAAATTCATTTCCGCATACCAAATAAACCGCCACATCAATGCCCATATTGTACAGATGTCTTGCGATTGCGAAACCGTCACCGCCGTTATTGCCTTTTCCGCAAAATACCGCGACCGATTTTTCCGAAAGGTTTGCAAAGTCGTTTTTTAGTTCTTCCACACAAGCCATAGCGGCATTTTCCATAAGCACAATACTCGGTATTCCGCCGATTTCGCTTGCCGCCTTGTCCACACCTCTCATTTCAGAGGCAAAACACGCTTTCATATTTTAGTCCTCCATTACAAATACATTTCTCGGATTAAATCTCTTGATTGATTCAATCATCTTTGATGTAGGCTGGAACAATACTCTGTAATTTTCACCGTCTTGGCTGTAATCAACAAAGTAAACATTACCTCTCGACTTGTCGCCCGTAACGTCAAAAGTTTTGCTTACTGTTACGTTTTTATAATCGTGATTATGCTCGTTATCATTGATATTCGCACAAATATTTATTTCTTTAAAGTCAAAACTCGCAATTCTTTTTCTTGCTTTCTTTGACATAATCTTATCAATATCAATTTCGCTGTTTGTAAGTATATATTCGTACTCAATATTTTGCATACTCATAAGCAAATACGCACCGTACCACGCAAATGCTATAAGCACAAGTCCGATACTAAATGAAAATGAACCGAATTGAGTGCCCGAAAGTGCAGTAGCCGTTACAAAAATAAGTAATAGCAAAGCCACCGATACAATAATCGCCGCAAAAATTATAACTGCGATAATCGCCTTTTGTCCGCCTGTTTTTTTCTTCTTTAGTATGTATTCCAAATATATATCATTCATCATAGCAATCTGTTACCTTTCTTATATTTAATTCATTTTCTTCAACTTATCATACAGATTTTTCAAAGCACGTCCGCGGTGACTGATTGAATTTTTTTCTTCGTCACTGCTTTCGGCAAACGTTTTACCGAGTTCGTCAGACAAAAATATCGGATCATATCCAAATCCGTTTTCACCCTTAGGCTCTTTTGTTATCGTGCCTTTTACTTCACCCTCAGCGGTTATTTCCGTACCGTCAGGCATTATAAACGCTACCGACGTCACAAACTTTGCTCTGCGGTTTTCGTTGTCGCCGAGTTCCGTTAAAAGTTTGTTAATTCTGTCCTCGTCCGTTGCATTGTCACCGGCGTATCTTGCACTTCTGACACCCGGTGCACCGCCGAGTGCCTCAACGCATATGCCCGAATCGTCCGCAAGGATAGGATAATCGCAAACCATAGCAACCGCTCTTGCCTTAATAAGTGCGTTTTTTACAAACGTGTCGCCTGTTTCTTCCGCATCAACATCAATTCCAAGCTCTTGTTGTGATACGATTTCAATGTCAAGCGGTGCAAGAATTTCTTGCATTTCTCTTATTTTTCCTTTGTTTTTTGTTGCAGCTATTACCTTCATAAGACTGCCTCCGTAATTTAATTATTTCTCTAAATATTCTACTACATATAGCGTTTTTTTTCAAGGTCTAAATAGAAAATTACACAATTTGAGTACAAAAAATGCACTCCGTAAAGAGTGCATTTTCACGACTGTCGCCGTTATTTTTATTTGCTTAGTTCTTCATCTATTGCAGCAGCTGCGGCTTTACCCGCACCCATTGCAAGAATAACTGTTGCGGCACCTGTTACAACGTCACCGCCGGCATATACATGGTCTTTTGAAGTTTTACCTGTTTCCTCATCAGCAATGATACAACCTCTCTTATTTGTATCAAGACCTTTTGTTGTCTTTCTGATAAGCGGGTTCGGAGTTTGACCGATAGCTACAACTACTGTATCTACGTCAATAACTTCTTCACTGCCCTCGATAGGAACAGGACGTCTTCTGCCACTGTCGTCAGGCTCGCCAAGTTCCATCTTGATAACTTCCATACCGCTTACCCAACCGTCCTCGTTGCCAAGAATCTTTGTAGGATTTTGAAGAAGTTTAAATTCGATACCTTCTTCTTCTGCGTGGAATACTTCTTCCGCTCTTGCAGGAAGTTCTTCCTTACCACGTCTGTAAACGATATATACGTTTTCAGCGCCAAGACGCTTTGCCGATCTTGCAGCGTCCATAGCAACGTTACCGCCGCCAAGAACCGCAACATTTTTACCTACATATACAGGTGTATCGTATTCAGGGAACTTATAACCCTTCATAAGATTAATTCTTGTTAAGAATTCATTTGCACTGTATACACCGTTAAGGCTTTCGCCCTCGATACCCATAAAGTGAGGCAGACCTGCACCTGAGCCGATGTATACCGCATCAAAATTCATTTCGTCAAACAATTCGTCAACAGTAAGTGTCTTACCGATAACTACGTTAGTTTCGATGTCAACACCCATTTCCTTTAGGTTATAGATTTCCTTTTGTACAATATCCTTTGGAAGTCTGAATTCAGGAATACCGTACATCAAAACGCCGCCTGCTGTATGGAATGCCTCGTAAATTGTTACTTCGTAACCCTTTTTAGCAAGGTCGCCCGCAACTGTAAGTCCTGAAGGACCGCTTCCTACAACTGCAACTCTCTTACCGTTTGAAACAGGCTTTTCAATTTCTTCCTTGACATTCTTCATATGCCAGTCGGCAACAAATCTTTCAAGTCTGCCGATACCGACGCTTTCGCCCTTGATACCTCTTACACACTTTGATTCACACTGCTTTTCCTGCGGACATACTCTGCCGCAAACAGCAGGAAGTGCATTTGTTTCCTTAATCTTCTTATAAGCGTTTTCAAATTCACCCTTTGCAACAAATGCGATAAATTCAGGGATTTTAACGCTTACAGGACAGCCTTGCATACAAGGCTTATGTTTACAGTTAAGACATCTCTGTGCCTCATCTATTGCCATTTCCTCTGTATAACCTGTTGTTACTTCAAGGAAATTCTTGTTTCTTACATTAGGACATTGCTCCGGCATCGGATTTTTGTCCATTCTCATATTTGGCATATTAAAAATCCTCCCTTAATCAGTCTTGATGATTGGTTCTGCCTATTCTGCAGTGACCTTCTTTACATGATTTTTCTTCGTAATCCTTAAACATTCTGCCACGTTTCATAGCAGTATCCCAGTCAATCTTGTGACCGTCAAAGTCAGGACCGTCCACGCAAGCGAATTTTGTTTCTCCGCCGACTATTACACGGCAGCCGCCGCACATACCTGTACCGTCAATCATAACAGGGTTCATTGAAACTGTTGTAGGAATGTTGTATTGTTCTGTCAGCTTACAGACAAATTTCATCATTACAAGCGGACCGATTGCGATTACTTCGTCAAACTTTTCGCCTGCTTCGATTTCTTTTTTAAGCATATCTGTAACAAAGCCTTGATTTCCGTTTGAACCGTCGTCTGTTGCAACGATAAGTTTGTTTGAAACTTTCTTTAGTTCATCTTCAAGAATAACTAAATCCTTGTTTCGAAAACCTGTGATAACCGTTACGTCGGCACCAAGATTATGAAGTTTCTTAGCTTGCGGATAAGCTATAGCTGTACCAAGACCGCCGCCGATAACCGCAACTTTCTTTAGACCTTCAAGCGGTGTAGGTGTTCCCAAAGGTCCGGCAAAGTCAAGAATTTCTTCTCCTTCTTCAACCTGTGCAAGGTCCTTTGTTGTCTTACCTACGATTTGTACGATAATTGTAACTGTTCCCTTTTTTCTGTCAAAATCTGCGATTGTAAACGGAACTCTTTCGCCGTATTCATCAATTCTCAAAATGATGAACTGTCCCGGCTCTGCTTTCTTCGCAACCAATGGAGCTTCAACCTCCATTAAAAAGATTTGCGGATTAAGCACATTCTTTTTAACTACTTTGTAAGCCATTATATCACCTCTTAAATTTAGTTCAATACATTAAAATATTAATACATATATGTTATCATATCATAACTTTACTGTTTTTTCAATGATTTTACGAAAGTTTTTCGATAAAAGCTCTCATATCTTCTGCCATTTCGTCTTTAAACTCCATTATTTGACCTGTTATCGGATGCGTAAAGCAAAGATAGCACGAATGTAGCATCTGTCTTTTTGCAATATTATGGTCCTCCGTTCCGTAAAGCCAGTCGCCTACAAGCGGATGACCGATATATGCCATATGCACACGAATTTGATGCGTACGCCCCGTTTCAAGCTCCATTTCAAGTAATGTATACTCTCCGTAACGTTTTACAACTCTGTAATGTGTTACGGCTCTCTGTCCGTCAGGTGCTACAATTCTGTTTATAACACTTCCGTCGGCACGTCTTATCGGTGCGTCAACCGTTCCGTCACGCTCTACATAACCGCACACGATACACATATATTTTCGCTTCAATTCTTTTTTCTGTATTTCTTCACCCAATCTTGCGTGTATGTATGAATTTTTTGCAACAGCCATAAGTCCCGAAGTATCTTTATCAAGACGGTTTACCGCACGAAAAACTCTTTCCTCGCCCTTGCTTTTGTAATAATACATCACACCGTTTGCAAGCGAATTTTCGTAATTTCCCATTGACGGGTGAGTCGGCATATTCGACGGTTTGTTTATAACAAGCACGTCCTCGTCTTCATACACAATATCAAGCGGAATATCGGTAGGCACAATATTTTCGGATGCAGTGTCACGAATTGTTATTTTTAAAATATCGCCCTTTGCCGCCAAATCCACAACACGTTTGTGTTCTCCGTTTACCTGTATTCCCTCTTTGTATTTCTTTAAGTCCTTAATCAGATTGGTTGAAATTTTAAAATGCTGTTTTAAAACAGTCGTTATATTCGCTCCGTCATATTCTGACGGAATTTCATATTCAAGTACTCTGTCCATCAGTTGTTAAACCCGTTTAAAAGTCTTGTCGCATATGACGCGTCAACCATTTCCCACCCGAAGCTGTACGGTTTCATACCCGATTCAAGAAGTTGTTTATGGATTGTGTCGTATGTTTCTTTAGGAACTTTTGATGTGTATGTTTGATTTTCGATTGTGTCGTATATCATAAATTCTATCACTTCATCCTGACACTTTCCGAAACGGCAAACTCTCTGCTCCGCCTTTTCCAAGTCCTGCGACAATACCATAAGTTTTATAACCTCCATAGTCTTGTCGTTCATATCGTTATCAAATATAAGAATTTTTTCAAGCAATTCATTATAATCGGTTACAAAACGTAAATTATACCCCTCAAGTTTGTCAAGTTCACCCGATTCTTTTGACGATTTCTGAACATTGTCAAAAAGCTGACTTTTCAAAACAACATCGTCACACGGTGAAAATGAAATCATAAGACGCTTATCTTCATCGTGATAAAGCATAGGTGTAGGCATAAGTGCCGAGTACGAACAAGACGGACAACGGAACATATTCACCTTACCCGTAAGCAAGTCATGCTTTAAATCTTCACTGTCCTTAACCGTAATCGAGTTCCATACAGTAACTTCACTCATTTGACTGCACTTAGGGCATTTTACATTTTGCTTTAAATTAAGACTCATATTTTTATTCCTTTCTAAGCATTTTATCAGCAGCAACCATTATTCCGAGTTTTGCGCTTTCGTATGTCAAACCGCCTTGCATATATGCAATGTACGGCGGTTTTATAGGTGCGTCAGCCGATAATTCTATCGACGCACCCTGTACAAACGCACCTGCCGCCATAATCACCTGTGACGAATATCCCGGCATATCCCAAGGTTCAGGTGTAACAAAGCTGTCCACCGGTGCACCTTTTTGTATTCCCTGACAAAATGCTGTAACTTTATCGGGATCACCGAATTTTATTGATTGAATTATATCGTGTCTGATTTCGTTAGGTTTTGGGTCAACCTCAAAGCCGAGTTTCTCAAATACCGCCGAGCAAAGCACTGCTGCTTTTAAAGCCTGTGACACAACGTGCGGTGCCATAAACAAGCCTTGATACATCTGTCTGTTAAAACCGAGTGACGCACCTGCCTCCTTGCCGATTCCGACAGAAGTAAGACGGTATGCGCAAAGCTCTACATACTTCTGTTTACCTGCAATATATCCGCCGGTCGGAGCAAGTCCGCCGCCCGGATTTTTTATAAGTGAGCCTGCTATAAGGTCTGCACCGTATGCGGTAGGCTCTTCCGTTTCGACAAATTCACCGTAACAGTTGTCAACTATACAAATAGTTTCAGGCGAAATTTCCTTTACAAATTCTATAAGTGCGCCTATATCCTTTGCACTGTATGTCGGACGCCAGCCGTAACCCTTTGAACGCTGTATTGTAACGGCTTTTACATTCATATGAGTAAGAGTAAATTTAATCTGTTCAAGGTCAGGTGTTCCGTCATGCTTTAAATCAATCTGAACATATTTTACACCGAAATCTTTAAGTGAGCCGTTACCCGCCTCGCCTTGTATTCCGATTACTTCTTCAAGCGTGTCATACGGCTTGCCTGTTATCGAAACAAGTATATCATTCGGTCTTAAAACAGCAAAAAGTGCGGTTGAGATGGTATGCGTACCCGATATGAAGTTGTGACGTACAAGTGCGTCCTCCGCACCCATAATATCCGCATATACTCTGTCAAGCGTATCTCTGCCCAAATCGTCATAACCGTAGCCTGTCGTAGCAACAAAGTGACTGTCAGATACACGATTGTCCGCGAATGCTTTCATAACTCTAAGCTGATTTATTTCACAAATATTCTCTATATGCTTAAACTGCTCCTTGATACTCTCCTCCGCCTCACTTACCAATTTAAGCGTCTTGTCCGATATACCGAAATTATCTTTTATAAATTTATTCTTATCCATAAGTAAATATGTCCTTTCAAAGCTTTATACTAACCTATTAATTATATCACTTATAATTTTTTCCGTCAATCATTATTTATTGGTCTTGTAAAAATTGCACTAATATGGTATAATAAAAATATCTATATTAAGGAGTTGAAATTAATATGATTACTATAATAGCAAAATTCAACGTACTTAACGGCAGTGTTGACGAATTCAAAAAATGTGCTGTCAATGTAGTGCGTGATACACGCAAGGAAAAAGGCAATCTTGCGTACAAGATATACCAAAGCAGAGAAGATGCAACAAAATTTACATTCATCGAAGAATGGCTTAACGACACTGCAATAGAGCAGCACAACAATGCAAAGCATTTTCTTCAATTTCTTGAGGACATCAAACCGCTTACAGATGGTGACGTTCAAATCGAACAGCTTACAAAAGTACCGTCTGTATTTTGCTGATTGAGGGATTTATGGATATTTACGATAATAACATTAATGTACTTACAAATTATATAGCCGATGGCTCAAAAGGCTGTAATTCAAATGCAGTCGGAGTTGAGCTTGAGCATTTTGTAATTGACAAAAACGGCGATTGTGTGCCGTATATCAACGGTGTTGAAAATATAATCGAACAGCTTGCTCAAAACTTCCCCAAGCACGTTTACAGCGAGGGTTTTCTTATCGGTCTTTCGTGTGATAAATACAACATCACTCTTGAACCGGGCGCACAAATTGAAATCAGTATAAAACCGACTGAAAACATTTGTGAGATTGAAAATATTTACGGCGAATTTTTATCAGTGATAAATCCGATACTTGATAAATATTCATACAGACTTACAACACTCGGTTATATGCCTAAAAACAAAGCAAAGGATATATCGCTTATCCCGAAAAAACGTTATGAATATATGAACAAATACTTTAAATCGGTCGGCACACGCGGAATAAATATGATGCGCGGTACTGCGTCTGCACAGGTATCTATTGACTTCGCCGATGAAAAAGACTGCGTTCAAAAATTCAAAAAAGCAAACATAATAAGCCCTATTCTTTCACTTATATGCGACAACGCACCTGTTTTTGAGGGCAAGCCTTTTTTGGGAAATACGTTGAGAACATATATTTGGAATGATGTTGACAATGACCGTTGCGGTATTGTTCCGACAGTGCTTGACAGTGATTTTTCATTCAAGAAATATGCCGAATACATTTACAATTCACCGGCTATACTCACTGTAAACGGTGACGATATAGAATTTACCGCCGATAAAAAAATATGCGATATTTACAAAGATACTCCTATTGACGAAAGCATAGCGGAGCATCTTCTTTCTATGTTCTTCCCTGACGTAAGACTTAAAAAGTATATTGAAATCAGACCTTCCGACAGTATGCCGATTAAGTATGTTTTAGCTTATGCAGCGCTTATCAAAGGTATTTTTATGTCTGACTTTTCACTTGATGTTTCACTAAGTGCCATTGCTCAGGCAAAGAACAATATAATATTAAAGGGTTATAATGCCGAAGTTTACGGAACCGACGCACATACGTTGGCTATGAAATTGTGCAGTGCGGCATATAACGCACTTGATTCAAGCGACAGAGAATATCTTCTTCCGCTTAAACAGCTTATAGACAACAAACAAACATTAAAGGAGACGATTAACCTTGCAAAAGGCAGAGGAATTTTATAAAAAACTTGTAGACGATAATTTCGAGGAAAGTCTGCAAAGCGCAAAAAAGCAACAGGAATATATCAAAACTTCAACGGCACGTTATCACGGCTATTTTGTACACACGCTTTATATGCCGAAAATGTTTACGGAAGAAATGGCGGCATACTTCAAAAAAGCCGCCGAAAGTATGTACAAAATACTTGAAAAAGTTATTCATGAATATCAAACTAATGCCGAATACAGAAAGCTTTTCGGTTTTGACGAAAAATTGGAAAAGCTAATTCTTCGTCCAAATCACTATGAATGTGCCTTGCCTATCGCAAGAATAGATATATTTTTTAATGAGGACGATTTTTCGTTTAAGTTCTGCGAATTTAACGCGGACGGCTCAAGTGCAATGAATGAGGATAAGGAGCTTAACCAAGCCATTCGTCTTACAAGCACTTTTGATAAGTTTACCGAAAAATACAATGTGAGAACATATGAATTGTTTAATTCATGGGTTAAAGCATTTATGGATATTTACCGTACATACGACAGAGCGGTAGAAAATCCGCATATTGCAATAGTCGACTTTTTCGGCGGTGACATAAGCCGTGAATTTACCGCATTTCAAAAGGCATTTGAGGACAGTGGTTTAACGTGTGAAATATGCGAAATAACCGACCTTTCATACGAAAACGGCAAACTTCTTTCGCCAAGCGGCAAGCAAATCAATGCAATCTACCGCCGTGCGGTGACTTGCGATATTATGCGTAATTACGATAAAGTTCAGCCGTTTATAAAGGCTGCCGAAAATAATGATGTATGCCTTATCGGTGATTTTAAAACACAGGTTATTCATAATAAAATCGTGTTTAAGGTACTTCACGATGATATGACTTCCGCATTCCTTACCGACGAAGAAAAGCAGTACGTCAAAGATCACATTCCGTACACCGCGTCACTTACACAAGAAGAAATCGATAAACACGATGTTCTTAATACAAAGGATAAGTGGGTCATAAAACCTGAAGATTCGTACGCGTCAAAAGGCGTGTATGCAGGTGTTGAGGGTATGAGTGACCACGCGTGGAAAGAAGAAGTTTTGAGTAACGTTGATAATCACTACTTACTTCAAGAATACTGTACCCCATATGCAACTTGGAATATCGACATCACTCACGATGAAAATGCAAAATATAAAAAGTACAGTAATATAACGGGTATGTACATGTATAACGGCAAACTTGCCGGTCTGTATTCAAGAATTGCCAAAAACAGCATTATTTCAACTCAATACAGTGAAATGTCACTTCCGACGATTGTGATAAGTGAAAAATAGCACACAAAAAATGCACAGGAAAGCCGTAGGCTTGCCTGTGCATTTTTTATAGCTATAAATTAAACTTTAAAATATAAAAAGTTCCGGACAATTTGTCGACATTCTGAGGCGAGCCGAACGTCTCGCCTTTTTATAATGTTATTTACTTTAATTTATAAGCAATATCGTTCCAGAAAATTTCTTTTTCAAAATCTTCAACTGTTGTATTTTCACCGATATGCAGGAATTCAATACCCATCATTTCAGCCCAGTCTTTCATCATTTCAGCAGTAACATCATATGAAAGAACGCTGTGATGAGCACCGCCGGCTTTAATCCAACATTCAGCCGAAACAGCAAGTGACGGAAGCGGTTTCCACATTACACCCGCAACAGGCAATTTAGGCATTGGCTTTAACGGATTACAAGCCTTAATATCATTTACGATTAAACGCATTCTGCCGCCCATATCAACAAGCGAAGCAACGATTGCGTCACCGTTCTTTGAGTCAAATACAAGTCTTGCAGGATCGCTCTTACCGCCGATACCAAGAGGATGTACCTGAATTTTCGGCTTATCTGCCGCAACAAGCGGGCAAACTTCAAGCATATGCGCACCCAAAATATGTTCATTACCCTTTTCAAGATGGTATGTATAGTCCTCCATAAATGCAGTACCGCCTGTCATACCCTCAGCCATTGACTTCATTATAACGTCCATAGCGGCAACTTTCCAGTCACCCTCAGCACCGAAACCGTAACCGTCTACCATCATATTCTGTGCGGCAAGACCCGGAAGTTGGTCAAGACCGTGCAATGTATCAAAATGAGTAACGAATGCACTGTAATCAAACTGTTCACACATTTTTCTTATAGCGATTTCTTCTTTCGCCTGATAACGAACAGCGTCAATATTATCCGTATCCATTGTATAACGGCTTTCATATTCAGCCATTTTTGCATCGATTTCAGCCTCTGTAACTTCATTCAAAATGTCAACAATATCGCCGATTGGTCTGTATTCAACGTCCCAACCGAACTTGATTTCAGCCTCAACCTTATCACCCTCTGTAACGGCAACTTGGCGCATATTATCGCTGAAACGTACCATTTTAAGCTCTTGGCTGATTGCATAACCGCAAGCACTTCTCATCCAATTTGCAAGCTTTGTCTGAGGTTCTTCGTCCTCCCAATAACCTACGATAACCTTTCTCGCCATTCTAAGTCTTGAACCGATAAATCCGTGTTCTCTGTCACCGTGTGCAGACTGGTTAAGGTTCATAAAGTCCATATCGATTTCATTCCAAGGAATTTCACGATTAAACTGTGTATGGAAATGACAGTAAGGCTTTTTGAAGTCCTTTAGACCGTTTATCCACATCTTTGACGGACTGAATGTGTGCATCCAAGCAATTACACCGGCACATTTATCATCATATGATGCCTCTTTGAAAACTTTTTTAATTTCAGCAGGAGTTTTCACTGTCGGCTTGTACACAATCTTACAAGGCATTTTGCCTGATGCGTTAAGACCGTCCACCATAGCCTGCGAATCCTTTGCAACCTGTTCCAAAGTTTCAGGGCCGTAAAGATGTTGACTTCCTGTTACAAACCAAAATTCATATTCTTTAATTGATTTCATTGGTTTCTCTCTCCTTAAATACATAATACTCTGTTTTGTGTGTAAATTTCACACTATATATTTATTATATATTAATCGGTTTATTTTTTCAATAGGTTTTTGTATGTTTTGTCCAAATATTTTTTCACATTATCGCACTTCATAAACCCCGACATTATACAAGCGCCCTTTGCGCCGGTATTCTGTATTTTGCCGATATTTTCGGGCGAAATACCGCCGATACCGTAAACATCAATATCGACGGACGATACTGCATTTTTCAAAAATTCTATGCCGCGCGGCTCAAGACCTTTTTTGCAGTCTGTCGCAAAAATATGACCTGCCGTCACATACGTTGCACCCATTTTTTCGGCAAGCACCGCTTCATCTGCCGAATGAACAGATACACCGACCGTTTCAAATTCTTTCTCTGCATTTTCGTTCATCAAACGCAAAGGCAAATGTATTCTCTTTACGCCGATTTTTTTTGCAACGTTAATATATGAATGAAGTATCACGTTCGGACAAATTTCAATAACTTTTTTCGCAAGTTCTTCATATTCACTTTCCGACAAGTCTTTTTCTCTGAGTATTACAGGAACATTGTTTTCATAAAGCTCCCCCACTCGTTCCAAAAAGTTGTCGCAAAGTTTTCTGTGCGTCACGCATACAATATTAAACATAGATATAATCACTCATTACCGGCTGTAAGCCCTGCTCCTCAATCGCTTTATACACTTCTTCAACGTTTCTCGGGTCTGAAATTTCAAATTGTTCATCACCCTTTTGCTCTCCCGAATGACCGCCGATACCAACGTCAACTCCGGCACTTATTTTTGTAGCGGCAATATTAATAATATTATTTCTGAATCGCTCACATTCACGCGTTGAAATTGTTATGCTCGCAAACGGCATAAATATTCTGTACGCACATATTACCTGCAAAAGCTGTGGTTCGTGTACGTCTTTCGGATTGATTTTGTCATTATTTATAATCGGTCTTAAACGCGGACACGAAAACGCAATTTCCGCATACGGATATTTCTTCTGCAACAAATATGCGTGCATACCGGTTGCGAAAGCGTCTTTTCTGAAATCGTCCAATCCCAAAAGTGCCGCAAATCCAACACCGCGCATACCGCCGAGTATCGCTCTTTCCTGTGCATAGAAACGATACGGGAATATTCTTTTGTGTCCCTCAAGGTGCAATGTTTCGTATTTGTCGCTGTTATACGTTTCTTGGAATACCGTCACAAAATCTGCACCGCACTTGTGCAGATGTGCGTATTCGTCAGAGTTCATCGGATAAACCTCAACACCGACAACCTTAAAATATTTCTTCGCTATTTTACAAGCATTGCCGATATATTCGACGTCTGACATTTTTCGGCTTTCACCTGTCAAAAGTAAAATTTCCTGTAAGCCTGTTTTCGCGATTTCCTGCATTTCCTTTTTAATTTCTTCTTCCGAAAGTTTTGCTCGGCGAATTTTGTTATAGCAGTTAAAACCGCAGTAAATACAATAGTTTTCACAGTAATTTGCTATGTACAAAGGCGTAAACATCGAAACGGAATTTCCGAAATGCTTTCTTGTTTCAATTTGTGCTCTTTGTGCCATTTCTTCAAGGTGGTTAAGTGCCGCCGGTGAAAGAAGTGCCGCGAAGTCTTCCGTTGTAAGTACATCGTGAGAAAGTGCATTTTCCACGTCTTTATCCGTATATTTATCATAGTCATACGCGTCCATAGCCGATATGACTTCATCAAGCAGAGTAGAGTCGATAACCTCCATACCCTCCATATATTCCATATGATTTGTTCTTTCTTTCATTTTCGTAACCTTTCAAAATTAATCGTGTAAAAATCCCGTAAGCGGCGATGACGCTCTCGCACCCTTTTCAACCACATCACCAAAGCCTGCAAGATACGATTCACGTCCTGCCTCTATTGCTTTTTTGAATGCCTGTGCCATTTTCGGCACGTCACCGGCTGTCGCAATCGCCGTATTTGCCATAACTGCCGCCGCGCCCATTTCCATTGCCTCACAAGCCTGTGACGGTCTGCCTATACCTGCATCAACAATAATCGGCAAATCGATTTCGTCAATAAGAATTTTTATAAATTCCTTTGTGCAAAGACCTTTGTTTGACCCTATCGGTGAGCCTAACGGCATTATACAAGCCGCACCCGCATTTTGTAAATCTCTCGCAAAATTCAAATCTGGATACATATACGGCATTACAACAAATCCTTCTTTCGCAAGAATTTCAGTCGCTTTCAAAGTTTCGTAATTATCAGGCAAAAGATATTTAGTGTCCCTTATTGCCTCAATTTTTATAAAGTCACCGCAGCCTGTTTCTCTTGCAAGTCTTGCAATTCTTACTGCCTCATCGGCATTTCTCGCACCGGAGGTATTCGGCAAAAGCGTTACGCCCTTTGGTATGTAATCAAGTATATTCGCAACGTCACCGCCTGCGGCACGTCTTAGGGCAAGAGTTATAATCTCCGCTCCGGCATTTTCAACCGCCGCTTTTATAAGTTCAAGCGAATACTTTCCCGAGCCCAAAATAAATCGTGATGTAAATTCGTGTCCGTTTAAAATTAATTTATCTTCTTTGTTCATTTATTAAACCTCTTTCTCTCCTATTAAAAGTCTTAAAATCATATTTGCCTCATGTGCGGCACATATTGCCACTCTCGGTGCGGCAAGTGCAAGTCCGTCATTCATATCGCTTTTAGTGTCCCCACACAAATAAAATCTGTCGTTTATTTTTCGCGTAACAATCGTGTTTGAACTGCCGAACCCCGCCATACCGGAACCCGATACAATTTTAGTGTCCCCACATTCAGACAAGATACTGTTTACAAGCATTGCTTTGTTTTCAGCCTTATCAAAAGCCTCACACACTATTTTATATCCGCCGAATATTTCAGCGGCATTATCTTCGTTTACTTTAACGCATTGCGACGTTATTTCGATAAACGGATTAAACCTTTTAATATTCTTTGTAAGTGCATCTGTTTTCAGTGTTCCCAAATCTGCTATATCGTACTGTTGCCTGTTCAGGTTTGTAATATCCACTTTGTCAAAATCCACAAGGTGCAAATGTCCCACACCTGCTCTTGCAAGATACATTGCAATATTTGAGCCGAGTCCGCCAAGACCGGCTATTGCAACAGACGAATGACTTAATATATTGTGTATTCTTTCGCCGTGACGCTGTTTTAAGGCATTTTCGTATTCTTCAAAAGTAATCATAAATCAACCGCCTCCCACAAAGCTCACAACTTCAATTTTATCACCGTCATTCAAAACGGTTTTATCATAATCAGACTTTTTGATTATTTCGCCGTTAATTTCAACCGCTATTCTGTCACGTCTGAAACCGCCGTTTTCAAGCAAGACGCTAAGACTTTTGCAGTTTTCCGTTTCTTTACCGTTCACATTAATCATAAAAAACAACCTCCTTTTTTTATTTTAAAAACAAAAAAGGTTACACAAAGAAGTACTACACCCTGTAAGGTGGTGTACCCCTTTGTGTAACCTTAGGTTTCACTTTGTTTGATATTTTAGCACAAATCAATGATATTGTCAAGCATTACTTTTCTTGTATTCAAGCAGTAAATTACGAAGTTTTGCCGCTTGCTTTGCACTGTTTTCCGCAAAATCATAAAAAGCCTGTTTTGCCTTGTCATTGTCCTCCGTCAAATCGGCATAGCTCTGAAAATCTCTTACCGCCTCCATAGAATTTTCCCACGCCCTTAATAACCTGTCATACGTTGTTATTTTAATCTGTCTGTGACACATATGCTATCTCCTTTCGATTACATTATAGTTTATTATAACCGAAAAAGAAATATTTTAAGACAAAACCGTAACGGTTTTGTCTACTTTGTTCTTGGGTGTTTGATGGCGTATCGGAAAGACATCCGACGCTCGCAGAGCGGTTTTGCCATAGGCAAAACTACTGAAAAAGCTAACCTCATTAAAAATCATTTCTGCCGACATGTGCGGCAGAAATGGCTTAAAATCTAAAGTTTCGACTTTGGAGGAACTTTACGATTTTTTCTCTGAAAACACTCAAAAATTACATCACAAGATGTGATTTTTGGAGCTGTCGACATTTTGTCGACAGGCTCACATCTTATATTTCCGGTGCAAGATAATTCTTCTTTGCAAGTGCCTTTTCAATAAGGTCAAGTGTTTCCTCACTGTCGGCTTTTACTGTATGATAGTGATACCCCGATGTGATATTCATAAGTGCCGATGATTTACCGCTGACAAGTCCGTCTATACATTGCTGAACATTTCTTCTTGACGCGACATTAAGTTTAGCCTCGATTTTTCCGTAAACTCTGTGCCACACAAACACATCAACAACCGTTCCGCCTATATCGACAATCGTTGTAAGCTCATCTTCCGTTTGGTCGTTCGTATGATATACCTTAAACACTCTCGTATGTGCCGCCACATCATTTATCACATATCCCTTGTTGGTAGATAAAATTTCATATCCTGCCGCCTTTAAAAGTGCTATATCCTGTACGATAACCTGTCTTGAAACGTCAAGTTCTTTTGCAAGCATACTTCCTGACATTGCTTCATCATTTGTGGTTATAAGTCTTACAATTTCCTGTCGTCTTTCGACTGCGTTCATATTAAGTCCCACAACCTTTCTTTAAATTGCGTGAAGATTTTTTAATGACAAATCAAGAATCGGTGACGAATGAGTAAGCGCACCGCTTGAAATATAGTCAACTCCTATATCAACAAGTCTTTCAACATTTTCCTTTGTCACGTTGCCGCTGCACTCCGTTTCAGCTTTTCCGCTGACAAGTTTAACAGCCTCTTTCATATCTTCAACGCTCATATTATCAAGCATTATTATATCCGCACCTGCGTCAAGCGCCTCTTTAAGCATATCAATATTTTCAACTTCAATTTCAATCTTTCTTACAAACGGTGCATATTCCTTTGCCATTTGTACAGCTTCTTTAACTCCGCCTGCGGCACCGATATGATTGTCCTTTAAAAGTATTCCGTCACTCAGATTATATCTGTGATTATATCCGCCGCCTACTTTTACCGCGTATTTTTCAAATACACGCATATTCGGTGTGGTTTTTCTTGTATCAAGAAGTTTCGTTTTACTGCCTTTTAAAAGGTCGGCTATGGAACGTGTATATGTCGCAATACCGCTCATTCTTTGGAGATAGTTAAGTGCCGTTCTTTCGCCCGAAAGAAGCACGCGTATATCACCTCTTACAACACCGATTTTATCGCCGTTCTTTACGGTATCTCCGTCTTTTTTTGTAAAAGTAACTTTCGTTTTGCTGTCAAGCAATTCAAATGTTCTCTTAAAAACGTCAAGTCCTGCGATAACGCCGTCCTGCTTACAAATAAGCTCAACTTCACCAAGCTGATATTCACGCATTACCGAATTTGTTGTAATATCTTCACTTGTAATATCCTCTCTTAACGCACTCAAAATAAGCTCGTCCGCATTAAGCGCCATTGTTATATTATTCATGTTTCTTTCTCTCCCTTTCTATCTCCTCAAGAATTTCATCTTTGTACTTGTCTTCGTAATTCTTGTATAAATCCTTATCTATCGTAACTTCTCTGTCACTTGTCTTACTGTATGTTTCAATCATACGTTTTGCCGCACGTTTTGCAAAAACAAGACTTTCAAGAAGTGAATTGCTTGCAAGACGATTTTTGCCGTGAACACCGTTGCACGCCGTTTCACCGACTGCATACAATCTGTCCATTGACGTCTTGCTGTATTTATCAACGTCGATACCACCCATAAAATAATGCTGTGACGGCACAACGGGAATACATTCTTTTGTAACGTCATAACCTTCTTCAAGACAATGCTTGTATATATTTGGGAAATGGTTTTTTATCATCTCGGTAGGAATAGGCTTCATGGAAAGCCATACATACGGCTTATTATCCTTTTTCATTTCCTCCTGTATTGCCTTTGCGACAACGTCACGAGGTAAAAGTTCATCAACAAATCGTTCCATATGTGAGTTGAAAAGCACCGCTCCCTCACCTCTGACAGATTCGGAAATAAGAAATCTTCTGCCTTTCTTTGTTGAATAAAGCGTTGTCGGGTGTATTTGAATGTAATCAATATTTTGAAGTTTTATATTGTGGTTAAGTGCTATCGCAAGCGAATCACCCGTAAGGTGTCTGTAATTTGTCGAGTGCTTGTAAAGACCGCCGATACCGCCTGTTGCAAACACTGTAAAATCAGCCTGAATATCAATATATTTGCCGTCCTTGCCGTAACCGATTATACCGAAACATTCATTATTTTCTTCGATTATATCAACCATTGTGAAATTTTCGATAATCGTTACGTTGTCAAGCTCCTTTACTGCTGTCAAAAGATGTGATGTAATTTCCTTACCTGTTATATCTTCGTGGAACAGTATTCTTGACGTAGAGTGTGCGCCCTCTTTTGTGTACGCAAATTCACCGTTTTCCTTTTCAAAACGCACTCCGTATCCCACAAGGTCATTTATAACGTCCCTTGATGAACGAATCATTATATCAACCGATTCTTTGTTGTTCTCATAGTGACCGGCACGCATTGTGTCCTCAAAATAACTGTCATAATCGTTTTCGTCTTTCAAAACGCATATTCCGCCCTGTGCCAAAAACGAATCGCTTTTATCATCATCAGCCTTTGTCACCATTATTATTTTTTTATCACGAGGAAGATTAAGTGCACAATAAAGTCCGCTAACGCCTGTTCCTACGATGACTATATCTGTTTTCATATATATTCTCCTTATTTTGCCATTTCAAGCATTTTATCAAGTGGCACAAGTGACTTTAATCTTGTTTCGTCGCTTACATGCACTTCGTTTTCACCTGTTTTTAAAACGTGACAGACTTTTTCGACTGTGTTTAGTTTCATATTAGGGCAAAAATGTTTTGTACCTGCAAAGTAGAATTTCTTATTCGGATTTTTTGTTCTAAGCTCATAGCCTACTCCGCTTTCTGTACAGATTATAAATTCTTCATTGTCGCTTTCAGTTGCGTAATTTATGATACCCGATGTACTTCCTATGTAGTCTGCAAGGTCAAGCACTTCCTGTTTACATTCCGGATGTGCAAGCACAAGTGCCTTCGGATATTTTTCCTTTATAGCCTTTAGATTGTCGGCTGTCATTGAAACATGAACGTGGCAAAAACCTTTGTTTAGTATAATGTTCTTTTCAGGTATCTGCTTTGCAACGTGTCTGCCGAGATTTTCGTCAGGAATAAAGAAGATGTTTTTATTCGGCAATGATTTTACAATCTTAACCGCATTTGATGAAGTTACGCAAACATCACTGTGACACTTTAATTCGGCGGTTGAATTTATGTAGCATACAACCGCAAGGTCGTCATAATTTTCACGCATTTCTTCGATTTTCTCAACTTGTGCCATATGTGCCATAGGACAATCTGCCGACATATCCGGCATTAAAACAGTTTTGTTCGGGTTAAGAATTTTCGCACTTTCGCCCATAAACGACACACCGCAGAAAACGATAGTCTTTGCGTCAACCTCTCTTGCCACTTTTGCCAAATAGTAAGAGTCACCGATATAATCAGCTATTTCCTGCACTTCATCATTAACATAATAATGAGCAAGAATTACAGCATTTTTCTCTTTCTTCAGTTGCTCGATTTCTTTTACAAGTTTATTCATAACATATAAACCCCTTATATAATTTATTTTTAACAGTATAGCACTTATCATTACACCTGTAAAGACACCTGTATAAACAATGTGAAAAACATACAAAAAAACGACAGCTTTTAACACTGTCGTTTGATGTATTCGTCAAATCTTTTTATATGATTTTCGGCTGACTTTATTATATTGTTGTCCAATTTATAAGGTACTGCATTTAAAATACTTCTCAAAACTTCGTCCGTATCAATATTGTTCACATCATATATTTTACCGCTATAACCTATTTCGTCAAGTGCATTTTTTGTCTTATCAGAATACGCAATCGGCACAACGGGTATGCCCATTCTGAGTGCCAGTATAGTCGAATGAAAACGTATTCCCAAAATTGCTCTGCAACGCTTGATGTTTTTTAACATATAATTTATATCTGTGTATCGTATAATTTCGGTCATATGTTTATTTTTCATAATATCGTAAACTTGATTTGCCACCGAAACATCATCTTCCAAGCCTGTATTAAAACACAAAAGACAAACATTTTTGCCTGTTTCGTTAATAAATCTGTCCGCAATCTCTGCCAACAAATTTATATCCGCACTCTTATGCACGCTTATCCCAAGTGCATTTTCACTATGCACATTCGGTATCATTTCGTCACTTAACGACAGCACCATATCGGGATATTTTTCGCATTTTACGTTCGGTATATTCTTCGTTATATATTCATACGAATATCTGTCACGCACCGTCACAAAGTCATAGTCGCTTATTTGCTTTTGTATAACTTTTTCGGCAACGCAATTAACAAAACCGCTTATATTGCAGTTTATAACGGCTCTGTTTTTTGAATACCGTTTTTCGAGGTACATATCACGCATACGATAAGCTATACCTTTGTTGTTGTGTATCAAAAATCCCGAGCCTGTCACTTTTAAATAACAGTCAAAACCTATTTTTTCTTCAGTATATTCGGCAATATCAAGTTTGGGAGATGTTATATACAGCTTGTGTTCTTTAAGTCCGTTAGCCACAAGATACAGCATAAGGTCGTCGCCGAAATTACCGTCAATATATCCGTCAAGCAAAATCCTCAATCTTTTACTCATTCCTTAAACTTCCCATCTCCACGCATACAAAGACGCAACTTTCATTCGCCATCTTAGAGGAAAAATCAGCAATGCAAGGAAAAACGCCTTATGTTTGATACTGCATTTTCGTGTAAGCGCGGACTTTAAATATTTTCTGTAAACATGGCTTGTCATAACTCTGTATGCCGATTCATATGATAATTTTGCACATCGTCCTATATTATATGTAACAATCATTGACGCAGTAAATGACACTGCCTTTTTCATTTCAGGCTCTGCCTCTGCCATATAGTCAATGAACAAATCGCATATCGCCGCCAATCTTCGCTCGCCGTTGCTTACATTATGAAAATGACTTGTTTCATACTGATAGTAATTATAATAAGGCTCGGAAATAAAGCAAACTTTTTTTAAACAGCTAAGCATCTTTAAATTAAACATTAAGTCTTCTGAAAAATATTTCTTTGTATCGCAGAATTTCAAGTTGTTTTCCTCAAGAAAACTTCTTCGTATAAGTTTGTTACAAATTTCATAACTGTGATAGCACGTTGAAAAATATTTATCGGCATACTCGCCCTTATCCTCAACGATAACTGTCTTGTCCAGTGGTTTAAGCTGAATTTTTCTTGTTCTGTCGGGATATATGTCATATAAATTACACTGCACCATATCAGCATTTTCCTTTTCGGCTTTTTCATACATTTTTTCAAGCATACATTCCTCTATTGTGTCGTCAGCGTCAACAAATGCAATATATTTACTGTTTGCAACAGACATTCCGTTATTTCTTGCATATCCTTGACCGTAATTAAGGTGAGAAATAATTTTTAATCTATCGTCATTTATACCTTTTAATACCTTCAAAGTGCTGTCGTCCGAACCGTCATTTACCGCTATCACTTCGATATTGGCAAGCGTTTGATTAAGCACGCTGTTTATACATCTTCCTACTGTTTTTTCACAATTATATACAGGTATTATCACACTAACTGCTGTTTCCATACTTTCCTCCGTTCCCGTTTGTTCTATTAATAATATCATAAACATATTTTTTTGTAAATACTTATGATTGACTGTAACCGTTAAAAATGATATACTTAATAAAGTGTTGACACAAACTGTCAATAGCAAAATCATATGTAAAGGAGAACGTGAATGAGCATATTACTTAGTATTATCGTACCTGTCTACAATGTAGGTTCTTTTCTGCCTAAATGTATCAACAGCATTATTTCACAAACCTTTACAGATTTTGAACTTATACTTGTAGATGACGGTTCAACGGACAACAGCGTCGAAATATGTGACGCCGCCGCAAAAAAAGACAGTCGTGTACGAGTTATTCATAAAGAAAACGGCGGCGTTGTCAGTGCAAGAAAAGCAGGGCTTTCCGTTGCGGTCGGCAAATATGCAGGCTATGTTGACGGTGACGATTGGATTGACGAGCATATGTACGAACATATGGTTAATGCAATGGAAAAATATAATTGCGATATGGTTATGTGTGACGTTGAACACGAAAACAAGTCCGTTCCGCTTTCTTCCGGCAGCACGCATATCAATATAAGCGGCGGTTACTATAATCGTGAACAGCTTGAAAATAACGTGTTCCCTAAAATGATTTATACGGGTGTGTTTTATAAGTTCGGAATATACCCTGTCATATGGAATAAGCTCTACAAAAGAGAAAAACTCATTAAACATCAAATGGCGGTTGATGACGATATTCGCACCGGTGAGGATGCGGCTTGTGTATATCCGTATTTGCTTGAATGTAACAGTCTGTATTTCTTGGAAAACCTGTCTTTGTATCATTACAGACGTTCCCGCACTCAAATGACGGTAAGTTATGACAGTTCATATTTTGACTGTTTCAAGTCACTGTATGAATTTTTGTCAAATTCATCAATCGCAAATTCACCGTATTCAAATCAACTTGAATACTACTATTCTTATCTTGTGAAAACCGCAATAAGCAACGAACTGAAAAAAGCAAATTCAGTTCCGATTAAGACAAAGCTAAATCACATCCGAGAAATATGTACATTTGCCGATGAAAAAGGTTTTATCGATAAAACAGATATTTCCTCCTTGCCGTTTTTCCACCGTATGTACTTCAAACTTATAAAAAGAAACAGACCTTTTTTACTTACCGTCTGTATAAACATTGTGAGATTTTGGCAAAGATTTTTCAGATGAGGTAGCAATATGAGAAATTTAAAATCAGGATTTATACTTTCATATATATCCATTTTTATACAAAGCATAATCAGCATTTTATACACTCCCGTTATGCTTAGACTTTTGGGTGAAAGCAATTACGGGCTTCTTCAGCTTGCCGTCTCCACAATGTCAAGTCTCAGCATTTTAAGCTTCGGTTTCGGAAGTTCGTATATGCGTTTTTATTCACAATACAAAGCCGACAATGACAATAACGCAATATCTGTTCTGAACGGTATGTTTACGATAATATTTATTTCCGTTTCAATTTTGTCGCTTATCGTCGGCGGTTTTATAACGATGAACACATCAACTCTGTTCGGCAAATCAATGACCGCAAGCGAGATAAAATTACTGAAAACATTGCTCGGCATAATGACCGTAAACCTTGCGTTTACATTTCCGTGCAGTATATCCGATTCGTACATAATCGCACAAGAGCGTTTTTCATTTCAGAAAATTCTGATTATAATATCATCACTTTTAAATCCTATGCTGACTTTTCCTCTGCTGATTATGGGACACGGTGCGGTTTCCGTTGCGGTTTGTATGACGGCGATTACCGTTATAAAACTGCTTTGCGGTACGGTGTATTGTATAAAAAAACTTAATATGCGATTTTGCTTCGCATTTGATAAAAATGTTTTCAAACAGCTTTCGGTATTTTCGTTTTTTGTGTTTTTGAATATTATAAGTGACCAAATTAATTGGAATGTCGATAAAATTCTGCTCGGAATGTTCAGCGGTGCAAAAAATGTAGCCGTTTATTCCGTCGGTTCTCAATTCAACGGATATTTTCTTACATTTTCCTATGCACTTTCGTCTCTTATGACGCCAAAGGCACATACACTTATCGCAAACCATGCCGACAACAGAGAAACAAGCAAATTTTTCGCGTCATTCGGCAGAGGGCAGTTTGTCGTTATGGCTTATATTTATCTTATGATAATCGCAGTAGGCAAACCTTTTATCAAACTTTGGTCGGGGATTGACAGTAATATCCCCTACTATACCGCATTACTGCTTATTTCGCCGCTGCTTATAACTTCAATTCAATCTATCGGTATTGAAATTCAGCGTGCAAAAGATATGCACAAATTCCGCTCGGTTTTGTACTTTGCAATCGCCGCAATTAATATTGCCGTAAGTATTCCGCTGTGTATAAAATTCGGCGAGCTTGGCTGTGCATTCGGTACGGCTTTAAGCCTTGTTGTCGGGAATATAATTATAATGAATATATATTATCATAAACGCGTCGGACTTGATATTAAATATTTTTGGAAAGAGATTTTTAAATTTATTCCGTCTTTGATTATTCCGATTTTGACGATAATCGTAATCCGTCATTTTGTTTCGGATAATTTGTTCTCAATAGCCTTATGCGGTATTGTTTTCACTGCTTTTTACGCAGTGTCAATGTGGTTTTTAGGACTTAATAAAAACGAAAAAAGCTATATAAAAAAGGTGTAAAGTTTTGAACTTTACACCTTTTTTATATAAACTGTAACAAAACTATACTGTTTTCATATTATATACTGTAAAGCAGAAATGCTCTACAAGAAGCAAAAATTTTGAAAGGAGTTTTATATTATGAGTTGCAAACAAAATTGCGGCATAAGCCTAATTTTATACGTTCTAAGTACAGTATTCGCACTTGTTATAGGTTTGATTTTCGGAGTATCGTTTCCTGCGATTTTCAATGCTGTCCTAATCCCACTTATCGTTATAGCCGTTATCCTTTTCTTTGTTATTTTCGGACTTTTGATTTCAAATTTGTGTGACCGATACAGAAATTAAAATCAAAAAAATGATGCACCCCGAAAGGTGCATCACTACATAATCACATTATTCTATTGATTCAATAACAGCATACTTGCCGTCTTTTCTCTTATATACAACATTCATTTCATCAGTTTCCTGATTTTTGAATACGAAGAATGTGTGACCCAACAAATTCATTTGAAGAATAGCCTCCTCAACACTCATAGGCTTAACGGTAAATCTCTTTGTCTTAACAACTTCAAATTCTTTTGTTTCTTCACCCTCTGTATAAGTCGCACCGCTGATTAGGTTTGCGTCAAGAGTAGCATCTCTCTTTATCTTCTTTGAAAGACGTGTCTTATTCTTTCTGATTTGTCTTTCGATAACGTCTACAATCTTATCGATTGCGGCAAGGATTTCTTTATCCGATGCCTCTGCTCTGTACATCATACCTGCCGCATAAATTGTAGCTTCAATATAATCATTATCTTTAATCGTTCCGATTACGACTCTTGCCTCAGATTCATCTTTGAAAAACTTATCAAGCTTTCCCAATTTCTTTTCAACATAATCTCTGATCTTATCTGTCACATCGTATCTTCTACCAATAATTTTGAACTTCATAAAACTCACTCCTTTTGTGTTTAGCCAAAGATTAATTTTAATAAATTATCTTTGTTACTATATATATACCACCATATTACAAGTTCAAACATTTTTTTTGAAAAAATTTTTATATTTTTTTATGCTTGCATTATATAGGAATATATAGTAAAATAATAAGTTGAGATAATAATTATTAAAATATGAGGTGAAAATATGCTTGGAATTTCATTAACAGTGCTTTTCTCGGCACTTGCCGCTTTTGCTGTATGGTCATATTACATCAATCCGGCACTAAAAAGCAATGTGAAAAAGGATAACAACGCAATGTATATTATTGCCGCCGCGGCAGTGGCATTTATACTTCGTTTAATCCTCGGAGCGGTCTACAGAGGACACAACACTGATATGAGTTGTTTCATAGGCTGGTCAAACGCCGTTTTTGAAAACGGTTTCGGTAAGTTTTACACACTCGATATGTTTCACGACTATCCGCCGGGATATATGTATGTCCTATATATAGTCGGTGCGATTGAAAAACTGTTCGGTTTCTCCGACGGTGCGCAATACGCACTTGTAAAACTTCCGGCTATTGTATGCGATATTCTCGCCGGTGTACTTATATATAAAGTTGCAAAGAAAAAGTTTTCCGACGGACTTTCAACTGTGTTCGCGTCGCTATACCTTTTCAATCCCGCAACTATAGTAAACTGTTCTCTTTGGGGACAAGTTGATTCGGTATATACATTGTTTATACTTCTTATGATATACTTCATAAGCGAAAAGAAAATGATTTATTCATATTTTATGTTCGCAATATGTATATTCATAAAACCGCAGGCATTTATCTTTACGCCTATACTTATATTCGGTATAATCGAAAATGTATTTATAAAAGATTTCAGCAAAGAAAAGCTGTTAAAGAATTTAGGATTTGGTGTCAGTGCAATAATCCTTATGGTGTTGCTTGCACTTCCGTTCGGAATATCAAATGTAATCGACCAATACACCACGACTATGGCGTCATATCCTTACCTAACGGTCAATGCGTTTAACTTGTGGGGTGCATTGGGTAAAAACTGGGAAGGTCTTTCATCGTTCACAACCGTTATCGGTTATGTATTCATTATTGCCATTGTCGCATATTCGGTATATGTATTCTTCAAGAGCAAAAACAATGCGAAGTATTACTTTGTCGGTGCATTGCTTGCGTTTATGACATATATGCTTTCAACAAAAATGCACGACCGTTACGCATTCCCTGCAATGGGACTTTTGCTTTTGGCATTCGTTTCAGTGACTGATTTCAAAAACTTTATTATGTATGCACTCGTTACACTTTCACAGTTCTTTAACACTGCATGGGTACTGTTTGTATACGAAAAAAGTCCGAACGACTACTTCCGTTCCGCACCTGTTTTGATTGCGTCTTTAATAAATGTTGCACTTCTGATATTTGTAGTTTACTTGACGCAAAAACTTTATGCAGGCAACGAACTTAAAGATACGGTAAAAGAAGAAGTTAAGAGTACGAAAAATTCAAAACAAGCATATCAAAAGAATACAAATAGTTCAAAAACATTCGCAAATACTCCTGTTAAGAAACAGGCTAAATTCACTGTAAGCGAAATATTTCCTAAAATAACCCGTGTAGACGTTATTGCAATGGCGGCTATAGTCGTTGTATATTCATGTATCGCACTTTACGACCTCGGCGATATGCACGCGGCAGAAACGGAATATATGATTTCAGACGCACCCGTAACGCTTGATTTGGGTAAGGACTGCAACATCAGCCAATATAAATTCTTCCTTGGTTCATATGAACTTGAGGACAACCGCAATTTAACAATCACTTTTGCGGACTCATCAAACAATACAACCGCTACAGAAACACTTACAGAGGGTTCTGTATTCCATTGGGAAGAAAAAACAAAGAGCGTTACAGCAAGATATATTACACTTTCAACAAACGGCACAGAGCTTTCGATGAAAGAATTTGCCTTACTTGATTCTTCGGGCAACCTTATAGAGCCCGTTTCGGCAACACCGTCAGAGGGACAGGCTTTGTTTGATGAACAGCAGGAAGTTCCGGAGCGTTCATCATTCAGAAACGGCACATACTTTGACGAAATTTATCACGGACGTACAGGCTATGAATTTGTACATCATCTAAACGTATACGAATGGACTCACCCACCGCTTGGTAAAGTATTTATTTCAATCGGTATAAGAATATTCGGAATGTGTCCGTTCGGCTGGAGAATTGTCGGTACTGTATTCGGTATATTTATGTTACCGCTTATATACCTTTTTGCAAAGAAATTGCTAAAGAAATCTTGGCTTGCAATAGTTACTTGCCTTTTGCTCACATTCGACTTTATGCACTTCGCACAGACAAGAATTGCAACAATAGACGTATATATCACATTCTTCGTAATGCTGATGTACTACTTTATGTATAAGTATTACAGCACAAGTTTCTATGATTCGTCATTCAAAAAAGGACTTATCACACTTGCATTGTGTGGAATTAGTATGGGACTCGGCATAGCAAGTAAATGGACAGGTATATATGCAGGTGCCGGACTTGCGGTACTGTTCTTCATAACACTTTACAAGCGTTACAGTGAGTACCGTGTCGCAGTTAAAACACCAAATGGCGAAACAAACGGAATAAGTCACAAATTTATAATTGACAACTTCAAGCCGTATATGATAAAAACAATTTTATGGTGCTGTATATTCTTCGTAATAGTACCGCTTATTATATACTGTCTTGCATATATTCCGTACTTGCAAGCACCAAATTCGCAAGGTTTCAAGACTATTATTGATAACCAAAGCTCAATGCTTACTTACCATTCAAAGACAGTGCTCGGCTCAGAGCATCCGTTCTCGTCACGTTGGTATGAATGGATTATTATGAAACGTCCTATATGGTACTATTCGGGAACAATTACATTGGAGGTTAAAGAGGGTATCAGCTCGTTCGGTAATCCGCTTGTATGGTGGCTTGGTATTCCGGCATTCTTCTATATGGTATATTTGATTTTCAAAAACAGAGATAAAAACGCATTGTTCCTTGTAATCGCTTACCTTGCACAGCTTGTATCGTGGATACCTGTTACAAGACTTACGTTTATATACCACTACTTCCCTTGCGTACCGTTTATCGTGCTTATGCTCGGTTATTCAATCCTCAACATCTATAACGATGCGAAGAATAAAAAGGCGGTTATGTACGGTGCATTTGTATATGCAGGACTTGCAATCGTATTGTTTGCAATGTTCTACCCTGTTCTTTCGGGTCATCCGTGCAGTGTAGACTACGTTGACCACTTCTTGAAATGGTTTGACTCATGGGTATTGATATAAGATAAGGAGAAAAATTTATGCGTATTATAAATTCAAATGACATTGCAGAAGTTGTTAAGGGTATGTGTATCAAAGCAAATTGTCATATAAACAAAGACATCAAATCTGCACTTAGCAACAGTGTCAAAACCGAAAAATCGGATATTTCAAAAGGTGTTATAGAAAACCTTTTGAAGAATGCCGAAATTGCCGACAGCAAAGAAGTTCCTATTTGTCAGGATACAGGTATGGCAGTGTTCTTTATCGAAATCGGCAATGAAGTTTTTGTTGAGGGTGACACAATAACAGACGCCGTAAACAAGGGCGTTTCAATGGGATATACAGACGGATATTTAAGAAAGTCGGTTGTCCGCGATCCGCTTGACAGAGTGAATACAAAGGATAATACTCCGGCGGTTATTTACTACGACTTCGTTAAAGGCGATAAAATTAAAATCACATTTGCACCGAAGGGCTTCGGCAGTGAAAATAAAAGCGGACTTAAAATGCTTAATCCGTCAGACGGCATAAACGGAGTTATTGACTTCGTTATCGAAACAGTCAAAAAAGCCGGTGCAAACCCTTGTCCGCCTATGGTAATCGGCGTAGGTATCGGCGGTACTATGGATAAAGCGGCACAAATCGCTAAAAAGGCTCTTACAAGAGATATTGACGTTCCAAACTCAAATCCTTTTTATGCAGAGCTTGAAAAAACGCTTTTAGAAAAAATAAATAAACTGGGAATAGGTCCTCAGGGTATGGGCGGTACAACAACCGCCCTTGCCGTAAATGTGGAAACATTCCCTACCCACATTGCAGGCTTGCCGGTTGCAGTAAACGTAAACTGTCACGCAACAAGACATACTGTGGAAATTATATAAAATTTGAGCCTGCCCGGCAGGTTGATATAAAATTGAATAATCTTGTCCGGATTATAATGAGACTATAGGGTTTTCTGTTTTTGAGTCAAACAGTATTAACCCTATAGTTTTTTTTCGGAATAAATATAAGGAGAATTATTTATGGATCAAACGTTTATGAAAGAAAAAAAGATATTGCCGCTTGTGCTTTCAATGGCTTTGCCTATGATAATATCTATGGCGGTAAATTCACTGTACAATATCATCGACAGTTTCTTTGTCGCAAAAGTGAGCGAAAACGCAATGACCGCACTTTCGCTTGTCTACCCCATTCAAAATCTTGTCAATTCTATCGCAGTCGGATTTGGTGTAGGCATAAATGCGGTAGTTGCATTCCATCTCGGTGCGGGCGAAATGCAGAACGCAGACAGAGCAACAACTTACGGATTGTTTCTAAGCTTTATACACGGACTTATACTTACCGTCTTTTCAATATTCGGTATGCCGTACTTCGTAAAAATGTTCACAACCGATACAGATGTTATCAATCTTGCCGTAATGTACTCAACTATCGTGTTTTCATTTTCAACAATAGTAAATGTCGGCATAGCATTTGAAAAGATTTTCCAAGCAGTCGGCAGAATGAACGTATCAATGATAAGTATGATATGCGGTTGTGTCACTAACATTATTCTTGACCCGTTAATGATATTCGGCTTAGGACCTTTTCCCGCTATGGGTATTCAAGGTGCGGCACTTGCCACAGGTATAGGACAGACTATAACGCTTATCATTTACTTCATATTCTACTTTGCAAGTCCTATTCAGGCAAAATTCAGAATAAGTCTGCTCAAATCCGGCAAACGACTTCTGAAAAAGCTATACTCAATCGGTGTACCGGCTATGCTTAATATGGCACTTCCGTCATTGCTTATAACGTCACTTAACGGAATACTTTCCGAATTTTCAGGCTCATATGTTCTTGTACTCGGTGTATACTACAAACTTCAAACATTTATATACCTAACCGCCAACGGTCTTATTCAAGGTATCAGACCTATCATAGGCTATAACTACGGTGCAGGTGAACACAAACGTGTTAAGCAAATATATAACACCGCACTTTTGCTGTCGGCAATAATTATGGCTTTAGGTACTGCACTTTCGTGGATTATGCCGTCTACACTATTCGGAATGTTTACTGCAAACCCTGCCACGCTTAAATTAGGCGTTACGGCACTTAACATTATCAGTATAGGATTTATCGTATCAGCCGTATCCGTAACGTCGTCAGGGGCTTTGGAGGGACTTGGAAAAGGTATGCCGTCATTGTGGATTTCGCTTTTCAGATATATAATAATTATCATTCCTGCGGCTTTTGTTTTCAGCAGATTTTTCGGTGCGGTAGGTGTATGGATAAGCTTTCCGTTCGCCGAATTTGTAACAGCCGTTTTTGCGTATTTTATTTATCATAAAGCAAGCAGGAGAATATAAAAAATGTGCGGTCAAATAAAATGACCGCACATTTTTATTATCTGATTTTCTTACATTCAAGATAAAATCTCTTATCTGCCGCCTCACCCATTGAGAAAGTTTTTCTCGGAAGTGAGCCGTCCTTTATAACTGTTGTGAACAAGTCGTTCTTCTCCATTGAATCGACCATAAAACCGATTGTATTATCTGCCTTCGCAAGATTTCTTACAACGTCGTTTCCGTGGATATAATCAATTTTACCGCCGTTTTCGGTAAGGTACTTATCAAGAAATTTTTGAAGTGTTCCGACAGGAAGATTTGAGTCTGTATTCTTAATATAGATACTGCCCTCATTACCGCCGTATGTATAATCAATACGCTGACCGCCGTTATCTCCATATTCCGCACCGTAAAACGCAACAAGTTCATCAAGCAATTTCTTCGGCTCTGTTTCAAATATTACACGTTGAATAGGTTCAAATTCAAGTGTTTCGTCGTGGATATTCATAAGCTCAACCAACGCAAAACGTGCAGGGTGAGTTTTAATTTCTTCCTCTGAAAGTTTCTTTTTAATTTCTTCCCAACAGGTTTTTGCGGTTGCAAGAGAATGATTTCCGTCACCTGCCGCGAACATCAGCACGCCCTTATCCTTAACACCGTATTTTGCCTCAAAATCAGCCTTATCGCCGAGTTTTTCTATTGCGTCAAGTATATTCTTCTTTGCACTTTCATTTACATTATAACCCACGATATGTCCCGAATTTTTCATAAGGTCAAAATCATAAATCTTTTCAAAATCGTTTATCTGATTTTCAAGCGGTTCAACAACCGCTTTTTCTCTGTCATCAATAAGTATCAGGATGTGCGGTGCCTCAAGCGGTGCATTTTTTCTTATACGCTGTCTTGGCGGAATACGTTCGATAATTGTACCCTCCGTTGCACGAACTTTTGACTGTGAGCCTTTTGAAAAATCGTATTCTTCAAGATCAAGCATTCCGACAATACCGTGACGTGTTTTTCCGTTCGGCTGAGTACGTTTTACATATATAAACGTGTCCTTTAACTCTCTGAAAATACCCTGATTTATATACTCCTCCATTGTGCTGTTTATCTTCTTGATACGTTCGTCTCCGTCACCGTCCTCAAGATAAACCTCAGGGAATATAATATTTAGCGTTGACGGACTGTCACCGACAATATTTTTTACATCTTCCCAATATTCTCTTTCAGACGTGTATTGGTCGCACGCCACAACGCTCCATTTTGCGAAATCAACATTTTGCGGAATAAGTATGTCCGCCGGTTTAAAAATTGCCATAGTTCTGCCCTCCGTTATTCTTTCGTTATGTCTGCGAATACGCAGTCTGTTGCTTTTTGCACATCATTCGGCGAAAGGATAAGCGTTGTACCGCATCTTCCGCCGCTGATTGCGATTGTTTCAAAGTTTTGTGCCGTTTCGTTTATATATGTCGGATATTTCTTCTTCATTCCGACAGGCGATACTCCGCCTCTGATATACCCCGTAAGTCCCAAAAGTTCTTTGACGTGTATCATCTCAACCTTTTTGTTACCCGAAACCTTTGCAAGTTTTTTTAAATCCACTTCGTGATTTACCGCTATACAGCTAACCATTATACCCGTTTTGTCACCTCTTGCGACAAGAGTTTTAAATGATTTTTCAGGCGGAATACCTGTCATTTCGGCGATAGCCTCACCGAAATGCTCGCCGACTTCATCAGCCTCATATTCAACCGTTTCATATTTTATCTTTGACGCATTAAGCAAACGCATTGCATTTGTTACAGTCTTTTTGTCCTTTGCCATTTATATCACCTTATTTTAATTCTACTATCGTTACACCGTCTTCGCCCTCGCCGTATCTGCCGTTTCTGAACGATTTGACGTATCTGTGTTTTTTCATATATCCCTGCAAGCCTTTACGCAAAATGCCCGTACCTTTACCGTGAATAATGCTTACAGGCGAAATTCCCGCAAGGTAGCAATCGTCAAGGAATTTTTCAACATTCATCCACGCTTCTTCAAGATTTTGTCCTCTGACGTCAACTTCCGTTGAAACGTTCTTTGACTTCGATTCAAAAGCCCTCGTACTTCTGACGTACTTTTCAGCCAATTCCTTTGACTTCTTTTCTTCAACCTTACGCAAGTTCGTTATATGCACGTCCATTTTTATAATACCCGCCTGAACACGAACATTTCCGTTTTTATCAGGCTCTTTTAAAACTGTCGCCTCTTGATTCATATCAACGATTTTAACAGTTGCACCCGGTTTAAGATTTTTAGGCGGTTCGACATATGTTTTCTTCGGCTTTGCCGCACGCGCCATTGCCTTATCAATCGTATCTTCTTTCTTTTTCAGCTTGTCACGCATTGCGGAAGTCTTTTTGTCAAGATTGCCGCCGTTTGAAATACCTTGCTGACGCATTTTTTCAAGGTCGCGAATAATGCTGTTCGCCTCATCCTTTGCGTCCATAACAAGTATTTTCGCCTCACGTCTTGCCTCATCAAGTATTCTTGATTTATTTTCTTTAAGCTTTATTCTGTCATTTTCAATCTGCTTTCTGAGATCGGTAAGTTCACGCTTCATTCTTGCCGCCTCGTCAGCCTCTTTTCTCGCCTTTGCACGGTTTTGTTCAAGGTCTGTTATAACGTCCTCAAATTTTATATCCTCATCAGACAATATATCGTTTGCTCTGTCAATTATTCTTTCGTCAAGTCCGAGTCTGCGTGAAATTGCAAACGCATTTGACTTACCCGGTACACCGATAAGAAGTTTGTAAGTCGGCTGAAGTGTCGCAACGTCAAATTCGCATGACGCATTTTCCACACCGTCAGTCGAAAGCGCGAACAATTTCAATTCACTGTAATGAGTTGTCGCAACGGTTGTAGCCTTTCTTGCACGAAGAAATTCCAATATTGATATAGCAAGTGCCGCACCTTCTGTCGGGTCAGTTCCCGCACCCAATTCGTCAAACAGTGCAAGTGAATTAAAATCAATATTTTCAAGTATGCTCACCGTATTGACCATATGTGACGAGAATGTCGAAAGGCTCTGTTCTATTGACTGTTCGTCACCTATATCCGCAAAAATATGATGGAACACAGCCGCTTCACTGTTATCCTGTGCCGGAATATGAAGTCCTGACGCCGCCATAATCGAAAACAATCCGATAGTTTTAAGCGTTACTGTTTTACCGCCCGTATTCGGACCTGTTATGACAAGCGTATCATATTCGCCGCCAAGCATTATGTCATTTGCCACGACCTTCTCTTTGTCGATAAGCGGATGACGTGCTTTTTTATATCGTATGATACCCTTGTCGTTCAGTACGGGCTCATTTGCGTTCATATCAAGCGACAGTCTGCCCTTACAGAACATAAAATCAAGCTCCGTGACATACTTATAATCCACAAAAATTGTATGACTGTTTTCTGCAACAAGTGCCGAAAGTTCCGCAAGTATTCGCTCAATTTCCTGTTGCTCTTTCGTATGCAAATCACGGATTTCGTTGTTGTTGTTTACAACGCTCATAGGCTCGATAAACAGAGTTGCACCGCTCGCGGACGTATCATGTACAATACCGTTTACTTCACCTCTGTATTCACTCTTTACGGGTATAACGTATCTGTCCGAACGCATTGTTACAATAGGGTCTTGCAAAAACTTTTTGTAATGCGTTGAGTGAATCATAGAATTAAGATTTTCCTTAATCTTGCCGTTTAGATTTCTTATTTTTCTTCTGATTGTGTTAAGTTCAGGTGACGCATCGTCGGCAATTTCATTTTCAGAAACGATACACGAATTAATTCTGTCCTCAAGTTGTTTTGCCGTTATGATAGCCTCCTCTATACCGTGAAGAATTGTACATTCTTCGGCTGATTCGTCTATATACGACTTCATACGTCTTGCTACATACAAAAGTCTTGATATGTTCATAAGTTCCTTTGTATGAAGTACACCGTCACGCTCTGTTCTTTTTACCGCTCCAAGCACATTTTCAACAGACAGATTTACCGGCGGTGAGCCGAGTTTTAATAAGGTTGACATTGCCTCCGTCGTTTCTTTCTGTGCCGCCCTTGCGTCCTCTAATTCCGTATACGGAACTATTTCTTCAATGCGTTTTTTTACGTCTTTGCTCTCCGTATATGATGAAAGCCGTTCAAGTATCTTGTCAAATTCAAGCACCTTGAACGCTTTATTCTGTTTATCCATTTTACCTCTCCTATTTTATATAGAATATACTTTTAGATTAGAATACTCACCAATCATAGGTGCCATTTGTCTGAAACCTATTTTTCCGCCGCCTAAAACAGGACCATATTCCTTTCCGTCGTCTTGCCATGAAAATACAGGCAAATCGTTAATTATAAAATCAATCTTACCATCTTTTTTTACAAGCTTTATATGATAGCTTTCAAATGCGTCCTCACAATTCGGAATAGGGTCTGCACCTTGTACAACAAGATGAAAGCCCTTGCTTTTTCTTAAATTACAGGTATGAAAACCTCTTTCCTCGTCCCACTTTCTGCGGAAATATGAAACATGGTACGCATTTATATCACCCGAATGATACAAATTATACTGTCCGTCCCTTTCCTGCAATGACGGATCAAACAAATCTTCACCGTTCACACCCTTTGCCGAAAAGAACAAAATCGCCAATCCCGGCTCTTCAATCGGTCTGAAGTCCCACTCTATCTGCACATCTGACGGGAAGTCCTCGTTGCACCAATACACAAAGTTTGACTTTTGTCCCAAATCGGCAGACAACGCATTTTTCATACGCATTTTACCGTTTTCAAAATATATCTCGGCACTGCCCTCAAGAACGAAATCTTTTACGTCATTCTCGCAGGACAATTTGTTTTCATAAACTAACTTCATTGTTTTTAATCCTCCACAAAAAACTCATCTTAACCTATATTATATCAGCAATATTTACTAAATACAACACGAAATCAAAAAAAAGGATTGAAAAATCTGTGAGAATAGTATAGAATGGTATATATATTTTTATGTAAAGCAATATAACATTGCGAGTGGACAATAAGGAGGTACATTATAATATGTGCGGTATAGTAGGATATATAGGTAAAAATCAAGCAGCTCCTATTTTGCTTGAAGGGCTTTCAAAACTTGAATACAGAGGATATGACAGTGCAGGTATTGCTGTTTACAATAATAATGAATTGGAAGTTGCTAAGTCAAAGGGAAAATTAGCGGTTCTTTCAGAAAAAATTGACGGCGGTAAAAAACTTAGCGGTAATATGGGTATCGGTCATACACGTTGGGCTACTCACGGCGAGCCGTCAGACGTAAATGCTCACCCTCATCTTTCACAATCAGGCCGTTTTGCCGTTGTTCATAACGGTATTATCGAAAACTACATTTCATTAAAGAAAAAACTTGAAAGCAAGGGTTTTGAATTTATTTCTGAAACAGATACAGAAGTTATCGCTCACCTTTTTGAATATTACTACAAAGGTGACATAATGGATACAATGATTAAGGTTATCAACAGAGTTGAGGGTTCATATGCTCTTGGCGTACTTTGCGTTGACTACCCTGACCAATTTATCGCAGTAAGAAAAGCAAGTCCTATGATTGTCGGTCTTGGTGACGAAGAAAACTTTATCGCATCGGACGTTACTGCAATTTTAAAGCACACAAGAGATATTTACTACCTTGAAGATAACGAAATCGTTGTACTTAAAAAGGACAGCGTAAAGGTTTACAATACAGATAAAGAAGAAGTTAAAAAAGAAAAGTTCACGGTTGATTGGGACGTAAGTGCGGCTGAAAAAGGCGGCTATGAACACTTTATGATGAAAGAAATCGAAGAACAGCCAAAAGCTATCAGAGATACCATCAGTCCGAGAATTAAGGACGGTAAAATCGTTCTTGACGATATTTCTCTTACAGAAGAAGATATTAAAAATATCAATAAAATTTATATCGTTGCATGCGGCAGTGCATACCATGTAGGCGTTGTAGGCAAGTATGTAATCGAAAAGATGTGCCGTATTCCTGTTGAAGTACAGGTTGCGTCAGAGTTCCGTTACTGCGACCCTATCGTTGGCAAAGACGACCTTGTAATCGTAATCAGCCAGTCAGGCGAAACAGCCGATACAAAAGCCGCTCTTGAAGAGGCGAAAGCTCGCGGTGCAAGAGTGCTTTCAATCGTAAACGTTGTCGGCAGTGCCATTGCAAAAGCGTCTGATGATGTTATTTATACATGGGCAGGTCCTGAAATCGCCGTTGCAACAACTAAGGCCTACAGTACACAACTTACTGTTATATACCTTATCGCCGCATATATGGCTGATAAATTAGGTAAAATTTCTAAAGAAGAATATGCAGACTTTATTAAAGAAATTGAGTCACTTCCGGATAAGGTTGCTGAAATTCTTAAATCTAAAGAAGATGTTCAGTATCTTGCCTCAAAGTTCTATAATTGCCATTCAATATTCTTTATCGGCAGAAACCTTGACTATGCAGTATCTCTTGAAGGCTCACTAAAGCTAAAGGAAATATCATATATTCACAGTGAAGCATATGCCGCAGGTGAATTAAAACACGGTACAATCTCACTTATTGAGGACGGTACACTTGTTGTAGCGCTTGCAACAGGCAAGAATTTATTTGATAAAACAGTTTCAAATGTTAAGGAAGTTAAAGCAAGAGGTGCGGTTGTTATGGGCGTAACAACCGAAGAACATGAACATATGGACGACGTTGCTGACTATACTGTAAAAATCCCTGCAACGCACGAAATGTTACTTCCGTCACTTACAGTTATTCCGTTGCAGTTATTCGGTTACTATGTTGCATCATTAAAGGGCTGCGACATTGATAAGCCGAGAAACCTTGCAAAGTCGGTTACTGTTGAATAATCCTGACAGAAATATTTTTTGTGGTATAATAATAATTGATAGAGTGCCTGACAGGCTTTGAATGTCAGACACTCTGTTTTTTTATTTATATTTAATTTGATGAGACAGTTTTATGCCGAACAGAAATAATCTTTTTTATGACGCTGTTAATACAGTCGCTCACAGTCACATTAATTGTGCCTGCAATAACGCTCTATACGGGCGGCCAATGACCGCCCCTACAAATATACTATGACACCACATATACTTTCTTCGTAGAGGCGATCATTGGTCGCCATTTAATTCGCATTTTACTTACCACCCCTCAGTCGTTTCACGACAGCCCCCCTCAAGCAAAAAGCCTCTCCTTGAGGAGAGGTGGCACGCAGTGGCGGAGTGGTGGTTATCGTGACATCGAGGCATCGTACTCTCTCTATACGGGCGACCGATTACCGCCACTACAAATATGCTATGACACCACACATACTTTCTTCGTGGGGGAGATCATTGGTCGCCCCTTTAATTCGTATTTTACTTACCACCCCTCAGTCGTTTCACGACAGCTCCCCTCAAGGGGCGCCATTGTAGTGGCAGCCACTCATCATTTTGCATAAATAAAAAAAAGTTATTCTATTCTAAATTTTGCAAGTTGCATATTGACAAAACTTTATTTAGTGGTATAATTAAAGCATAGAAAACAGTTAGTTAAGACAACTAACCCCATAGATTGAGCGAAGATAAGACAAGGGTGTTTTATATTTTTAAATATAAAATGCCCTTTTTTCGTAAGATACTTATTGTTAGCTCAGCAAAACATTTTGATTGTACTTTTATTATATATGTGCATCAATAATTTCAGGAGGTATTATTATGGAAAACGGAAATGTAGCAGAAATTTTCGGTGAGAAGGTTTTTAATCTTCCTACTATGAAGGCAAGATTGCCTAAGGATATTTACAAATCATTGCTAAAGACTATCAATGACGGTTCAAAACTTGATATATCCGTTGCGGAAGTTGTTGCAAATGCAATGAAGGACTGGGCACTTGAAAACGGTTGTACTCACTACACTCACTGGTTCCAGCCAATGACAGGTCTTACAGCCGAAAAGCATGACTCTTTCATTCAGCCTACAGATGACAGAACTGTCATTATGGAATTCTCAGGCAAAGAGCTTGTTATGGGTGAGCCGGATGCGTCTTCTTTCCCATCAGGCGGACTTAGAGCAACATTTGAGGCAAGAGGTTATACAGCTTGGGACCCGACATCATTTGCATTCATTAAGGATCACTCATTGTACATTCCTACATCATTCGTTTCGTATACAGGTGAAGTTCTTGATAAGAAAACTCCTCTACTTCGCAGTGAGGCTGCAATCGACAAGGCTGCAAGAAGAGTTTTGGCTCTATTCGGTAAATTCCCTAAGAGAGTTGTTTCATATGTCGGTCCTGAACAGGAATATTTCCTTGTTGACAAAAAACTTAGAAATAAGCGTAAGGACTTACTTTTAACAGGCAGAACTCTATTTGGTGCAAAGCCTGCAAAGGGTCAGGAAATGGATGATCACTATTTCGGTCAAATTAAAGAAAGAGTTGCAGCTTTCATGCAGGAAGTTGACGAAGAACTTTGGAAACTTGGCGTACTTGCTAAGACAAAGCATAATGAAGTTGCTCCTGCTCAGCACGAAATCGCACCTATTTTCTCAACAACAAACATTTCTTCAGATCACAACCAGCTTACTATGGAAGTTCTGAAGAAAGTTGCCGACCATCACGGTCTATACTGCCTACTACATGAAAAGCCATATGAAGGTATCAACGGTTCAGGTAAACACAATAACTGGTCAATCGGTACATCAGACGGTGAACTTCTTCTAAAGCCGGGTAAAAAACCTGAAGAAAACGTTCAGTTCCTACTGTTCCTTGCAGCAGTTATCAAGGCTGTTGACGATTATGCAGATTTACTTAGAGTATCTGTTGCAACAGCAGGTAATGACCACAGACTTGGTGCAAACGAGGCACCTCCTGCTATTATTTCAATGTATCTTGGCGACCAGCTTGCAGCAGTTGTTGACCAGCTAAAGAGCGGTAAGGGTGTTAAGTATGAGGCAGGTAAGCTAATCGAAACAGGTGTTGAATCACTTCCTGATATTGAAAAAGACACAACAGACAGAAACAGAACTTCCCCATTTGCATTTACAGGTAACAGATTTGAATTCCGTGCTCCGGGTTCAAGGCAGTCAATCGCAGGTATCAATATCGTTATCAATGCAATCGTTTCCGAAACACTTACAGAAATCGCAGATCAACTTGATGGTAGCAAGGACATTTCAAAAGATGCTCTTGAACTTGCAATCAAGATTTTCAAAGATCACGAAAGAATTATCTTCAACGGTAACGGTTACAGTGATGAATGGGTTGCAGAAGCTGAAAAGAGAGGTCTGTACAACTTAAAGACAACTCCTGACGCTATGCCTTACTTCGTAACTCAGAAGTCAATCGACTTGTTCACAAAGCAAGAAGTATTTACTGATGTAGAAGTTAAGACAAGAGGCGAAATCATGATGGAGGATTACAACAATACACTTCATTTTGAAATGCTTACAATGCTTGAAATGGCTAAACAGGAAATTCTTCCTGCTTGCCTAAAATATACAAAGTTCGTTACAGACGATATTGCTTCAAAGAAAGCACTTGGTCTTGACGCTCCTAAGGAACTTGAAAAGGCTCAAAGACTTACAGAGCTTACAGAGGATCTTATGATTAAGATTGATACTCTTGACGCCGCTACAGACGTTCCTGACGTTGACGTATACGCAGTGGGTATGTATTATAAGGATACTGTTCTTCCTGCTATGGACGCACTTCGTGAAACAGCCGATACTCTTGAAACAATCGTTGCAAAAGAATACTGGCCGTTCCCAACATACACAGATTTACTTTATCTTGTATAATCTAAAGAAACTTCTTTCTTTGTTATAAATATAGTAGCAACAAAAAATCCGATGGAACAAACCATCGGATTTTTTTCGTTTCTTGATTTTTTTATTTACAAACTCTGTTTTTTATGATATGATAATTATACCACACAAAACTAAATTATTTGGTATTATCGCACGCATTTTTAATTATGTTAAAAATGCAAGCTCTTTTTGCGTGCTTTTATACCGTAAAAAGTTTTGTGTGGTAACAATTCCGAGCTCTGCATTTTTTAAGCGTGGCTCAGAATTGTTGCCACGCTTTTTTTATTATTAAAATTTATTTTATGGAGGTAAAAGATTATGAAAAAAAGAGTTTGTGGAATTATATTAATAATTTCAATTTTTATGACGTTTGTGCCGTATATATATGCGGCAACGGTAGTTGACAGCGGTACTTGCGGTGATAACGCAACATGGTCGCTCAACAGCAGCGGAACGCTGACAATCAGCGGTACAGGTGAAATTTATGACGGATATGGCGAAAATTCTGAGCAACCTTGGTATAATTTAAAAGACAATATAAAGTCGGTAGTTATAAACTATGGTATTACAAATATTCCATTCGCCGCTTTTCGTGATTTTCAAAACATAACAAGTATTTCACTTTCAAACAGTATCGAAAGAATAGAATTAGGGGCTTTTATTAATTGTACAAAGCTATCTGATGTTTCAATTCCAGACAGCTGCAAATATTTAGCAAACGATGCTTTTGCCAGAACAAAATGGTATAACAACCAACCTAACGGAGTTGTT